>TARA_R110000851_G_scaffold67191_5_pt1 | contig 26098 bp, 25 predicted proteins | sample TARA_R110000851 | Tara Oceans TARA_R110000851 (sample SAMEA4397627) | marine metagenome | biome: Polar Biome; feature: [DCM] deep chlorophyll maximum layer (ENVO:01000326); material: water (ENVO:00002006), including particulate matter (ENVO:01000060) such as... | depth 17 m
TTCTAAGTGAAGCACAAATAATTAAGGCTTGATGTTGAATGACTACTGCAAGTAGTGGTATCAACAATCAAGCCCTAATAATCAACCTATTAAATAAGCTAATTTATAATAGCAATTCTTACTTTTTGTAAGAAGAAGCCATGTTGTCTAAACGGTCATTAGCACGTTTAGCTTCGGCTTGTGCGTCCATAGAAGCAGCTTTAGCGCCTTTAACATCGGCAGATAGCATGCTTTGCTCAGACTTTAAAGAACCAACTTCTGCTGATAGTTGATCAACTTTGTTACCTAGATTTGCTACACTTTCTTCTAAAGCAGTAGTGTTAGCACAACCACCTAATAAAGCAGTCATCGCAACACCAGCAATCATCAGTACTTTCTTATTCATGGGTAAATCCCTTAATATAGGTTGTTAAATAGTGCAACGGCATGTGCCTTTGCAACGGCGTAATTATGTCACAGATTTTTTTATTTGCTATAGCCAAATAAAATATTGTTCATTTAAAATAGCGAAATAAATGAAAATTGCAAGTCTACTGGGCAAAAAGCATTATTATTTACTGATTTTATATAAATTTTAGTGATTTATTGCTTATTCCTCGCTAAAAAATGCATTTATCCGCTTTTATTCATAAAACGCTAAACAGGCGATCACTAATGAAACGCTAATTACTTAAGGTATTGTATTTTATATGTATTAATAGTTTCTATTCGTTTTAGCTGTAGTTGGTTTTTAATTTGTGAACCTTGGTAGCCCGCGGTAATAATCGACTGCACATCAACGTTGTTTGCTAACTGATAGCAATGTTGTAAATATTCAGCTTGTGGATAGTGTACTTGTTCGGATCCGCTGCGTCCTCTCATGTCGCCATGACAACATAATAATAGCTCTGTTAAGCGTTGAGGTTTACGCCAAAAATCACCTTTATCGAATATTTTTATGATGGTTTCAGCTCTTAGTTCAAATGCATTATGAACATTTTGGTGCTGATCACTGACTAATAGTGCTAGATCGCGATATTCATTGGGTACCCGTATTCGTTCACAAAGCTTTTTAATGACGCTTAAGCCTTTTTGGCCGTGACCATAATGTTTCGGCCAATCTTGTTTTGGCGTTAATGCTTTGCCTAAATCATGTACCAATGCGGCAAAACGTACGGCTTTATTGTCACTCAACAGGCTAGTTTGCTCGAGAACCATAAGGGTATGGATACCCGTATCTATTTCAGGGTGCCACTTTTCTGGTTGCGGTACCCCAAACAACGCATCGACTTCTGGAAATAATACCGCCAATGCTTGGCATTGCTTTAACACGTCGAAAAAGACCTGCGGACTTTGACTCGCTAATGCCTTGTCACATTCCTGCCATACCCGCTCCGGCGTGAGGTGATTGAGTTCATCGCTGTGGGCAATTTTTGTCATCAGTTGTAAGGTTTCGTTAGCAATAGTAAACCCTAAATGATGAAATCGAGCCGCGAAACGGGCCACGCGTAATACACGTAATGGGTCTTCGATAAATGCATCTGAAACATGGCGAAGTACTTTGGCGTTAATATCATCAATGCCATTGTAGGGGTCATATACGTTACCATCACTATCTTGTGCAATGGCATTGATGGTGAGATCGCGGCGCAGTAAATCTTCGGCGAGGGTGACACCTTTATTCGCATCACAGTTAAAACCTTGATAGCCGTTACCGGTTTTTCGTTCCGTTCTTGCTAATGCATATTCTTGTTGAGTTTTAGGATGCAAAAAAACCGGAAAGTCTTTACCGACTTGCTGATAGCCTTGTGCCAACATTTCTTCAATACTGCTGCCAACAACCACATAATCCTTGTCGACAACCGTTTGTTTAAGAAAAGTATCGCGCACTGCCCCGCCTACTAAATAAATCTTCATGGCGTACCACAACGTGTAATAATAAGTAGCTTAAATCTTATCAGAGTTAGATTTTTACAGCTAACTTTTGACAAGCTGTTGTACAAGCATTAACGTTAGCCGTCAGTTTCAAATAAGGATTTTTGGTCGAATGTATAAAGCCTTTTATGGATTAAACGATAATCCATTCTCTATCGCGCCTAACCCTCATTATATGTTCTTAAGCGATCGTCATCGCGAGGCATTAGCACACTTAACTTACGGGCTAGGAGAAACCGGTGGGTTTGTGTTGTTGACGGGGGAAGTCGGTACAGGGAAAACAACCGTTTCACGTTGTTTATTGCAGCAATTACCTGAAAATACCGACACCGCTTTTATTCTTAATCCTTCGTTAACAGAGCTCGAGCTTTTAGCTACGTTATGTGATGAACTCGCAATTCAATATGGTGACCATCCGACCTTAAAACAACTGACTGACTTACTCAGCAAGTACTTATTGGAGAATCATAAAAACGGTCGAAATACGGTATTAATTATTGATGAAGCCCAACATTTGCGTTCTGAAGTATTAGAGCAGCTGCGCTTGCTGACTAACTTAGAAACCAATACCAAAAAGTTGCTACAAGTTATTTTAATTGGCCAACCAGAACTGCAGCAACTATTAAAGCGTCAAGATTTGCGTCAATTAGCCCAGCGTATTACGGCGCGATACCATTTATTACCCTTGGATCATGACGAAGTGGCACTGTATGTGTTGCATCGTTTAAAAGTGGCTGGTCGACAGGAACCTCTTTTTACCCAAAAAGCGATAAAAGTACTGCACAAGCATACCGGCGGCATACCAAGGTTGATCAATTTGTTGAGCGAACGGGCATTAATGGCTGGCTATGGTCAAGCTAAGGTGCCAATCGATCATAAAATGGTCAATCAAGCGGCGGTAGAAGTCTTGGGCCAAATCGATACACCCAACAACAAGCGTTGGCCTTTTGTGGTGGCGGTGGCACTAGTATTAGCGTTTGGATTGTCATTATATTTGTTCAATCGCTCGGCGATTGATAGTCGCTTTATGCCTAATACCGCTGATGCTGCGCAAACGCAAACGCAAGTTCAAACAAAAACGCAATCATCAGTCACTGCGAGTCTTACTCCTGCAGCGGTAAATCAAGTCACAGTACAACAACCTTTAGCAATCAATACGCAGCAACAACTAATGCGCCAAGCTATGGCGCAAAGTACCAGTATCGAAAATGCCTTTGCTGGTTTATTTGGCTTGTGGAATAAGCAACCTATTATTGGCTTATCTGCTTGTCAGGCGGCGCAGCAGCAGGACTTAGCTTGTTATCAACAGCAGGGGAATTGGCACAGTATCATGCGCCTTAATTATCCTGCTGTCGTGTATTTGCAAGATGCACAAACCAATGTGTTTTATGGCGTAATGGTTGAACGTCAAGTGGATCAAATTTTATTGCAGCTTGGTGAGCAACAGTTTTGGGTGAGCAAAGATTGGTTCGATCGCCACTTTAGTGGCACGTTTGAAATTTTATGGCAACCTGATGCCGTTATTCCACGAGACATCAGCCAGTCTTCGAGCATGGCGCAAGTACAATGGTTAGAAAATAGCTTAGCACGAGTCAATAAACGTCCGGCACGATTGTTAACTCAATTTGATACTGAGCTTGAGCAGCAGTTGATGCATTTTCAACGTCAACATGGTCTTAAACCCGACGGGATTGCCGGGAATCAAACTTTGGTGCAGTTAAACTTGTATTTAAGCCAGCAAGGCCCGCGTTTGAGTGCTTCCGTGGAGCGCAGTTAATGTCGATTTTATTGGATGCGATTACCCGCAATAAACAGCAACAACAAACTAATATTGTTGATGTTGTTTCAACGCCGAGGGCCCATTATCCTTCACAGCCTAAGGTGTCGGCGACCACAAAAAAAATGACAGTGCTGACATTAGCTATTTCGTTGGGGATTGGTGGGGCGTGGAGCGTGAGTCTGTTATTGCAACCTGGGCCATCATCTATACAACTAGCGACATTACCCGTCATTAACCCTAATGTTGACCCGCAAGGGAGCCCCACGGATTTGGTGATGCCTGGCAATGGCAACATTGTTCAACCGTCGAGAGATCAGAGCGGTGATGCTCAGGCTCGTATTGATCAGGTTAGTGCAGATCAAAACCATATTGTTCAAGGCAATGATCAGGTTCGTTTGGCCGGCAAAGTGGCTTTGCCTATCGCACAACCTTATACTCCACGCGTCAACCAAACGGCTATGGGTGTCAATACTGATCCAAACTTCTTAGCTCCAAACGCTTTAGCGCCAAACTCCTTAGCATATAACGACACGGGTTCAAGCAATCAAGCGGTTGACCGTACCAATGTGAATCAGCAGCAAGTGAGTAATCGTGACATTCAAACTGTATCAGCCCAACAAATGCCTGATAGACGATATGAGCGCTCAAATACAGATTTTGCATCAAATCAGAGCCATGCGAACCGAAAAAGCCAAGCTGAAATAGAAGCGTTACGGCTACAAATTAATGCCGCGGCAAATGAAGTCGACTTTGCCTCAGTCAGCGCACCGAAAGTTGATCAAAGTAATAACTTGCTAGCCGCGTTTAAGACGGCCCTTAAAGACGTTGAATACGAACGGTCGGTTAATCAGCCAGTGACGCAGGAAGAACTGGATCCTATTCCTCGGCCTTCAAATCAACAAATTCCCAAATATGGCGATTTGCCTGCGAGTATTCAATTACAAGTGCCTGAGTTTAATATTAATGCTCATGTGTATTCATCAGAACCCAACAATCGTTGGTTAAATGTTGACGGGGTTGAATTACAGCAGGGTGACATGATTAACAATAAACTGACGATTATTGAGATCCGGCCTAGGGACATAGTGTTAGAAATTAGCGGTGAACAATTTAGAGTGCCGGCAATTTAGACGCTGCTTTTAAGCAGTCTCAACATATCGGTTTCAACATAGCTGTCTCAAAATATGTATATCAACACCTCTATTTTAATTCGTTAATCTCAATAGATAAATAACACCAAGGCGCTTATCGCGCCTTGGTGTTATTGGTTGCATTAAACCGCAATGTTAGCCGTGAATATGATTGGCTAAAAATAAGGTTAATCCATAACCTATGCAGTAGCAAAATAGTAATGCTGGGACATATTTTAAGTAGCTTACGAATGTCAGTTCTTCAACTTTACTCATGGCGATAATGCCTGAGGCTGAGCCGATGATTAATAGTGACCCACCGACGCCGACGGAATAGGTTAATCCTAACCATTGTGCTGTCGTCAGCACGGGATCTGCTTTTAATAATGCTGCCGTTAATGGCACATTGTCTAATAGTGCAGAACCAACACCAGTGAAAAAGTTAGAAATACTAGGGTTATACATACCATAGACTTCGGTTAATAAATTAAGGGTGCCAATCTCTTTAAGCATACCGACGAGTAACAAGATACCTAAGAAGAACAATAGGGTGTCGAATTCAACCTGACGAATATACTCTAATACTTGCACTTCTTCCGTGTTGCTTTTATTGGTGCGCCCGACTAAGAACATCACTGATAAGCCGAATAAAAAGGTTAATACTGGGGGAATACCAAACAATACGTTAAGTACCATGGTCAAGACGATGGTCGTGAAGAAAATCACCCCGATGACAATATCAACCGTATTGTAATTTTGCTCAATCGGAGTGGTGCTAACCTGTCCTTCAGCTTTGAGTGAAAACAATATTGCTAGGATCATGACGCTAACACTTGCGGGAATAAACAAGATTAGTAATTCAGAAATATGCACTTTACCCGCAAGGAAAATCATCAAGGTCGTCACATCACCCGTGATTAATGCCACCCCACCGGAGTTGACAGCAAAAATAATTAACACCGCCATGCGGCGACGCATTTGCTTGTCTAAATTAAAGGTTGTGAGTAACCCCAATGACACCAATGTGGCAGTAACGTTGTCACAAAAAGTCGATAATACTAATGAAAATAATCCTACCTGCATCATCAACATTCTCACTGAGACTTGCTGCGGAAATATTTTCTGTACCAGTACTTGGATCATGCCTTTAGCATTAAGGTAGGCAACAAAGGTCATTGTTGACATTAAAAACAACCATAATGTGGCAATTTCTAATAAGTTTTCATTGAGATTTTCCCCCACGAGTTTACTTTTCTCTGGGCTCCCAGAGGCAATGAACAAGGTGATCCAAGCAATGCAGCCAAGGAATAGGGTGGTTTTTGCTTTGTTAATATGAGTAACTTCTTCGAACACGATACTGAGTAGCGCAAGCACCGCAAGTGAGATAAGAAAGGTATGTAGCATGACTGCAATTCCAACTTTGTGTTGTAGGTAATCAACATCATTACCCTGAATTTTTGCTAACCTAATTCAGTCCCTAATTTTAAGGTTAAATTAAGCTTTTGTTTGGCGGGCCGATCACATCACATAACGAGCGATTTCGCAACTCAGATCACATTTATATTGCGGGTTATAGACCAAAGTAGCGCATTGAAAAATGGATATATTTGCGCTTTAACGCCCAATTGGGCCATTTACTATTGTTCTGATAGTGAGCATGAGCCATCGTTTGGTTACTGTGATGGATGTAGGGTAAGTCATCTGTCGATAAACGAGTTGTTTATTCGGTCAATCACAGACCCTCTTTCATTATTAACGCGTCATTAATAAGAGTCATTATTAATGAGTCACTAATAAGGCGTCATTAATGGGTCATTTTAACTATGGGAGGTAGATAACCAACACTATGCTTGTTTGTTTATTTATGAGTGTATTTAACACAGCACAAGCAGATGACTAAGAGGTGAGAGATTAATGCGGACGTTGAAGCAAATAAAAAGGGATAAACAGCTTAGCTGCTTATCCCTTTTTTATCACGGCTTGTTAGCGGTGATAGATAGACTTATTTCATTGCGGCAAAAATACGATCAACGGCGGCTAAAGTATACTCAATCTCAGCGTCGCCGTGAGCCATTGACATGAAGCCCGCTTCATATGCACTTGGCGCCAAGTAAATACCTTCATCTAGCATGGCATGATAGAAATGACGGAAGTGTTCCATGTTGCATTTTGTTACTTGAGCAAACGACGTCATTGGCGCTTTATCTTCAGTAAAGAATAAACCAAACATGCCGCCCACATAAGTGATGTTTAATGGAATACCGTGTTTATCTGCTGCAGCTTTAATGCCTTCTGCTACACGTTTAGTTTTGTCTGCAAGCGCGTCATACAAACCGGGTTCACACAAGGCATCCATTTGGGCTAAACCTGCTGTCATCGCAATCGGGTTACCAGACAAAGTACCTGCTTGATAAACTGGGCCTGTCGGTGCAATAAACTGCATGACTTCTTTACGGCCACCAAAAGCGCCTACGGGCATGCCGCCGCCAATCACTTTACCTAGTGTGGTTAAGTCTGGTGTAACGCCATAATGGCCCTGTGCGCCACTCATAGACACGCGAAAACCGGTCATCACTTCATCAATAACCAGTAACGCTCCGAATTCATCACAAATAGCACGCAAGCCTTGTAAAAATCCTTCAACCGGTGGAATGCAGTTCATGTTGCCGGCAACGGGCTCAAGGATGATACAAGCGATACTTTCTGGATTCTGTTCAAATATAGCGCGGACAGAATCAAGATCGTTATAGGTAGCGGTTAATGTGTGCTTAGCAAAATCTTCTGGAATACCAGGAGAGCTTGGTTGCCCTAACGTTAATGCTCCAGAACCTGCTTTTACTAATAAGCAGTCAGCATGGCCGTGGTAGCAACCTTCAAATTTTAAAATATTGTCACGGTTAGTAAAGCCACGTGCTAAACGAATTGCACTCATAGTGGCTTCAGTACCAGAACTGACCATACGAACTTGTTCTATTGATGGCACCATAGAAATGACTTTTTCAGCCATTTTGACTTCAAGTTCAGTCGGCGCGCCAAATGATAGGCCATTTTCGACAGCGGCTAAAACCGCTTGGCGGATTTTAGGATGGTTATGGCCTAAAATCATTGGTCCCCATGAACCGACATAGTCGATATACTTTTTACCATCGGCATCAAAAATATAAGCGCCATCAGCTTTTTCAATGAACAAAGGTGAACCACCCACACCATTAAAAGCTCGTACAGGTGAGTTAACGCCACCAGGAATGGTTTTTTTAGCCTGTTCAAATAAAACTTCGGAACGGGTCATGTCTAATCCTTAATATTGTGTGCCAATTATCTATCGGCTTTACGTGAATACCAGTTTACTGGGCACTCATACTTGTCGAGTTGGTTTTCAACCCCAAGTGTTAATGCAAAAAGTGCCATGCGTATAAGTAGGCCGTTGTCGGCTTGTCTGAAAATAGCCAAACTTGGATGGCTGTTTAAATCATTGTCGAGTTCATTTGCTTGTGCGCGTGAGTCACGAGGTAATGGATGCATAATCACCGTATTTGATTTGCAATGCTGCGTATAAATATTGTGATTTAAGCGAAACTTACCGCGGTACTTATTGGCTTCTTCCTGTGAAGGAAAACGCTCTTCTTGAATGCGAGTCAGATACAAAATATCTGCTTGGTGCAAATTACCTTCAAGTTGTTCGGTTATTGTGATCTTATGGCCAGCATTTTCAATGTCGGCGATCACATAGTCAGGCATTGCTAGTTCACTTGGTGAGATCAATGTGAACTTAATGTCTTTATGCATGCAAAGTAAGCGTGATAGTGAATGTACTGTGCGGCCATATTTCAAATCACCCACCATCGCGATATGCATCCCGTCGATACTCATACCTGTTTGGCTTAGCTCTTTTTTGATGGTAAATAAATCGAGTAATGCTTGAGTTGGGTGTTCATTGGGACCATCGCCACCATTGATCACTGGCACGCGACTGCCTTCGGCAAATTCTTTGACTGAGTATGCGTCGGGGTGACGCATGGCAATCACATCTGAGTAAGTTGATAGCACTCTAGCCGTGTCATACAAGGACTCACCTTTTGATAATGACGATGATGCCATTCCAGTCGTTTCTCGGACATGTCCGCCAAGCAAGTTGAAGGCGCAGCCGAAGCTAACACGGGTCCGGGTGCTGGGTTCAAAAAACAGATTGCCTAAAATAGCACCGTCTAATACTTTGGTGCGTTTTTCACGCAAAGCATAAGGGGTCATTTTGTTCGCGACGTTAAAAATAGTGTCAATTGAATCCAGATCTAACTGGTTTACTGAAAGGATGTGTGAACCTTCGAACTGCGTCATCAGCCTGATTTCCAAAGTTTGGGGCAAAATATTCACCAGAACAGCATGCTATTTTACCATATTATTATATAGGGTTTTATAGAGTTTTGTGTAGGGTGGCTGAGGCAAAATTGTAGCAGAAAATAACCGCTAGATAAATATAATAACCGTGCTGAACTTAGAGATTCACTTGCTGCTATAAAGAACATTGTAAGGACTTTAGCCTGCGCGTTAACTCCGCTCACTCATAGGCTTTGTTATTGATTTCGCAGCGAATGAGCTTCACGATCTATGAAATGTTCACCCTAGCTCGGGATAATAAACGCTTATTCAAGCGCTCTTTGTGCCGCTATCTACGGGGTATTGCCTGTAATAGACACGCAATTGAAGCGTTAATGTACCTTGTTAGCAAATATGCCTGACTTGAAATAGACTGATTTCTATCATTTTATTCTATCATTTTATTCCATCGCATATAGCAAGTAGAGGATAAACACGCTAATCGAGTATGAGTTTATATTTGCCCAGAACGAATTTCTTGCAATAAATTGGTCCAACTGATCACCCCAACGACGTGTTGATTATCACTGCGGTAGATATACACTTCACCTGCACGTTTAGGGGCCAATGCTTCATAGGCTTCATTTAAGGTGGCGCTGTCGGGCAATCCTAGCATTGGTTGGCGTGACAGTGTGGTTGTGTCTTCAGCTGATTGAATTTCAAGGCGGAGCATTTCGATGACGCCCTTTGCATTACGCACCAGGACAGGGCGACCTGCTGCACGTTTCAGTACTTCAAGCAGCAGTTCGTCATCATCGTTAACAATGACGAAGCGTTTATTCATTAACACCCTAACGCCTTTCTGTTGCAGTCCTTGATTCAGTGGTGCAACCTTGTAACCAAGCTCCATAATATCGAGTTGCTTTAAAAGCATCGAGTTGGTGTTAAAACCTTGGTATGCCACCAAATATGCCGGAATGGTAACAAACATGGCCGGTAAAATAATCGAGGCATCGTTGGTTAATTCAAGTAGCGCAACTAACGCAGCCAATGGCGCACTTAAGCAAACTCCCATCATTGCTGTCATGCCGATCACAGTATATAAACCAATATAAGGCGCAACTGATGGAAACAGTAAACTAATGATTAACGCTAATATCGCCCCGATTAATGCGCCAATACCATAGAGTGGACCGATAAGTCCGCCAGGAACCCCAAAGCCAATGGCGGCGACGGTGGCCAACATTTTTGCTAATAACAGTGCGATTAAAAACAATAGGCTAGGATGTTCACTAATGGCTTCAGTAATGGCTAAATCACCAGAACCTAAAGCTTGTGGCATGACTAATCCCACCACCGTAGTGATGGCTCCAGCTATAAGCAGTCGATAAAGTAATGGCCAGTGCTGGCCAGTCGCGGTGACTTTGACGAGTGAAAAATTAAACAATGCAGCGGCACAGCCCAAAACTATGCCGCCAATTAACAAAATAGGATAGTGATCGAGTGGAATATGGATCACATTGATCAAGTCGTATTCGTGAATATTACCAAACACCAGTTGACTAGAGACGGCGCCGCAAATAGCGGAGATCATAATGGGGAAGAAATAGTGGATTTTGTATTCTCGAACAATGACTTCAAATACAAATAATACTGCCGCAAGTGGAGCATTGAAGATGGCCGCTATGCCGGCGGCGATTCCACTGGCGCACATAATGCGCACGCTATTATCTGGCAGCGAAAACTTCTCTGCTAGAACACTGGCGCTCACAGCGCCTAAGTGAATTGCCGGACCTTCTTTTCCGACAGAGAAATTGGTCATCAAGGCCATTAATGCTTGAAAAAACTGTCCAGGGGCAGACTGAAGCGGTACTTTACCGTAGTGCAGTTTAAATCGGTGCAATACGTAAGCAATTCCCATGCGTTGATAACGTTTGGACCCCAGTAATGACAACAGCCAAATAAGTAATGCACCGAGTATAGGTAAGTATGAACGCCAATCATAAAAAGTTGTGCCGATGTCTATGGCATCGGAATGCAGATATTGTTCTGCCCACACTAAGCTTAGGCGAAATAAGATAATCACCAACGAGGCTATGATGGCAAACAGCAATGCGAGGGCACAAAGTTGCACACTAATTTTGGCCTGAGATAATTTATCTCTAAATTCGTTATGCAGATATTTGCGCGTAGCGCGTTTGGCGTGAATAATAGCGGCTTTATTTATCTTAAATTGCACAGTTTGACTCTAGGGTCTGTTTATCTTTGAGGGTTATATATTGCAATTGTTTATTGATCTTTGGGAAGCGTACTTGTGTCATGCTATTACTCTCCATCAATAAGCGTTGAGTCAGTGCTAAAGGACAACAAACGTTGGCCGAAATTTCACTTGCAGCATCCTGGGTTGGACAATAAAAGTAAGATCACTATCACCTGTGGAGCCATATTAAACATATATGATTGACACAAAAGTTTTGCTTGATAGATGAAATAAGCCTAAGGCGAAGAAGCATTAGCAAGCATACTGTATTTTATTAGAAGGTTGTAACTTAATGTTAAATTATCACCGTTGGTTGGACAGACTGCAAGTTTTAGGACGTAAAAATCGGACATCGAGCATATACTTGATTAGTTTAATGCTAGTGTGCTTTTTACTGGGGGCAATAAGCTTTAATTTATGGCTTTCTTTTGCGCCAGAGGCAACACCCAATAGCGTTAGCGGTAAGCGTAAATTATTGCAAGAACTCGACACACAAGCACAAGCGCTTGCCAGTCGGAATTTAGCATTAAGTATTGCAGAAAATGCCAATAAAGAAATGCAACAGATGTTTAGTCGTCAATTAACCGAGCAAAAAGCGTTAGAAAAAGAATTAGCGTTTTATCGCAGCGTCATGGTGACGGATGCTGATGTTGAAGGCGTGGCGATTCATGGGGTGGAAATGTCCCAAGGGGTACTGCCAGAGCAATATCAATTACGATTAATTCTAACCCAGTTGCAAAAACGCAAAATGAAAGTAAAGGCCCGAGCTAACGTGATGTTGCTCGGTGTTCAAAATGACCACCCCGTCGAGCTATCACTAAGCAAGTTGGTGAATAATAAATTGGATTTCGAGTTTAATTATTTTCAAATTATGGATACTGATTTTGTCCTACCTAGCGGTTTTAATTTGCAAAGGATTTCCGTTAAAGTTAAGGTCTCCGCCAGCCGTGGCGTGAAAGGTGGTGAGATTGAGCAAACCTTTAATGTGCCGGAATTATTAATGGGTGAAAAAGAACTGCGGGTAATACTTGAACAAAATAGTCAGGTAAAGGATAATTCTCAGTAGAATCGAAGTAAGAGGTAGTAATGACTGAACATGTTGATGCAGCAATGCCGATCCAATTTACCGATGCGGCGGCGATAAAAGTAAAAGGGCTGTTGGAAGAAGAACAGAATCCTGAATTAAAGCTACGTGTGTATGTCACAGGTGGTGGTTGCTCTGGTTTTCAGTATGGATTTACATTCGATGAAAAAGTCAACGAAGGTGATTTCACCATTGAAAAACAAGGTGTGCAATTGGTTGTTGATCCTATGAGTCTTCAGTACCTTGTTGGTGGTGAAGTGGATTATACATCAGGTCTTGAAGGGTCACGTTTTTTCGTTAAAAACCCTAATGCCACCACCACATGTGGTTGTGGGGCGAGTTTCTCGGTGTAATAGATTTTATTGTAACGACAACTATTGCGACGATAAATTATTGTGACGATAAACATAGTCACTAAAAATTGAGTGTAACCCTGTAATAAAAAGCCGTCTTTCGACGGCTTTTTGATTTCTGAACAATAATAATGAATTGGCTAACCTATGACTAGCTGCTCATAATATTAAGATTCATCCGCGGTTTAAACCACGCCTTCACTTTAGCATTAAAGCTAATCCAAACTTGGATTATCCCCAGTGCAATCAGTACCGAGTAGATCACCCAATCGGCCACTACGGTTTGAAAGAAACCAAAATCAAACGTGGTTGGACCGGCAACTAAATTATCAGGGTCATACATAATAATTGGCAGTACGCTGTATAACAAAAGTTGCAGCACACAATAAACCCGCAGTAAGTATAAGCCGGCTTTTTGGCGCCCGATAATTGCGAGTATCATCATCAAGGTCAAAATGCATAACATTGCACTTAACTCTGATATTGAATTTACGGCCATTAATCCGCTGATGGCCGCGAGGGTATAAATGATCATTAAGCCAATTAACCGTTTAGGTAAATGTGGCTTAACAGGGATCTTGGCTTCATCAACGTGGGTTGATCCAGAGCTGATATCTGTCATTACAATTAATGCTTTTGCTGTATCTTTGGTGAAACACGCTCGTTCACTTCAAACGGAGGTACCACGACACCTAAGTCTTCTTGAACCGGGAATACCGCGACAAATAAGTCATCATCTTCCATGCCGCTAACCCAACGTTCTTGAAACTCATCTAGTGGAATGGCTAATGGTTCGCAGTCTTTCCATTCATCTACAGCCCAAAGCGTGGCCGTTTCTTCTGTTGGCCACATAGGGATGCAATCTTCATCTTCAGTGGTTAGCATCACGCAACCATCTTGATCTTGAAGTGTCCAGATGACTTTTTCAGATTTAATTTGCTCAACCATATAATCGTAACGACCTTCTGGCGTTAGATTCATTAGTTCAGATATACTTTTGTTTTTGTTGCTCATATTGACTCTCATCTTAAGTTACGGCTTTACTCAATTTCAAACGATTGAGCAAATTTGTGGGCATTATAACATTGAGGCCACAATTGCAAAAGTAAACCGCCCATATTGGTGTCTTTATCTGGCTTTAAAACGACCACCTAACACCGCGGGGCGTGACGCACCTGTGACGGCCGGTAAATTGGCCGGTAAATCATGGTGATGACGCATCGCTAACCACGCAAAGGCAATCCCTTCAACCCATTTAGCATCAACACCTAAGGCGCTGGTGGTATCGACTTTATACCCCGGTACCAGAGTGGCGAGTCGTTGCATTAAAGCTTTATTTAACGCGCCACCGCCACAAACAAACAATTCACCCTTTGGTGCTAGCTTATTAATATCATTGGCAATACTGTGACAAGTTAAATCAAGTAAGGTTGATTGAATATCTTGTTGATCTAAATGACTGTAGTCGGCGAGTTGTTGCTCAAGCCAAGCTTGATTAAACAGCTCTTTGCCAGTGCTCTTAGGGTAGGCTAATGCGAAATAAGGGTGTAATAATAAGTGTTTGAGTAAGTCTGGATGACTGGTGCCAGAATCAGCCCAAGCCCCGCCTTCATCGAAAGATTGCCCTAGTGCTTGTTGGATAAATGCATCTATTAAGGTGTTACCTGGGCCAGTATCGAAGCCTAACACTTGGTCTTTATTGCCGGGTAAATAGGTCACATTGGCGATGCCGCCAATGTTTAAAATCACTCTCGAATGGCCTGTCTGAGCAAACACTTGCTCATGAAATGCTGGCACCAAGGGGGCTCCTTGGCCGCCAAGGGCGATATCTTTACGTCTAAAGTCAGCAATAACATCGATATTAGTTTCAATGGCAATGGTATTTGGATCGCCAATTTGTAAAGTAAAGCCAATTTCTAAATTGGGCATGTGACGTACGGTTTGTCCGTGCGAACCAATCGCGATAACCTCAGCGGCAGTGACCGTTGTTTTGGCTAACAAGTTATTGACCGCTTGAGCGAACAGTTGGCCGACACTGCGATCGAGTCGACCTAAGCGGTTAATCTCGTCGGTTTCAGGTTGGCATAAATGCTGTAAGCCTTTTAATAAATGTTTAGGAATGGCTTCAGCATGACTGGCGATTAAGATTGGCTGCTTGGCCGAAAAATCGACCAATACGGCATCAACACTATCCATGCTTGTGCCTGACATTAGACCGATAAAATATTCTGGCTTAGACATGTGGTTTTTCTCTTGTAGCAGCGATCAAACAGACCATTAATTACTGGCTAATTGCTGTTGTTGATTTGATTTGAGTTGTGCCATCAATTGTTTGCTGAGTGCAGTGAATTTGTTTTTCTCTCTACGATCAATCGGCACCGATTTAGGTAAGTCAATCGTCCTTGGATTGCGATGTACGCCATTGACTATAAACTCATAATGTAAATGAGCGCCGGTTACTCGACCCGTTTTACCTAGAGTTCCGATTATTTGACCTTGCTTAACCGTTTCACCACGGTTAACTTTGCGCTTGGTTAAATGCAAATACTTAGTGGTATAGGTTTCGTTGTGCTTAATAAACACATAGTTACCATTATACTGGTTATAACTCGACTCAATAACCCGCCCCTTACCCGCAGATTTAATGGGTGTCCCAATGGCCGCCACATAATCTACGCCTCTATGGGCTCTAACTTGCCCTGTGACAGGATGTAAACGGCGTGGATTAAAGTTAGAACTGACGTATTTAAAGTCCACTGGCGAGCGTAAAAATGCTTTGCGCATACTACTGCCATTCTCCGAGTAGTATTCACCATCGGTATAACGCACTGCAGTATAACGTTCACCTTGGTTAATAAACTCAGCGGCTAAAATATTGCCATTACGTAAAAATTGGCCATCGGCGTATTCTTGATCAAACAATAATGAAAAGTGATCACCTTTGCGGATATCGAGTGCAAAGTCGACATCCCAACCAAAAATATTGGCTAACTCCATGATGTGGTTACCCGACAAGCCTGCATCGGCAGCGGCGTTCCAAAAGTTACTTTTAATCTTGGCGCTAATAAACGAAGTGCGATTTACAACTTCTTTAGTGTTAACGGTTTCTTTGTATTTGGCATTGTGTTGACTGATCACTAACGTCGACACTTGATCCATCCGATAAGTTAATTCTTGTAATTCACCTTGTGCATTTTTACTAATAGCGATCTCTTCGCCTGGCATTATTCTGAGTAGATTCTTTTTTGCTAGCGGCAATTGAGTAATGTCATAGACATCTTTAGGGCTGAGTCCTGCACGGCTAAATAGGCCGCCTAAGGTATCGCCTTTAACCACTTTATAGTATTCAACGCTATAGCCATCGTTAGCCGCTTGCTGTTTTAATTTGGTTTTTTGAGTGGCAACTTGCTGATCGATATCATTGATCATGCCATCAATATCCGATGTGCTGGTTTGCAACATAGCAAGATGTTGAGCAAAAACTTCATCGTCTGGGGTTTCAGCGCTGATCACATTTTCGCTGTCATTACTTGATATGAAATCAGCTGACTCATCTTGATCAATACTGCTGTCATTATTGACTGGTGTTGGCGCGTTAAAGGCTAGCTGAACAGCATAACGCTTATTCGTTTCTAAGGCGGAGTTGTCATCCGATTGACTCACCGATCGGCTTTGCTTAGATGCCTGAGCATCTTCCGATGGGAACATCAGAATAAATGTCGTTAAAATTACCAATAAAGACAATGTAACTTGATGTGCTTTTGGCAACAATGTGAATAAAGTAAGAAGCTTTGCCATTGACTCAGATACCAATTTTTCTTTCTTGTTATGATCTGCTAAGTGTACACGCTTTCATTTGCTGTGGCTAACAAGTAACATAGACCTCTTTATTTTTTGTGCAGGCCCTGGGAGTTGCGGTAGAGATGGCGAATTTAGATCAAGTATTGGCAGAGATTAAGCGTGGTACCGATGAGATATTACTTGAGGCGGATTTACTTGAGAAACTCAAAGAAGGGCGGCCATTACGCATTAAATTAGGTGCAGATCCTACCGCGCCTGATATCCACTTAGGTCACACGGTTATTTTGAACAAAATGCGTACCTTTCAGGAGTTAGGTCACGAAGTGATTTTCTTGATTGGTGATTTCACTGGTATGGTCGGTGACCCTAGCGGTAAAAACAGTACCCGTCCGCCACTGACTCGTGAACAAGTGCTTGCTAACGCAGAAACTTATAAAGAACAGGTTTATAAAATTTTAGACCCAGCTAAGACTCGTATCGAATTTAATTCTAGCTGGTTAGAGCCGTTGGGTGCCGCAGGTATGATCCGCTTGGCTTCTCAACAAACCGTTGCCCGGATGATGGAACGTGACGACTTTAAAAAGCGTTATGCATCAGGTCAATCAATTGCGATTCATGAATTTATGTATCCTTTACTACAAGGTTATGACTCTGTCGCACTTAACGCGGATGTGGAGCTAGGCGGTACCGACCAAAAATTCAATTTATTGATGGGTCGTGAACTGCAAAAAGTGGCAGGCCAAAAGCCGCAAACCGTGATCATGATGCCTTTGCTTGAAGGCTTAGATGGCGTAAAAAAAATGTCTAAGTCGGCCCACAATTACATTGGTGTGAGCGAACCTGCAAACGAAATGTTTGGCAAGCTTATGTCAATTTCAGATGATTTAATGTGGCGCTATCTTGAGCTGTTGTCATTCCGTCCCTTAACTGAATTAGCTCAATTTAAGTTAGATGTTGAAAACGGCACTAACCCTCGTGATATCAAGATATTGTTAGCTAAAGAAATTATTGCTCGTTTCCATGACGAAGCACAAGCGCAAGCCGCTCATCAAGCGTTTATTGACCGTTTTCAAAAAGGCGCTATCCCAGATGACATCGAAGAAGTGGTATTAGAAGCCGGTGAAGGCTTAGCGATTGCTAACTTACTCAAAGATGCTGGCCTTGTTGGCTCGACATCTGATGGTATGCGGATGATCAAGCAAGGTGCGGTAAAAATGGACGGCGAAAAAATCGAAGACAGTCGCATCAGTTTTAATGCAGGTCTTGAAGCGGTATTCCAGGTCGGTAAGCGTAAATTTGCAAAAGTTATCTTGAAATAAGCTTAACGAAATAAATAAAAAAACGGCTTATCAATTAAGCCGTTTTTTTATGTCTCATACATGGCTGACCATGTTTGATTTAAATGGTGACATTACTGAGATTCAAGTTGGTCAGACATGGTTTGATAATCCATTAAGTCCATTTGTTCTATCAAGCGTTCAGTATTATTATCAAATTTAAGTGTGGTCACACCTGGCACGGCTAAATCGATAATTTTACCGGGTTTTCCATATTGATCGCCAGGACCTCGTAATCTGTAACTGCCGATGATCACCACAAGAGAGCCAGTATTAAACATGTGTTCTACGTTTAAACGGTACTCTAATACGCCTTCATGAGCGCGTTGTAAAAACGCAATAATATGACGCCCACCGGTATAAGTGGTATTGGCTGTTTTGTCGTAAAATACCGTGTCGCGAGAATAAAATCGACGCAAGACAGTATAGTCATGGTCGGTGAGTGCTTCCATGTATTGCATTGCGAGTTGTTGCTCTCGTGGCATATCGCCAATATTGGCTTTGCTAGGAAAGCTCAATAGCAAACAGCATAATATGAAGATTATTCGCACATTAAATTCTCTTTGTTTTCAAATCAAAAGCCGGTAAAGATAAGTGCCAGCGGATAGCACTCAGACGAATGATTAGCGTGCTGAACATAGCGAACAACACCGATGTCATGCTATCCATGCCGACAATGATGCTTAAGGTATAACAGATCCCTCCAACGATGGAAGCGGTTGCGTAAATTTCTATTCGCAATACCATTGGAATTTGACGACATAACAAATCACGGATAACCCCCCCCCCAACAGCGGTTATGGCGCCCATTACCACAGCAACCATACTTGATAATCCTAGTGATAAGGCTTTTTCTGCACCAATGACGGTAAACACGGCTAAGCCTAGTGCATCTGCAATAGGTAAAGCATATGTAGGTATTCTATGGGGTTTACGCACTAAAATTAAGCACATTATGACCGTCGCAAGAATGACAATAATATAGTTAGGATCGCGTATCCAAAATACTGGTGTAGCGCCTATTAATGCATCGCGCATACTGCCACCGCCAATTGCAGTAACAAAAGCTAATACGATAACGCCGAATGGATCCATACGATATTTACCAGCCGCTAACACGCCCGCAATTGCAAATACAGAGGTACCACATAAATCTAAAAAGTAGATCCACTGATTCATTTACTTAACTCTTCGAGGTGAATAGTGAGTGCATCAACTGAAATCCGGATCTCGATTACCGATAAAATTAATGAATACAGTAACAATAATAGACTCAATCCAAAGACTATTGAGCCTATTTGATTAAAGCCGATATAAATCAGAATCATACATAAAACGCAAAACGCAAAGCTGCTGACACCGGTTTCTTGCATTTTACGGATGATAATAATGCGTTGGCGTAAGTTTTTAATTTGATCACCTTGCACAGGTTTTTTGTCATTGCTTAATTGACGGATCAATGCAGCCAATGAAAAAAATCGATTAGTGTAGGCCAGCAATAGCAATGAAATAGCCGGGAACAGCAAAGCTGGTGTCGTTAATGATACATGTAAATTGTTGAACAAAATGACATTCCTAAAAAGGTCTGCAAGCAGGTAAGAATCAATATCGAGTGACGATAAGTTTTTTGTTACCAAGATGTAAGCCGCATGTCGACATGATTGTCTCATGTTAACAACTGACTATGACATTAGGTCGTAACAGGTCTATATCAAACGGGCATAGATCCATTATCGCTAAATGATAGCCTGTTTAAAACAAGATTTATATGGTTTACATAAATCTTAATCCGGTCCAAATAAGCGGCAGTAGCAAGGTTAAGCTGATCCAAAAGAGGTTGGCCGTATGAGTTATCGTTATGGCTTGACTGATGTGGCGATGATCAGGCAAAGGGCCGGATTTTACCTTAGGTAAATCAACCCGAATGGATTTGCCGTTTTCAATAAATTGCTGTGGACCTCCAAGTTCTATTTTCAATAATTTAGCCGCCAATGCATAACTGCTGTAATAATTATTTAACTGATTTTTATCCGCTTGGGTCGATATTGGCTGCGATAAAATAGACCTAACACCCAGTTGACCAAACTGAATGGCTAATGAGCAATGCCATAACACGGTGGGAACAAAAAAAATCACTCGATTAAACTGACCGACAAAACGAGAAAAAATATGAAAATGTGGATGATACGGAGGCCAGCAATATTCTAATTGTCTTAACATTCGCACGACTAACGCCATCGTAGCCCCGCCCAAGCTAAAAAATAAGATAGTGGCTAAGGTGCCATAAATCGGAGTGGTAAACAGTTTTTCGATAGTGGTTTTGCTTAAACCCACTATCGATAGCACTTGGGTGTTTTGACTCACCCAAGGCGAGAGTAATTGCTTGGCCTCTTGTTTGTTGCCGGTGTTTATTGCAGCGACCACTTTTTCTGCCACGGGCTTAAAAGCAGAATCACATAAACAGAAGTACAAAATGAGCAGTTCAAAAAACCATGGGTAAGCGGCAAAACTGAGTGAAAAACTGACGATAATCCCGCTAGGCACAATCAAAATCAACGTGGCTAAAATCCCGGCGGTAAGTTGTTGACTCATAGTTCGCTCAGGGTGATTCACTTTAGCGGCTATCAGTGTGGCTAAGCGGTTGAACCATAATAAGGGTTGCAGATCTCTGGGAATAGGGGCAAATCGTGCCAATATTAAGGCACAAAATAAAATACAACAGCTTTGCAGTAACCCACCATCTTGGCTAAGTAATTGAGGATTGAATAATTGATTGACCATAGGGACTCAATAGCTTGGCTGTTGTTGATCTGTCGGACTTCGTTTGCTCTGCTCAGGTACTATGCAGATTATATAACCTGAGCAGAGCCTAGATGGATTATAGCTGTTGTAACAGTGCGATAACCATCATGGCAGAATGCAAACCCGCTTTTATAATGTAAGAGTCAAAATCAACCGGTGAGTCATTATTGGCATTGTCTGATAAAGAACGAATAACCACAAATGGGATCTTAAATTGGTGACAAACTTGCGCAATCGCCGCACCTTCCATTTCACAGGCCGCCATTGTCGGGAAGTTTTCGAGCATTACTTTAGTCCGCACCGGATCACAAATAAAACTGTCGCCAGTACAAATTAATCCTTCAATGGCGTTGACTTCACCTAACGACGCCACCGCTTTTTTAGCGGCAGTCACTAAGGTGCTATCGGGCATAAATGCTGCTGGTTGTTGTGCCATTTGACCCATTTCATAGCCAAAAGCAGTCACATCGACATCGTGATGGCGCACTTCCGATGAAATGACAATATCACCAATGGCAAGGGCATCAACAAAGCCGCCAGCAGAACCGGTATTAATCACATGAGTAGCGGCAAATTTTTCTATCAATAATGTGGTCGCGATGCTGGCAGCCACTTTACCGATCCCAGAACGTGTAACGATCACTTCTTTACCGGCAATGTTACCGCTAACAAATTCGATCCCAGCAATAGTACTATGCACTGGCGCGACGATGGCTTGGATTAAATGAACAACTTCTGGCTCCATTGCGCCAATAATACCGATTTTCATGAGTGAACCTTAACTGAATGAGCAAATACGAAAGGGCATTAATATATCACGAGCTCGATAAATTAGTGAAAACCCACAATGAATAGTTGGCGGGCTGGTTGGCTATTTATACATTCATTCAGTTGTTGGGTTAAATTTCAGCCACGATACAATATTAGTATTGATTTACTTTGGCACAAGCAGTTATTTTTTCGTGGTGAAAGGCATCCACAATAATCCGGTTAGCCATGCGTTTTGTTTTGCATTGGGGTAATCCGTTAACCCAATATCAATTTGGTTATCGGTTTTGCTGGCATCACTAGTATAGGTGCCAAACAAGCGGTCCCACCAAATAATACTAAAACCAAAGTTAGTGTTACTTTCGGCCATAATTTGGCTGTGATGTATCCGATGCAGCGCTTGGGTCACAATGACATAACGAGCCACTTTTTCCAGTGGTTTGGGTAAACGGATGTTGGCGTGGTTAAAAATTGCAAATCCATTAAGCAAGATTTCAAACAGTATGACGGCCTCAGCAGATATCCCTAATAACATAATCGCCAGAGCTTTAATGCCAAGACTGGCGATGATTTCAAATGGATGAAAGCGCAGCGCGGTAGTGCTGTCGACCAGCCGATCTGCGTGGTGCACTTTATGTAAGCGCCATAATAAAGGAATGCGATGAAATAGCCGATGTTGCCAGTAAATAAGCAGATCGAGTAACAGTAGGCTTATGGCAATATTTGCCCAATGCGGCAGGCTAATATAATGCAATACTCCCCATTGCTGCTGCGTGGTATACAGGGCAAAACCTGCTAAACCCAGTGGCAGTATTAATCTCGCCATCACAGAGGCAATGACCAATAAGCCAAAGTTGCCAAACCAGCGTGTTGCCATGGTGGCAGTTTGTGGGGTTTTAGCTAGGGTTCTTGCGGGGAATAGCAGTTCTAGACCCATCATCAATGCAAGAATTGTTATAAACACGCCTAATCGGATTGCCGCCATTTCATCTATCATATTCTAGGCTCCTCAATGGCCGTTTCCTTAACGGCAGGTTTGTTAGCTTCAATTTTCTTTGAGCCTGATTCTTTAACGGTATGATTTTTCAATGTGTGATAACCGCCATGTATACGAGTAAAAATGGTAATCGCGCCTAAAAATGCAAAACTGTATGCCAGTTCTGGGAAATAGGCTGGCCATAAACAAAAGGCGACAAAAAAGGCGATGGTTTCTGTGCCTTCGGTTAAGCCATTTAAATAATAGAAACTCTTATTGGCAAATTGTGGTCGAGGCAGATTAAGCTGCTCTGCTGGTATCGCGAAAGCCAAAAAACTTGAGCCGGTACCAATAAATACGGTTAATAAAACCGCTGCGGCTAGGGCATTCTCATTAGGGTTGGCTAAGGCAAATCCTAATGGGATGGCGGCGTAAAATACAAAGTCGACGCAAATATCTAAGAAACCGCCTGCTGCGCTGGTGTGTTTTTGATAGCGCGCGAGGGCGCCATCAAGGCCATCAATAATACGATTGAGGGCAATAAAAAATAATGCCGTATACCACTGCTGCATTACGAGAAACGGCACGGCCAGCATTCCTAAACCAAAACCGACTAATGTCAATTGGTCTGGGTGCACTTTTTGCTTAGCGAGTAACACCACTACCGGGGATAATATTTGTTTAATCACTGGCGTAATAAATTTATCTAACATGGGTCGTTTCCAATTAAGCTGTGGTTTATGTCAAATCAGTGGCTTATATAAATTTAGTTCATATTGTTAACCATAAGGTTAATGACATCAGTACCCTTTATCAAAGTGAAATCACTTTGCCTTGGGCGGCGTCCGCATCGGTTTGATCGTGCGTTACCATGATGGCGGGTAACTGATGTTGGCGTATTTGATCAAACACCAATTGTCTGGTTTCTTGGCGTAATTGACTGTCGAGTTTACTAAATGGCTCATCCAATAAAATGGCTTTAGGTTGACTCAGTAATACGCGTAACAATGCCACTCTTGCTTGTTGGCCGCCAGATAAACTTTGCACACTACGTAGCTCTAACCCACCCAGACCCACTTGGGTTAATGCTTGGCTAATGGTAGTTTGTCGCTGTGCTTTAGGCCCTTTGGGCATAGCAAAACTAATGTTACCTGTCACGGTTAAATGTGGGAACAGCAAAGGGTCTTGGTACAATAAACCAATACGGCGTAAATGGCTGGCGGTATCAGTAATGTGTTGACCATTTAAGTACAGCTTTCCCGTCGCGCGAAAGCCTTTTGGTAGCATACCGGTTAACCAGTTTAACAAGGTCGATTTACCGCTGCCAGACGGTCCCATGATGGTGAGAATTTCACCGCCTTGAATGGTTTCATTTAACGATAACAGCAACTGCTGTTGTCGATATAAGGTTAGATCATCAATGGATAGCGAAGGGACTTCCTCTGAGATCACCGTTGAACGAGTTTGCATTAGTTTCCTTATTCGCGATGTCTAAATAGCATTTTTGGCAGTAACCATGCCAGTAAAAAACCAAGGGCAGGGAGGGCCATTTGCACTAATGCATACACAGCACTGGTGCGACGACTGCCGCCATTGGCGAGCGAAACCGCTTCGGTAGTAATGGTATTAATGCGCCCACCCCCCGCCAGTAATGTGGGTAAATATTGACTAAAACTAATGGCTAATCCTAATGCGCAGGCAATCAAAATAGGCGCTAGCAACATAGGCAGTTTAATTTGCCAGAATATTTTTGCTTCGCTCGCCCCCAAACTGGCGGCGACGGTGCTAAAGCGTGGGTCTAAACGGCGGTAGCTACTGGACAGCGACAAAAACACATAAGGCAATACAAACAACAGATGCGCTAGCACCACATTGATGAAGCTGTGATGGCTGTTGATTTGCTCCAATAACCACACCAAACCAAATAGAAACGCAATGCTGGGGATAAGCAGGGGTAAATAAATGATCACACTGCTTAATCTCGACACCATTTTACCTGTGTATTGCTCAGCCTCCAGAGTAAATAAGGTCAAAATGATTGCCAAGCTGGTGGCACAAACACCAATCAAAACTGTGTCTAGTAATGGCGTGTGCATTTGTTGTAATGCCGACTGCCAATGTAAACTGACAAATTGTTGCGGCAATACCGTAGGGAAATGCCAGAAACCGGCAACAGACCATAACATCATGCCTATTAATGCCAATCCAATGGCACTGATTATCACCACAGTGAGCACATGAGTGATGTTTTGCATAATGGCGCCACCATACTCACGTTGGCCGTTGATAAGCATGGTTTGGGAGGCTTTTTTTATTAGTTTTTCGAGCAGCCACCAACTCAGTAGCAAGAGTAATGTCAGTACAATTTGTAATATGGCGCCTGCTGATGCCTTAATGCGTAAGCTTAAGTCAACATCATGGAACCACTGCATAATGGCAACAGCCAGTGTCGGTGGGCTATTAGGACCCAAAATTAATGGAATTTCGACACTGGCACTGGCATAGGCGAGCACGGCCAAGATCGGTAAGCGTAAAAACGGGTATAAGCTCGGTAGCACCACTTTGAAAAAAGCGGTCATTGGGCAATAACCTAAGCTCAATGCGACTCTGTGTTGGGCGCGCAAGGTGTGGCCTAACTCGGGCTGGGCTAATACTCCTAGTGCCATCAGTAATAGAAAGGGGAGTTCTTTTAGCGTCAGTCCAATAATAATGCTCAGGCCCATCGCATCGTGAGGATACAGCCAATCAGGCGGTGCATCCCATCCGCTTAGCCAAGGTGACACAATCCGAGATAACATGCCCGATGGGGTAATTAAAAAGCCAATTGCAATTGCGGCAGCCGCATGGGGGATGACTAAAATAGGCCCTAACAGTCGTTGAATATAGCCGAGCCAAGGGCTAGTAAAGTAACTGCCTAATATTAAAATGGTGATCACAAATGCCAGTAAGGTACTGATAAAACTGGTCGATACGCTGAGTAATGCCATATAGCCAAGACCCGGTGTTTGCCATAGATCGACAAAACCAGCCACGCTGAACTGAGTATGACCTAATACCGGAAACCAGCCAAAAGCAGGCAAAATAACGGCAATTAAGCCGCCCAGTACCGGGATCACCAATAACGCCATCATTAAATATGGACTGCTGCGCACTAAGGTTGTAAATCCACTGGTGGACGTCATCATCGCATTACCCCATAGCGTTGCAGCCACTGGGTTGCGATCACCTTGGTCCAGCTCGGATCCGGTTCGCCTAATGCTGGGCTACTCTCTTGATTAGCCATTTGGACGCTAGGGTGTGACTGGGTTGGCGCCTGAAACCACGCTTGTTGCGCAGCTGGTAATGACGATATTACGTATGGACTGCTGCTCACCAGTGTTTTAAATCCACTTGCGGATGTCATCATCGCATTACCCCATAGCGTTGTAGCCACTGGGTTGCGATCACCTTGGTCCAACTTGGGTCCGGTTCGCCTAATGCTGGGCTACTCTCTTGATTAGCCATTTGGGCGCTAGGGTGTGACTGGGTTGGCGGCTGAAACCACGCTTGTTGCGCAGCTGGTAATGACGATATTACGTA
>TARA_R110000851_G_scaffold35596_9_pt1 | contig 26003 bp, 37 predicted proteins | sample TARA_R110000851 | Tara Oceans TARA_R110000851 (sample SAMEA4397627) | marine metagenome | biome: Polar Biome; feature: [DCM] deep chlorophyll maximum layer (ENVO:01000326); material: water (ENVO:00002006), including particulate matter (ENVO:01000060) such as... | depth 17 m
TACGCCTAATCTGTTTTCATCAACAGGATTAGTATCAGCTGAACTTATTTCTTTTTTTGCATCGTGTGCTAAGTTTCCTTTTAACGTATTATCTTCAAGTCTTATTTTTTCAGAATACGGAGATGGACCTATATTTCTAGGACTTAATGTATAGTGTCGTTCTTCTACTTCTTCGTATTGTGTTAATCCAGTATTTGTAAATCCTTTAAAAACTCCATCTGTAGTCATTTTAGCCACCGCCAAACTTGAGTGTGGTAGTAGGAATCTAAACCTGCTTTCTTTAAATGGATATATTAAAAGTCTTCCAGAATCTGGATGGCTTGAAGATATTATAGAACCATTTGAAAAATCTGTTCTTCCTAAGTCACACCCTAAGCTATATCTTAATAGCATATCTGAATACGAGCTAGTTGTGTTTCTTCCGTTTGCTATAGTTCTAGGGGCTCCAACATGCATATCAAAATAAGATTCGGTTAAATAATTATGATAAGTTCTCCATTCTTGTACAGATCCAGATAAAGCCTTTAGTTCGGTTAATGACGAAAAGCTAGATCCTAGTGTAGTTGCCCAAGTGTTAGACTTAATGTCTCCACCAAGATACTGTTTTAGTGTACTTGCAGTTTGTGCGGTTGGTACATTTAGTATAAGAGCGGGTGAGTCTATTGGCTGTTCAGTAATACCCCAAGCACTGTTGTTAGCTACACCAGCCGCTGTTTCACCGTCTGTAGATAATGATGCAGTTAACTGATGACTCATTCTACCAAATTGACTAAAGTCTCCTTGCTTTTTACAAAACATATCATATTTTAAACTTTGACTAACATGGTCGAGAATGTCTACTGATTCTGTAAATGCATAATGTTGTGTAATTTTGCTAGCATCATATCTCATTAAAGCAACATTCCACCAGTCTCCATCAAATATTGGGCCATAGTCTGTTGATGCAGTTACGGTTGGTTGCCCATTACTACCACTTAAATGAAAAACTAATCTTCCGTATGGACTGTCTGATGGTGCACTAGAATACATAGATGTTGTATGTTCTGCAACGATTGCTACACTACCGCTATGAAGATGCCATAATATAGTATTTCTTTTTAATGCAGAGTTATTACTTTTTCCTTCATGAGATAGATCTGGTATCTTAAACCTAAACTGTACCGTGTCTGGGTACCTCATTGGTCCTCTATCTGCGGTTGCTGGGCCCCATGGAGCTTCTAAATAAGATGCGCCATTTGAAGAGCTTTCCATTCTTAAACCAAAATTAAACCTATCATATATTATTTTTGAATGCCTGTTTGGGAGTTTTTGAGGACCACCATATTCATATATCTTTAGTATAGACGAAGGCAACCCATATAAACTAGTTACAGACCTTAAACTTTTCTCTGCACCTTTAGATTTATATATTCCTGGTAAATTATTTAGTATTCTTTTCCAAAGTTCTTTTGTTATTTCTTCCTTTGAAAATGATTGGTTTGCTTGGTCATTGTTTGCGTATGTAACCGATTGTGTGAAGTTTGAAGTATAGTTTATTGTATTACCACCAAAACTTCCAGAAGAATCTGTTCCCATGGCATACGTCCACAAATCATCAAAATCAAATCCTTGGTGCGGGAACCATCCAAAAGATTCTAGTACTGGCTGTATAAGATCCTTTGATATTCCTTCAAAAAGAGGATTACTTCTATCGTGTATGGATAATAATTCTTTTGCATAGAAATATATATAGTCAAAATGCTGGGCTAGCATGTCTACATATAAACCAAAATTAGCATTATTTTCCTGTTCTGTTATATGGCTAGGTACTAACCTATTTAATGAATTATCATTTGTAACGTCATATAAAGAAGCAGAGTAGATTGCTCCTGTTTGGTAATGTGGTTCTCCATCCTTTAAACTTCCATACCAAAGTTTTGCTTCAGTAGAGTTTACCTTTGCTAGAGTGTATGGCTCTTTTGTCGTTGTTTTTGGCCAAGTTAAAGGCCAGAAGTGTCCGTACGAAGAAGAACTATGGGTATTATTTTCATAGTATAGGTGTTGTTCAAACTCGTCAAACGTACTTATTACGCTTGCTTGAAGGTTTGTAAACTTTGTTAAGTTTGATTTATAAAAAGGTGATCCAGACGCCGCAGTACCAGACAGTCCAGATAAATTTGAAGATAGTGAGGCAACAGAGGAAGAATAATCTTCTATTTGTATAAGTTTATATTTAAAGTTTTCTAATCTTTCTACTGCTGAGCCAAAATGAACTAGTTTTGAAAAGTCTGATCCTTCTATTTTAAAATCAAAGTTTAGTGGAATTGTTCCTAAGCTTCCTGTTCGTTGACCTATTTTATTTAAAATCCTACTCCGTACATTATCTTGGGTAGAAACTAATTCGTCTAAAGTTTTCCATCCTGTTGGGGCTGGAGTATCATATTTGTCAGGTATTGAAAAATCTGCAGGAGCAAGCATGTATGGAGCGGCTTCTGGTGCTGTATATTCTACAAGTATTGGTTCAACTATTGATTCAATTACAGCTTTAACTATCCAAAGTTCGTCTTTTTCTTCAATATCATTTGGAAGAGGCTCATATAGTTTAATTACCATTGAGTGAGGAGATTCAGGATATGACTTGTAATCAATTAGCCAATTAGTTGCTACTAGAACTTCATTTCCTCCAAAATTTAATCTTACGTCTCTGAAAAAATCAACCTCTACGTCTATTAAATCTGGGTTTTGTTCTCTTCTTCCAAAGGCTAAGAATTCATCGTTTATACTTGCATCATCTATATTTTTTGGTCTAACTCTTATTTCTGTTCTTGAGTTTGATATTTCGTCTACAATTAAACTATCGGAATTATTACCGACTATATTTCTAAAAAAGTTATATTGTACATCAAATCTACCAGACCTATAACCTAGCTTTCGTATATCGTCATGTATATTAAGTTGTATGGTAGGAGATTGGTTTTTTGTATCTTCAACATTTACCGACCATGTGTTAATATTATATGAACTCTCTAGAGTATTATCTCCACTAAGAACATGTAATTCAACATAATCATCAAATAGTCCTAGTCCAAAGTTTGTAAACATTGGCCTACTTTTAATAAGCTTAATGTCTTTTGGGTCGTATGTATTTATTCTAGTTGCCATATATTTTTTCTAAAGCTCCTGGTCCCTATATGTTAATTTATCTACTTCATTTGTTCCTATAAAGGTAAATCCTGTATTATCTTTGTGGGCTTCATAGTCTCCCATACTTGTAAATTTAATATTTGATTTTCCTGGCTCAATAAAAAATATATCTGAAGATTTATCTTGGTAATATTTCCCTATGGCTCTTGACCTAGATAGATTTTTACTTCTTGCCGCTATTGAGCTTGCCTTTGTAATCAAAGCTTTTGATATGGTTGTAGCTTTTGGTAAATCTTTACCCTTGTAAAAATTAGGTTCTTGATTAGACTCTACCCATTGATTACCGTTCCAGTCAACTAAAAACCATCTTGAATCTTCTGGGTCATAATCAAAGTATGAATCAAATTGACTAAATTCAGAGTCATGGTCTTCATCTCTAACCAATGCTCCAGTTGGTAATCCATTGTCATCTAATTCACGTAGTAATCCTCCAAGTGGGTTAAGAAATATTGTTGTTGTGAAAGCGCTACCTTTTTCATTACTAATTTCACAAGTATATCTACCCCTTTGTTGTAATTGTATGTTATATAACCTAAGTACAGGTTCACTACCAACTATAGCGGCTTGGGCGTTTCCAATTCCATCAGCGGTAAATCTCCAAGTATACGTTAATCCTTCGTTAACTCGTGATCCATCGTCGTCTATAAAACTGTAGGCATCTACAAAAAATGATGCGTTGTTATTGGACGGAATTTGGTAACTAGGTTCTCCTAATTCTGGAAGAGTTTGAATTGTATATCCATCACTTTTACTACCATCCAACAATCCATATCCTGGATAACATTGAGTGTCTATTACCGTTGGAGCTTTATTTGGTCCATCTAGTGGTTGTGGTTGTACTGCTAATTCAGTTATTTCAGTGTCTACTATTCTGAGAAAGTCGTTATCGTCAAATACGTATCTTGCATTTGCAATAATCATTCTTTCGCCATTTTCTTCACTTTCTTCAGTTGATATAATTAATCCGCTTGGGTTTCTAACAACTTTTTCAGTTGATACTAAATTTAGTCCAGAATCATCACCTTCGTCAGAGGCCATTCTATTGTTGTTTGACGGCCTTACAGAAAGTGAACCAAGAGAATAGTCAAAATCATTTCTTAACTCGTATTGTTCTGGTGATTCGGCCGTTAGTTCTATTTTACAGGCTCTTGCAAAAGGTGTAAATGTTTCTTCAATTGTTTGAAACCTATCAACTTTGCCGGGTACGTTTCGCACGATTTTATTAGCAGGATATTTATTTCCTCTCGGTACAATTGGACTAGTTGGAAACTTAGAGCGCCTTCTTTTACTAGTTGGCATTGAACGCCTTGTTTTTCCTTTATTTGAGTATGCCATTATGATATCACCTTAAATATATAGTCGTTGTCAAATATTGATTGACTAGTTGGAAAGTTATAGCTTCCACCAACGGTTTTAAATACAAACCTATATCTTCTACCAGGATAAAATTGATCCATCCAAAGATTAAAATAATTTCCATTGTTATCTGCGCTAAGCTGGGTTCCTGGGTTATCATATGGAATAACAGTTTCATCAGTTACGTAGTCTCTAACAGAATAAAATGTTTGAGCAGGTAAACGATTATTTGTTAATGCAGCAGAAACGGTATCATATGTTTTTGCTGGAAACTTTTCTCTTACAACCAATCTAAATTGTTCTCTAGACGCTTGTTGATAATTTGTTTTCATATTTTTAATATCCACTATACTTTCAGTTAGTGTTGTATCCAATATAGATAACGTTGAAGCGACAGTTGTTTCTTTCCAAATTACTTCTAGTTTTGGTTGGTATACTGTATGTGTATCTGTTGAGAAGAATTGAAGTGAGCCGTATGGTTTACCATTTCTTTCTTCATCGATGTCACCAGTTTGTTGAGAGCCACTTCTTAACACAATAAGTCCGTCTTGAGCTATTGTTCCATCAATCCACTTACTTACAATATTTGTAATATCCATCCTAACGTCTGTTTTTTCGTAATCAAAGGATTGAGAAGCTGCGTATCCATAACTATCATACCATGTACCACCTCCAACGGTTGTTGAAAATGAGCCAGTAGATCCAGCAGACACTAAACTCTTACTTGCCCATAGATTACCTAAATATTTTTTACCGTCTCGATACGTCCAGCTTGCGCCTTCTGTTTGGTGGGTAAGTACTCCTCCTTCAGCTGTTCTTTGGGAGGTTCTACCTCTACCCATTAACCAAGATTGACTCACTGGAAAGGCGGCTAAAGAGTATTTATAGTCTATATTTTCTGCAGTTACAGTGTATAAATTAAGCATATATTTAGGCGTTGTTAGTCCTGGGTACGTACCAATCGTTCCATTCGCAACAGAGGCGGATACGGTTTTTAAATCAAAATCCATAAGAATTCTTGAGTTAAATGTGTTTGAAGTTGTTGAAGCAGAAACAGTTTTTACAATTTCTATTAATTCGTCTATTCCAGTATTCATACTTGACGTTGCTTCGTATATTGTTGTGTCTCTATTTGGTTTTATTGAATATATCATATTAAGTCTCCTAGTATCCTACAACCTTACCCCTAATATCTTTAGAGGGAAATTTAATTTCAAATATTGCTGGGTCCTGGGATGGATATACTATTTTATTTTTTGTAGCAGACGCTACATCATAAAAGTTTCCTGAGTATCCAGATCCTTTATCATATTTACAATGCATATTAAAATCTATAACTGTTTGTACGCCTTCAATTCTATCTAATTCTGTTGCGACGTTGCCTAAAAAAATTGGTTCATTGAATTGCCATCTGTCTATTGAAAACATTTCAGTTAGTTTAAGTATACACCTAGTTAAAATTTCTTTTCCTTGGTATCCAGGCAATGGAACAATTGAAAAATCTATTCCTAAATTTATTATAAATCCATCTTTAATATTTACGGCATCTGTTAATAATCTAAAGCTACTTAAGTAATTTCTAATATTTTCTTTAGTTACAATATTTGCCGGTGTTAATTGTTTAGCTGAGTTGTATGATAGTATATAGCAATTTATTGCCAAAGGATTACTAATACTTCCTCCAGTTTTAGGGTTTTCCTGTTCGTCTTGAACTAAATATGCTTTTGCAACGTTTCCAAATCTTCCAGGCATTGCATATATTCTAGAAATATAATCTTCTCTGGTAACTGCTCTATTTTGGGCCGCAAAAAACGCCATTGCATTTTGTCTTATTTCTTCTATTGTTTCTGCTGACTTTCCGCCGGCAGCTGGTTTTGGATTGTTTACAGCAATAGATCCTTCAACAAAACTTATTGCTGACGCTACTAATCCGTCTGTATCAAGAGAAAAATTAACAGAAGTTATTTCAGTTATACTTCCGGCTCGTACGTTTGCACCAACTCCTCCACCAGTAAGATATTTAATACTTAGATTAGTATTTGCTGGTGCCTGGCCATAGGCTCTAGTGAACATTGTATTGGATGGATCCCAAGCATTATCAATTTGAGCTATATTTCCGTACGGTAATGCTAATCCAACATTGTCTGGGTTAGGAATAATTAATTCGTCTGCTTGTCCTGAGTTTCCAGCACCAAATAATACTTCAGTACTCATATTTTCGCGGGTGTTTGTTACGAATCTTCTACTTGTTCGTCTAAGCTTTAGTAAGTAGGGAGTTTGCTCATTAAATTGAGATAACTCTTCGTCTTGTAGAGCTGTGTTTTGAACGTCTACGAATGCTGTTTCTTGAGCCAAGTAATCAACCTCATACCATTTGTTTCCATCACTATCATTTACGCTTAAAACCTCTATTACGTTTGGTTCTGGTAAAAGTATTTTATCGAATTTTTTAGGACTTTCAAAACCAAACGATCTTATTTTTTCTATTCCAGATTTTGCAAATACTGATTTCTGAAGTAAGAAACTTTCAGGATTACCGTTGGCGTCTATTTTATATACGGAAATATTTGTAGGATCAAATGAACTAGAAAATCTAAAGTCTAGAGGTGCAGTCGTAAAGAACGATTGGTTTCCTGAATTAGGAGCTGATACCGTCATTCCAGCGTCAACAGTTGGAGCATACTTAAAATCTGGAACAACATTTGCCCCTGATCCAAATGGCGGTAATAATATAAAGACATCTAGTTCTACTGTTGCTGCAACTGATGGCTTTACCCTGTATCCTAAGCCTTTTGCAATTGACATAACGTTACTTCTTTCTTGAGCCTCTGTTAGTAAACTTTCCCTTAATTGGTTGTCTATATAATATGAAAGAACGTCTCCAACGTATGCTGCCATTTCTATGAATATCATTCCAGGTGAAGATTCATTAAAATCATTAAACGTATCTGGAAAATAAGTTTTTGAATAGTCTATAAGCTTTGTCCTAAATTGAGAAAAATCTTTATTTAGGTATCTTAAATCTTTTTTTACGGTTTGTAATCCCATGTTAATCTGCCTTTATTTCTAGTACAATTTCTTTTTCATCAATTGTATTGTTAATTAAACTTATTGTTAGGTGGACAATAATACCGTGATTAATATCTGCATAAGACGTTCCTTCTTGTGGGTTTTTCGGTATTTCTGTCGATGCATCACTAATTATAATATATGGTAGCCAGAAAGCAATTGCATCCTTTATTTCAGATAATACCGCTTCCCTAAGGTTTGGGTAATTTGGTTCAAACAAAAATCTTCTTATATTTGTTCCAAAGTTTGGATGCATTACTCTTTCACCTTTTACAGTTAATATTAAATTCTTAACATTTGAGACAGCTTGGTCTATAGATAAATAATTTTTATCAAATAATCTACCATTTGAATTTATAAACGGTAGTGTTAATCCTAAAGATATGTCTTTTTCAAAATCGAGAGGCTCAATTCTAAACTCTTCTCTTCCTGGACCCGGATTGGTGCTTCGCTTTACAACCTTTCCACGAGTTGGATCTATTTGAAAGTTATCTTCGTTATCTATTATTGGACCCATGGTTTATTATTTTCCTTTCTTTTTATCTATTGCTTTCATTAAACTACTATAGTCTCTGGTTAAAGCTTGCTCTACGTCAGGTTGTACTTCAACGTGTTGCCTATCTGCTGGAATCATTTGCTGAGCAGTTGGCTTACCACCAAACATTTCTTCATGGGATTGCATTCCCATCATTGCTGCTAAACCAGGAGTTCCAGCTCCAGCGTCTGTTTTGTTGAGCTGTCTGCCTCCCATTGTTGGCCATTCTTTTTCACTAGCCGTTTGGTTTAGTGCTTCATTTAAAATAGGGTTTTCAGTAAAGTTTTTTACTTCTGCCGTTTTATTAAATAACGTGTCTGCGTGTTCCATCATTTGATTAAACTCAGGCTTGCTTGACGGTTGTTTTTTATTTAGTTCTTCTTTTATTGCCAAACGAACCTCTCGTTTAACAACTTTTTTTATAACCTCTAGTAATGTAGATTTTTTCATAATTTTTCCTCTCTGGTAATTCACTATTTATCAATATATAAATATCAATTAATAGCAAATATTAACTATAACCATGGCAACGTTACACCAGAAGTTGTATTTACAGCTGTTCCCGTGGAAAACCACTGCAAAGCAACTAAAGATAGTAATTGCGGGGCTTGGCCCTTCGATGTTATTTCAACAATAGTACCACCTTGCTGTTCCCATATTGGGCATGGAGACGATGGTGGAATCGCTGCAAAGGCTGGAAGCATACCCAAAGCCAATGAAGCCGCAAAAGCAGCTGCTCCAGATTTTAGTAATGTAAGTCCTGGATCTTTATCTTGATTAAACGCAGTAATAAATATACCAAAGGCAGCCTGTCTAGCCAACATTCCAGCAACAGAAGGAGGGGTTGGATTACCAAAGCCATTGTAAAAGGCATCTGCCCAACCATTGGCAAATGCTATGGCGTTTGGTGGTGGATTTGCCTCTAATTGGGCTACTGCTGATGCGAATGCTGCTGGGTTAAATGCCATATTAAAGTGTTTTGTTTTGTGGGCTTAAGAATTCTTTAAGCCTGCTTTTTATTGATGAATATTGGGCAGCGTTGATTGGTGGGCCACTTGGTCCAACTGGAGTAGGGTGGGTTTCGGCTGCAAGTGCGTCACATAACTCTTCTAATAAACCAAGAAGCGTATCCCCTAAAACTACAGGTTCTACGGCGTCTAGTCCTAAATATATTTCAGGGCTATTTATTATTGTTTCACCTCCACTATCAACATTAAACGTTCCATTGGTGGATATTCCAACAGTTTCGTTTCCTATAATTAAAATTGCGTCTTCTTTTGCATTAAACAATAATCTGTCTGAATTTATAATTACCTGTTTTCCTGCATATTTATTTGGGCTATCTGGTTTATACGCCATAATTTATCTCCTATGTTAAAAAGTCCCAAGTCGGATGGCTTCTAGGTACTCTAGAGAACATTCCTTGGCCAGGTTGGTATTCCCAATGCCAACGTTCTTTTGCAACTGTTCTTATAAAACCATATTGGTGCATGTTTGCTACAATCCACCTCCATGTTTTAGATGTTTCTTTATAACCCTTAAAGTCTGGATCTCTTTTTGGATGTCCCCACCTTTTACCCATATCTGTATTTATATCAAATGCTTTACCATTTTGGTGGTTTGAATGTCCCGGGCCTGCAGTTAGGGGGTTAAAATAGTCTGTTTGTCTTATTTGATCTGACCAACCATCGTCATTAGTTCCAGCAGGTTTATTTAATCCAGATTTGGTACCGGCGTACTTTTTATCGGCATTTCTTCGTCTAAGGGTCATTTGTCCATCACCTCCAAATCCTTGGCCTGAATAAGACTCCATAGGTCTAAATCCACTGTTGACCTTAATCGTTATTCCGTCTTTTGTTGCTGCTTGTTTTACGGTTAATATTTTATCTGCAAATGCTTTGTTTACAATTTTACCGTCTATGACTACGCAAGTTATTGTTTCAGTAAATTTACCTCTCCTATATGCGTCATATTCTCCAGCTTCTTGTAGTTCTTCAACAGCTTCTTGTATATCTTCGTCGGCTGCTACCTCTGTTTCTGATACTGGACCTTGATCGTCTTCTCCATTTTCAGCGCCTCCACCTCCAGCAGCAGGTTGTGCTTCTGCATTTCCTCCACTACTTGCACCACCACCAGTTGGAATTTCAGCAGCATCTGGTCCTGCAACCGCCTCTCTTTCTGCTTCTTTTGCGCTTTCGTATGCTTGTCCATAAGAATCTGCCAATTTAGAGGCTACGTCTATTGGAATACTTTGACCTGACATCATCCATATTCCTGCAGAATCTTCATTTATACTTTCTATATGATAACCACTGTCAGTTGTTGAGTGACCAGTTGATAATATAGTTATAGGATCTCCATCAATACCATCCTTTGACCAATCATTTTCGGTTTTAGGTTCAGATACAGTACTACCAAATCTTAAGGATTGGCCAAATCTTCCTTCTAATATTGTGTCACCTTCATATGGAAAAATCCTGGCTATTGAATCTGGTACAAATGTTTCCCCAAATGGTAAATCATTAACGTCTCCTTTTGCATTACCTGTAAACGTTCTATAGTTCTTATCATCTCCACCAGCTTTATTTATATTATAACTAGCAGCTGGTAATCCGTTTTGATTGACCCCTTGCCATACTCCAACAGGCATACTCATATAGTATTTTTCAGTAGCTGTACTTCTTAGTTGGGCGGCTCTTCCAGCAGCTGCTAGTAATACAACAATTTCTCCCAATAAAGGATACTGCCTTAGGTTTGGAAATAGTGGATTATACCAACTACAACTATCTCCAGAAATACCAAATTCTCTTGGAAAAGCTCGCGCTTGTATACTACCAATTACCCTATATTGGCTTGGGTTAAACGCAGGGTGTGATGGGTCTAATATTATATCAACAACCTCTGCAGATTCTAATAGTCCAGCTTGCGTAGCTTTGGCTGTGTTATTTGCTCCAGTTACTGATGGGTTGCTTTTCTTACTTGGTCTTATCCTTGGCATTTTCTTCTTCCCATTTTACGGGTTTTTCAGTTTCTTTTATTGTTTCCATTAATTGTTTTCTTTCGTCATCACTAAGGCTAAAATCTCCGCCTTCAGATTCTGACCTAACAGCTGCTCTTTGTACTATACTTGCCATTTTAACTAGCATATCATCATTCTTAATACCAACGTCCAAGTAGTCTTTTATTAATGGTACCAATATAGTAGCATCGCTTATATTTTTAATTAGCGGATGTAGTTGAGCAATTAAAGAATTTATCTGCTTATCTTTTTTCTTTGAGTTGGTGTGAATCTCTTTTAATAAGTCAGAAAAATTCTTACCTTGAAATATTTCTTCTTCAAACATAATAATTCCCTTTAGTATAAATATCAGATTCCGATAAAAATAGAAAAGGCCCGGGAGTTTATTCCCGAGCCTAATTGATTATGTGTTATTTATACTATTTTTTGTTTACAAAAAATTGAGCAATAATAACTAATACTACCAATCCTACAAAACCACCATTACCTAGTGAGTTTACAAGTCCAGTTAGATTAGCAATAACGTCCATTCCAAATACTGTACTACCTGTTAAGACTGTCCATAAGATTGTTACTGGTAAAACTGCCATCATAATTGATAATAGTCCACCAAAAAATCCATTTACGTATTTAATTACATTTTCCATTTGATTTCTCCTTTTGTTTAATTTGCATTAATAATTGTCGAGAGCATTTACCCATTATTGGGTGTTAATTAAAATTTAAGACCAAACCCTAATGTAAGGTTTGTAGTCTTTTGTGCGGTGTTATAAATCACCTTTGGGTCTACGTATATACTTTTGTGTATAGTAAACATTTTACCTAAACCGATACTTAATGATTCAGTATCTAGTCCGCTTGTTGCAGCATATACAAAATATCCCTTTACAAAGTATCTTGCATGGAAGTCTAATTCCATATCTACTGTTGAGTCTGCTTGAGATACAGATAATCCAACCATTAAGTTGTCCATTACCCCATATCCAACAGTTGGCGCAACTGCCAATTCTGTCCAAGCCACGTTTGCAACGTCACCAGTACCTACGTACCAATCGCCTTTTGTCTGTGCTTGCGTTGCTAAAATAGTTGCGCAAGCCATTACTACTGTTAAAATAATTTTTCTCATAAAATTTCCTCTCTTTGTTTTTGCTTAGTTGAATGCTCTCTTCATTAAGCCTTTATTGAATAACCTCGTGCTATTCATATAACCTTTATTTAATAACCTATTGTTATAACCGAATATAAATATACTTTTTTAATTAAAAAATTTCCCTTCTTGGAATTTTGTGAATTTATCACTAAAATCTTCCTTTATGACATTCACAACCTTTGTAATGTGTTGTGTTTTGGTGTCAGTCATTTCTCGTATTAGTATATATAATGCTTTTTTGTTAAATATTTCTATGTTTTTTCGTTCTTCAAATAACCTTAATACTGCATAGGCAATCTTTTTGTCTCTTTGGGATCTAAATCTTTCTGGTACTACGTTTTGATAATATTCAGGGAATCGTTCCATAAAAACATCAAGATCGTCTCTATAGTCTTGTGTTGCTGATTCTCTACCTAAGTCTCGTTCTCTGTCTATTGCTATAATTGGTTTTTTAGCCTTTAAGTCTCTATAGTTTTTATTATTGTTTTGTATCAAATAATTTTTTGCAACTATTGAAAAATAAGAAAAAGCTTTTCCTTTTCCTTCAACAAACTTTGGTAATTTTTCCAACATAAATGCTATAACCTCGTGCTGAATTTCTCTTGGTCCACCGTCAAAATAGTAAAACTTAAAGGTGTGTATAATATTTTCTGCCAATTTCATCAAGGGTTTATGTATAAATCCGTTATATACTTTATTTTTCAATATTTGAGAATCTTCTTTGTTATACGCTATGATGGCGCGTTCAGCCTCAAGGGTAAAGTACATCTTAGTTTTCCTTGGCCTGCCCCGTTTAGTTTTTAAGGCTTCTATAGCTGCTAGCCTTCTTTCTTCCTCTAACTCGGCATAGAATTGCTGGACAGGACTAAGTTTTTTATTTTCCAAAGAGATTCTCCAATTTTTTTATTTCTGCACTTATCATAGTATAAATCGATCCAACCTCGTCATCAGATTCAAACATGTTTTTTGAGTCTAATTCTTTTATATTGAATAATATTTCGCTAAGAGATGTGTAATATGCCATCAACCAATCGTTTGCTTCTTCGTTTGCCTCATCTAATTTATCATTTTTTCTGAATAAGTTGATATTAACGTATATTGATACAACTAATAATATTGATAGTATCCAAATCATTTATTATCCCCAAATAAGTCTTTAAATAAGTCTGCTGCGTTATCATTTGCGTTAGACACTTTGGGTTTTTTGCCATATGGTTTAGGGTTTTTACTAATAGATTCGACAATCTTATTACCAAATTTCCAATTTTCATATTCTATTCTGGAAGCCATGTGATCTGCGTGATGCAGTACTATTGGTAAATTATTCCACAAAGCTTTTTCTTTACCATAAGGTTTAAGGTATGCATCATTTGCTGAGTCATATACTCCATCATGGGTCAGTATAGCTATCATTTCATTTTGCGAAAACTTTATTCCAAAATTTGAAAGCAGCCATATACTCCTATGTGGAACAGTCATATGTTGAATATTAGGGTTAGGATCGTAAATCTTACCTTGATTTTTTCTATGCCATTCACTAGGGTTAGGTACGTAATATTCATTGTCAACGTCTCCGGCTTTACCTAAGTCGTGGTTGAGGGCTGCAAACATTAGTTCTTCGTGAGAATAATTAGATACATGGGATCCCATATCTTTCCACATATTGTATACTTTGTCTGCACACGACATTACTCTTAGTACGTGGTCCACATATCCACCAGCAAAACAGTTGTGAAAATGTTCTATTCCAGACGCTGGAGCCAACATCATAGTTTCGCCTAATTTATTATATAGCTCTAGTAATTTGTTTTTTCTATCGCCTTCAAAATTATCTTCTATTGACTGAATCAATTTATTCCAGTTATCTAGTATTTGTTCTTCTGTTAAATTCATATTATTTACTTATTTTTTTTCCTAGTATTAAAGGGGATCCATCTTCATGTTTACATACGTGAAAGCAATTAGACTTTTCCCTAATTATTAGGGAATTACCTTTGTACGATGGATAATTATTATAAACGTAATCTGTTATTTTTGCTATAGTTTCTTCTGTCATCTTTATTCTCCGTATAAACTAAATTGTTTTGGCGGTTCTGGAGCTTTTTCTACTTGGTTGATAGAATATACTTTTCCATCAAATGCTGCTAGATGGTAATCCCTACAGCCAGTATCTCTAAATACGTATTCTAATCCGTCTGTTAGTGAATCAAGTATTTTATCTGTTCTACCAACAGGTTTCCATCTGTCTCCTGGTGCTACTCTTTCTAGAACTAATGCTTTAATGTCTTCAGTTTTTTTCATATTAATCAAATAGTAATTTCATTTGTTGTTTATCTTTATCTAAATTTTTGTCTTCAATATTGCCAAAGGTTTCCCTAACAGATTTTTCATGGTATCCAATCGCATGCGCCATTCGAACGCATATAACTTTAAACTCACTACAAGTCATGTCGTTTGGAAGCTTTAATTCAATTGATTTTGCTTCTTTTGTTTCGTTACCTCTTTTATATATTAAAAAGTCGTAGTCTTCATCCATATTAAAAATCTCTTAACCGTTATTATTGGTAAATACATTATCCATACAATTGAAAGAAAAAATAATACAAACAATATTATGATTAGTACAATAATAAGGATAAGTATTTCTTCTAGTAATTCTTTCATTATGTTATAATATAATAAAAAATATTCAAACAGAAAAATAATTAGTGAAGTTTATTTGTTTTTGTATAGTTTTAAGTATTCTTCCCTATTAAAGTTTCTAGGAAATTTTGCAGATGCCACCTTAGAGTGGAGTTTTATTTGGCTGAGAATTGGTTTTTTGTCTTTTTTCCAACGAGTTTTTGCTAGTTGTTTTTTCAAACTATTCAAATTTAATGCTGCTGTTGTTATAAGCTCTTCTTTTTCTCTTTTTGTCATTCTGTCAGATTTTTTTCGATCTTGCTTTTCAGTTGGATTAATAGATCCTTTTAACTCAGGTACCTCTATGCCTTTATGATATACATTTCCATCCTTGTCAACAAACTCTTTCATTAGCGTCCAGCCTCTAGGTTTATCTGATTTTATGTATGTTGATGTTTCTACTGGTCCAACTAATTCAGCCACACAGTCTGAGCATGTTGTTGCTTGAGTATCTTCTCCGCACCTTGACATTTGGCCACATCTTTTACATTCCATAAATTTATATAGCGCTCCTTCTCTTTCATTCCAAGCAGTACCTTTTCTATATTCTGTGTGGTATTCTATTTTTTCTTCTTTCATAACAATCCCTTATTTCTTAGTTGGCCAACCTTAACACGGGTCAGTTTACCTTGTTTTAATAACTTTGTGTAATATGCTTTATCTTTTTCTTTGTATATCTTTAAGTCTTTATCTTTTTCAATATTTGGTGTTGCTAGAATTTCTTCATTCTTCTTTACCATCTCTTCAACTGGATATGGTTTATTAAATTCATATCCTTCTGGTACAGACATCACTACTTTATTTAGATGTTCATTTCTTTTTTTAAAATAGGTTTCTGCTGTATCTTCTGGTTTTTTGATTTGGGCGAATGCCATATTGGCTGCGATAACAAGGGCTATAGCTAATGGGTCAAATACAAATATAATCATTAATAAGAACCAATTAACAACTTGATTCATATCATAACCTGTAGTTTCCGCTAGATATTTAAGCGGTCCTAACTCTCGTTGGTCTTCATTGTCTACTTCTTTTTCTAACATTGCCATATCTGTTCTTGTAATAGAATCAGTTATTGCCGATAGTTTTGCATTTATATCATTTCTGTCGTTAAGTGTTCTAGCTAATTCAGCTTGAAGAGCTCTTCTACTTGAAGACGAGGTTGTTGTTATCAATTGGCCTGATGGTTTATCTATATATTGAACCTGTACTGGATTAGATAATGATATTCTCAAATCAGAAATTGACTTTGTTAAACCTTCTTTTTCGTATTTAATATCCTGTTTTGTTTCTTCAAATCTAACTTGCTTTTGCTGTAATATTGCAAGTGACTTATCAAGTAATTCTGACTGAGTTGCTGTTGATTGATATGCTCCAGATAAAAATCCGTATATACCTCCACTAGTTATAATCATAAGAACAAAACAGGCTATAGCTAAATAGGCTCTTAACATCTTATTTATAGTATCCCAATATTGATACAATAAGGATGCAACGACTAACTTTGCAAACTCTAGAGAACCTGCCATTATAATTACCTGTAGGCTGGCTCCTGCAAATAGCTTACTTAGTCCAAAAACTGAATAAAATGCTGCAGACCCTGATACCGCTAGTGCAGAAATTGCGATTAGTATTGGAAGAATTTTAGCTTTCATAATAAATAATTATAGTTTTTTAATTGAAAAGTGATAAGTATATAAAATAACCTCTTCTCCATCAAGAACATCTACAACATCTTCAGACTTAGATTTAAGTTCATTTCCATTTGTTTCAAATAGTTTTTGTATATTATCAAGTACGTCTTTATTTGTTGAACAAAGAGATAGCATACCAAAACTTGAACTAACATTAACAGAAGTTGGAGATAGATTTGCCGCTTTAAAATAGTCTGAATAGTTTAAAGATTCTTCTATTGATTCTCTAATACTTTCTCCCTTGGATAATCTTCCAACATATTTATCTAGTAGATCCTTTGGGCAATTATCTATCCAATCATTAAAAAAATCGATATCGCCATGGAAGAGGTCTTCTTTATCTTCTTTTCCTAGTAGATTCCACAACACCCTTGTGACTATATCTTCAGCATCTTTTATTTCTTTATATAATGTTCTATTTGCAATATTGTTAAAATATTCTGTGAAGTCGGTTTTAAATTTTTCAGTGGATATTGAATCAACCTCTATTTCTGTCAATGAATCAACATACGTTTGCATGTCGTCTTCAATATTGTCCCAAAAATTAGAGGTGTGGTCTAGCACATCATCAATTTTCCACAAATGTCTTTTTCCTATTCCCATAATAATTTTAATTCCACCAACCAACCCAGCTGAACTCTTTAGCTATCCGTGACGTCTCAGACGCGAATTTAAGAAGGTGAGTTCCTAATATACCTTCTTGATATTTTATACCTCAAACCACCGAAGCTTTAACGACATGGCTTCTTTTTACCGTTCGCTTTGGGTACCTAATTAGGCAGCCATTGCTAGTTCAACTTGTTCGCCAGTTAATGCGTGATCTTCATTATATCCTTATCATTGTGTCAAATCCAGTCACCCCCATGATGTAAATCTATTAGTGGAGGTGGAGGGTATCGAACCCTCGTCCAACAATGTAGCTAATATAACTACTAACGATCAATAATAAATATCGTATTAAACGATATTATTCTAAAATTACAGCGTCTTTAATAGTTTGGCAAAGTAAATACTTATCTCCTTTTTGTAACACATGATCACAGTGGTGAGATTCTTTCCACAACTTAAGTATCTGCATTGCCACCTGGTCAGACGTTAAACCATATTTAGACTTAGTAATACCGTATGTTAAAGGATCTATAGCATTAAAATTAATCTTTCTAATGACTACGTATGCTTTTCCTTTATTATAAAATATTTTTCTCATATAACATTTAGCCTGCGGGTCGGCTTATTTATTGTTTATATAACCTATTTAATTGTAATTGTTTTAGGCTTACTATCTGGGGAAACAGGTACTTCTAGTCGTAAAAGACCGTTTTCCATAGATGCCTTAATTTTCGCTAAATCAAACTTAGGACTAATCTTCCATCCTAAATCAAAAGACCTTTTAGCAATACCCTTATGGATATATTCTCCTGCATCTTGGTCTGAATCATTAGATTCGATGGTTGGTTTAGTATATGAAACTTTTAACGTAGTTCCATCCTCTGTAGAAAGATCTATATCTTCCTTATTTAATCCAACTGCTGCTATTTCAAATATTAAGGATTCCTCCGTATAGATAATGTCGACAGGATGGTTTATTTTCCTATCAACATTAGTCTCAAAAGCCGAAGCTTGATCGAAAAAATTCTTAAATAATAAATCAGTTGGGAATAGTCTTGTGCCGAAAGGCGTGTTCACTCTTAGTGTTGTCATAATAATCTCCTTAGATAATTTTAATTTGTTAAACTTAGTTTTAACATATAACCTACCGACCCGCAGTGCCAATTGTTATATAGAATAAATATCAAGATTTAACTGTTTTAGTCACAGTTTTTGTTGATGGTTTACTAGTTCTTTTATTAGACGTGTATTTCTTTTTATACGTTTTCTTAGGCCTAGCCTCTCTTACCGCTTGTTTTAAAAGATTAACGATCATTCGCTTGTCTAATATAATAGATTTTAGTTCTTTGATTTGTTTGCTTAGCCAGTAGGTAGTACCTAAACTACCCACTGCTATGCCTATTCCGATTGCTATTAATTCATTCATAGTTTTCTCCTATTGGTTTTGTTGCATGTCAGAAACAACTTCCATAAAACTAACTGGAGAACCAGCACCGTTAGAAGTTGTACCTAATCTTTTAGAAGTACGAGCCGCTTCTTTAGCGTCTATCAATGTTTCAATAAGCTTATTACATTCTGAGAATGTTAAGTCGAATTGTTTACCACCAATATTTAAGCTACCAATTACTGGTTGATTAGCTTCTCCTTGTGCAGTTAACCCAGGTTTACCTTTCCAAAAGATGCTGGCCCATGTAGAACCAAACTTTGAAGGGTTAAACTTAGTTCTTTCTGGTCTGTTGTTTTGTTTGTAATTTGTTTTGTGCGCCATTTTAATTTATTTTAGCTTATGCTTACTCTATTTCCTTTGTGGACGGGTTTTCAGCTTAACCCCGGTATATGTATCTTCTTTCAAACACTTTAAATAATAAAGTTATATAAAATATAATCTATTTCCATGACATAAAAAAATATTTATCACTTTATTTTATCTAATTGTTTAAAAAATTCTCTTTGTGATTCGTCAAAATGCCAGTCTATGTCAAAAAATTCACCACTACACATTTCTCCCGACTTCATTTTTTTCCTGGCAGTCTTAAGATCTTGCCAAGCGTCTATAAATTTATTGAATGCTTTAGCTAATCTACTCATTACCCCATTCAATTCCATCACTCGTAACAAATGAATCAGGTTTTTCAATATAATCAGTTGGATCGTATGAAGAATTATCGCTAGAAACTACTATATGGTTTAAAGACTTTCTTAATTTCTTTTTGTTTCTAGTATTTATTCTATTCCAATACTCTATCGTGTCTAGATTACGCCAAGCCTCCCAAGCTGAGTTTGCAATTGCTAATGAAGGGTATTCTTCACCTATTATATTTTTACCGTTTTGGCTAATATAAACTTGGCCTGAAGGGGTTGATGAAAGCTTTGCGCCTGGAAATTTCTTTTCTAATCTTTTTTTAGTTCGTTTGAACCTAGACATAAATGCCTCTTTTGAATTTATCATATAACCTGTTTTAGTTTAATCGTTGTAATATTTTGTTAGTGTTGTTTGCTCATTTTTTGTCAACTTATGAAACCAAGTCATAAATTCTGAGCCAGTCTTGGTTTTCATTTCTTTTTCTAGTTGTTCTAGTCCTTTATCGGCAGAGTAATCTCTTTCAGATACACCCATGGAAACGCGCTCTCTATTCTCAATAGGATCTCCTGTTTTTCTACGATAAACCTCGTTGTTGTCTGGATTTTTTTCGTAAATATATGGTATTTCTTCTATATTATTTACCCAATCTTTTTGGTCTCTATTTCTATTGTATTGCTTTACCAACCATCCACCACCGTCTTCAATGGTATCTCTTAGTTCTTGATTGTCGATCGCTGAATCCGGTATCGCGTTATCGTGTAATTTAGCAAATTCATTCTGTGATATTGTCACCTGCACCCATTCCTCATTCCTATCGAGATATGGTCTTGTATAGTGGTGGTGAGTTATATTACCGCTTATTGCTTCGTCTTTGTGAACCCAAATTTGTATTTTCATAACGTTTTTCTTTTTTTGTTTTTACTATATTGTAGGCAGCTTCTATTTTGTCTCCATAACTATAGAAGTATTTGCCATTTTCTCCTAGATGCTTTGATTCATCTAATACTTCTTTCCATATACCTTCACTGTGGGCTTGGAATAATATATCTTCTACTTTGTCTGACATGTCGTATTGTATTCCTCAATTAGTTTTTGTAATTCAGCGCACTTTTCGTATTCTTCATACCGTATAAAGAATTGTATCAGCTTATTGGCAAGACCAAGGGGATCTTTACTTCCCATTTCTTTTTTCATACCGTCTATTCCATGAGTCAAGAACAAGTCATATCCAGAGTCCATTGCTCCTCTCTGTATATCTTCAAAAAAGTTTTCAAGGTTTACCATCTTAAAGTCTCCAAATTCGTGGTCAAATATATTCATTTCAATATAATATTAAATTGTCTACTACTACTATAACCATCAGCAAACTCAGCTGTTGATTTTATATTTATTGTATCGCCTTTCATACTTCGTACAGGTGCAAACATAATATTTATTTCACCATCCTCAGTACTATAGCAAGTTTCATTTATGGTTGGAACCTCAAAACCGTCAAACCAAGTTATGTATGATGTATCAACAGTACTGTATATATAAGTATCATTTAGTATATTATTTAGGTGTATGATATAACCTAAAGTATCTCCAATATACCAATAGTGAGAGCTACTCCAATAAACCTTTGTTATTTCATATGCGTTATCTACTTGCGATACTTTACCTGAGATTCGATGTAAGGTTTGCCAGCTCTCTGACATTTGTAGATGATAATAACCCATAGAGTCGGCATTTAACCTTACATCTAACTCAAATTCATGGCCCAAAGGGGCTACCGCTTCTTTATTACAGCTAAATAAGATAAACAATATTGGTATGTATAATAGTCTATTCATTACGCCGTTGCAAACATTTTGTTAAGTGTATTTGCTAGTGGGATTAACTGTTGTGTGTTGATGAATTCAGCATCTTTACCATACATTGTTTTGAAACTTGAGTCGTTGGTTTTATAACCACCAGAAATAAAGTAGCTAAGTATCTTAATACCTTTAGACCTCATTGAATCTACCTGTTTCTTAGTATGATTAGCAGCTTCATCTCCATAGTATTGAATATCGCTATTTTCAAAATATGGTTCTCCATCAGAAAAATTTATAAAGTAGCTATCAACACTAGAAGAACCTCCAACAATTTCATTTTGTATTGCTTCAAAGCATAACCCTTCAGGAGTAGTACCTGGACAAGTTATATATTTGAATAGGTTTAGTATTTTAGATACTTTGTCTTTTCTAGAATCATAAGCTATAAATATTGCTGGGATATTTTTGTTTCCAACTCTCTCTGTACTTCTGTATGATATCACAACGTCTAAGTTTTGTACCATTGAAGAGGCTTTTGCAATTGCAACAGTAGCTTTTTGAGCGTTTGCCCATTTTTGACCACTCATTGAACCACTAGCATCAACACTAATATGAATTATACCAGGATTAAATCTTTCTTCGAATACCTGTTGAAATACATTTTGGTAACCATGACCAAGACTAGCAACCAGTCTTCTATCAATTTTACCTTTACCTAGTCTATTATATTTTAAAGTTCTTTCATCGTTTCTAACCTGTAACTTTTTACCTAATTTTGTACCTAATATTATACCTTCAACTATAGAATCTACATTAGCTTCAACTCTCCATTTATATTGGCTAGATACGGTGTCGTATATATCAGAGTCTATTAGAGATTTTGTTAGGTTCTTAACAATTAAACACTCAGTACCGATTCCTTTTTGCCCATGCCACGATTTTATAATTCCATTACCAACAGTTTTTGTAGCTGAACCAGATTCTTGAATTGCTTTTACGTTTTTATTGTCTTTCTTACTAAGCTTTGTCTTCTTAACGGAACCCTCCATTAACTCTTTTTGCTTTTCAATAGCTTTTTCTAGACTTCTTTTTTGAGAATCAGAAAGTTCAATTTGTTTTGTACCTGTACCGCTTTGAGGTGTAGAACCTTGAGCAGTAGAACCGTCATCTTCTACAATTTTCTTTGCAAGATCATCAATATCTTCTTGACTTAATTCTTTAGAAGAATCAGAATCACCACCAGTATTAGAACTATTGGTAGATGAATCTTCAGCAGTGTCTCCACCATTGTCTTTTTGTTGTTTTTCTGCAGCAGGTATATTTTCCTCTATGATTTTGTATACTTCCAGCGCAACATCTAATGCATCACTTGTATTTTTTAATCTGTCAACGTTTTTAAGATCTAAAACTTTCCAAATATCTAAAAGACCAGGTAAAGCCGAAAGATTTCTATTTATATTTGTAATATTGATTAGTCTAAACATGTAAGAATCTAGGTCTAGACTAGTTTTTTCGCTAGACTTAAGAGCTTTATCTATAATTGATGCGTGAAAGTATTTATCATATAGAGCTTTATAATATCCTTGGTAGCCTGGCGCAGACTTATAGATAAAGTTATCGATACGTCTATCTTCTACGAAATTTAATATTTGTTTAAGGGTAGATGACACATGGCGTTTAACTGCTCTGGTATTGATAACTCCAGTACTTATATACGCTTGGTGTTCATCAGACCAATCTTCTTCATATAGATTGTGTTTATCTGCTATAACTTTAAGATTAAGGTTTGCATCGATGAATTCATTAAAGTTTGCTGGTTTAATAATATCAAAGTCAGTAAGTAGACAGTGAGAACCTTCGTGAAGGGCTAAGCCTACAGTAGGATCAAAGTCTTTGTCTTTAATATTTCCTGATATAACTACTTGTTTGCCATCAGTAAAACTTTCGTCAGAATTATTGTATCTTACAGGTATATTTTCACCAGTTACGATACGTACAAAGTTTGATATAGCTCTAAGAGTAGCAGCCATTTTTACGTAATCTTTACCAGGCTTAAGTTCTTCTCCAGTTATAATATCTACATTATCGTCTTGATCGAAGTCGTACCAGAATGAGGAGTTTGAATGAGTGTTTGACATAGGTTTTGTTTGTTTGTTGTTATTTATAGTATAAATATAATAAAAATAAACGACATAAAAAAATCTGAGGTGATTATTTTCAATTTATTTTCAAAAGTTATTAACAATTTATTAGCGTTTATTTTTTCCGTTAATAAAGTCTTGTTGCTTTGAGATTGCAGCATCTAGTTCAGATGTGGTATCGTTAAATTTATTTGTGATTGACTTAGACTTTTTTCTAATTGAACCACTCAATACATTCTTCTTTGTGAAGGCGTATTCTTTATTAGTTATCCCGTTGGACTCGATAATTCTATGTGGACCAACAGATGGGTATAACATAAATCCTCTAATATCGTTCCTATCAGGTACCTGCATAGTATATAGAGTTTGCTTGTAGTCTGTTTCCAGATGATCCCATGAGTCACCTTGATAAGTCTGCTTGATGACTACTCCAACGTGAATAGATCCATCAAAGTATTTGAATTTTACCTCTGTACCTACTGGGTACTTGTGTTTAGCTTTTTTCATAATTAATGTTTGTTATTTATAGTATAAATATAATCAAAATAGTTGACCCTTGAAAATCTGGATGATATAGTTATTAACAATTTACTGGTAGTTATTAACAATACCGTGGGGCGGCGCGCGCGATCAACATGAGGTGGTCTCCGACGCGGTGGTTTCGCTCGATTCGTTCGTTATGCCTACGTGGCTCTCGCGAGCCTCTATTAAATCGCGTATTACGGCACATTTTTCATACTCTTCAGTTTGTATAAAGTACTCCATTATACCCGTAAGGTCTTCAGTCTCAGGTTCGAATGGGTTATGCACCAACATAAACTCATCATCCTTTAAACTCTCCATATCGATACTTCCAGTTAGGACGGCATAACTATTACGGTTAGCCGTATCAAGCATTGATAGCTCAAGTTGTCTCTCTTCCCAACTCTCCATTACTTAGCGATATTTCCCATTAACATATCTTTTTGTTGTTGGATTGCGGCCTTAAGGTCGTCGATAGATTGGCGAACAAGGTATCTATCTCTATCCTCTTGGTATGCAGGCATCTTTTCGCCGCTTATATTACCAGCATAGTAGTGTACGCCTTTAACGTTTTGTTCCCATCTCTTAGGTTCGACAGTGTATCCAATAGGTGGTACTATCCTCCCTACTTTAGACTTGTCACCAAGACCGACTATACGGTCAACATCGACTCTAAAAGATTCCTCACCCATAACACACCAACATCTCCCATTCATCGCATAGGATGAGGCAAGATAGCCGTGTAAATCTACCCAACGCCAGTTTGGTAGGCCTTTCTCGTTATAAATTAGTCTCTTGATTTGGAATTGGATTAGAGTACCGTGTTTGTAGTCTAATTTTGTGCTTTTTAACATCATAGTTATTGTTTTTGTTATTGATTAATTATAAGTAAATATAAGAAAAATAATCCACATAAAAAAATCAGGGGTGAATCATTTAAAAAAGTTATTAACAATTAGAAACTACTATTAAGTAGTGGTAGATTGCCAAATTTAGTATAGTGGTTGGATATAAGGGCAGACTCAACAAGGGAGGCTACTTCTATAGGTAGGGGTAGATACTCAACAGAGACATGGTTCATTAGATCAGTATAGGAACGACCAAGCCTGTAACACCAGGTCTTACTGTGTTGTTCGTTACACCTTAACCTACCATCCTTAGTAAGTTCTTTAGTATCTGCGAATCGCGTGTGTCTGATAAATTTGTATGTTCTAGCCCTAATACTACAGATAGACATACCATAATAGATAATCTCTCCTGTACGGGTGTCTGCATATCGGTAGACTCCAGGTACGTCATAATGTGTATCGCCTCGAGTCCACGCGTTCTTTAATAGCTTACTCTCTCCCCAAGAGGGAAGGCCCTGGATAAGGTGCCTGTTCATATAGACTAATTCGGCCATATGATGGGTTTCCGCATAGAGTTCATCTACCCTATCTCTACCCTGTTTAAGCTTACGCTCTCTCTGTGTTAACTCTACTTTTTTGATCCTATCCATTCTTTCTGTGTATTTATTATCTCCTGAACCCTATCTAGATCCATACCTATTATTAGTTTCTTTAAGACCCTCTCTTTAAGGCCGTGCAGGGATGATGATAAAGCCTCTATTTGGGCTATAGTCACCTCAGCTGTTATTCCTGTTATTGCTTTTTCGTCGTAATCTTGCATATCTTATTCTTTCACTATTAGTTTATATACTCTACTTAATGTATTTACACAGACGCGTATTTTTTTCCGGGCTACTCCGGGTGACAGATACATCAAAATGCACTGAGCCATACCCCGAATAAAAATATTTTTTACTGTTAACAAATAATTATTGTCGGTATGGGGGACCCTTGCATTAGGGTTGTGTGTATGGGGGTTATAGATTATATTGGCACTAGTAGGGGGCGCATTATATATTACGCCACCCTTACTACTACCTATACAACCACTGTATATTATACTATTCGCCATTATATCTCTGTTGATTCATCTTCTGTATTAAATAGGTTATCGTCTACGTCTACAGAAGGGACGTATTTTTGAACGATTTGCTTAATGAAGGTTCTTTCACTGTCTATACCACCTGAATTATCATATAATGGGTATATGCAGACTTCACTGGCCTCTGATAGGCTAAACCCATCATATATTAGGCTTACCATCTCTACACTACTCCTTG
>TARA_R110000851_G_scaffold254548_1_pt1 | contig 25894 bp, 29 predicted proteins | sample TARA_R110000851 | Tara Oceans TARA_R110000851 (sample SAMEA4397627) | marine metagenome | biome: Polar Biome; feature: [DCM] deep chlorophyll maximum layer (ENVO:01000326); material: water (ENVO:00002006), including particulate matter (ENVO:01000060) such as... | depth 17 m
GGCTCAAGCGGCAAGCTGATGGACAACCAGCAGAACCTGGCCTACGGCGGTGTGAAGTTCCAGTACGACCGGCAGTTCCCGGTCTCGACTATCGGACTTCTGCACAGCAGTGACTGGCTCTTGGCTGAGCTTGCTACCGGACAGTTCGCAGACGAGGACGGAAACATCCTCTTCCGCGTACAGGGCCAGGACGCCTACGAGGGCTTCTGGAAGCATCGGTACAACATCTGCTGCAAGCGGCCTAATGCTCAGGTCATCCTGACCGGCATCACGCCTACCTAGCCCACGGCAAGGTTAGAGGTGCAGCGTCGACTCCCCTTGGCGCTGCACCTCTTTATATATATGCAAACACTCTTCTACTTCATCGCGTCTGTTGTGCTCATCGAGGGCGGCTACTTCTTGTGGCTACTCATCGACAGGGAGCACTCTCTGCGGCAAGATGACGTCGTTGACATAGGTCTGCTCGACTCGATTCGTGAGGAGTTTCGCGATGGTTAGTCTGGCAGAGGCTCCAGGGCGGTTTGGTTATGTTTGTAGAACCTGAAAGGGCGGCTCAGCTTAGACAGCAGGCCGCACAGCGAGTCCAGCAGGGCCGAGAGAACCAGTTTGGCTGGGACGATGCCTTCACCAAGGTCTTCCTCCCTGCGGCGCTGGGCATCGCAACAGGCGTGACCGGAGGTCTGGCGGCACCAGCAGCAGCCGGTGTAATGGGCGCTGTGGGCGCCGGGTTAGCTTCTGGGGCATCAGGCATGGCTGCGGGCCAGGCCATCGGCTCAGGCATCGACAACATCGCACAGGGAAACGCAGGGGTAGGCGTCGCGCAGACGCTCGGAGGGGTGGCTAAAGGGGTCGGCGGGTTCATGCCTGAAGTGGCTCCGGTCAAGACTACGCCTGGAGACGAAGCTGCCCTGGACGTAAACGCCGCGCTGCGCGGGACGAGAAGGCCGACTAGCAACGCCAGCCCCTTCCCGACGACGTTCAGTTAATGGCCAAGTTCCCAACAGACATGCAGTCGCGCATCTCCCGGTCGAGGAGTGAGCGCACCAGGCAAGACAGAGAGTGGTCTGCGGCCATCCGCATGTTGCGTGGGGACCAGTGGCTTTACTGGGACAAGCGGTCAAAGCGCTACGGCGAGGTGCCTCGAGCTCCGCAGCAGGTCCGCGTCACCGTCAACCAGATGATGAACATCGAGCGCAGCATCCTCGCGAGGCTTTCGCTCAACACGCCGACCCCTGTGGTCATCCCTGCTAGCGACACTATCGACGACATCACCAAGGCCACAGCGTCAGAGATGGCGCTCAGGTACTTCTGGCTGTCGGACAAGCAGACACGCAAGTGGCAGGAGTGCATCCGATGGATGGCCCAGACAGGCAACTGCGGACTCCACACCTACTACGAGCCAGCATACGAGGTCACCAAGGCCGCTGACTCGATGCCAGGTGACGAGGAGCTAGAGGGGCCAAAGCCAGACAAAGTCGTCGGAGGCAAGAAGGTCATAGGTCGCGTTAAGTGCGACATCATCAGTCCGCTGAACCTGTTCTTTGAGCCCGGTGTTCACTCACCTGACGAGGCCCGGTGGGTTGCCATTAGGAGCTACTCGACCAAGGCAGAACTCAAAGACACGTACCCAGATAAGTCTGACAAAATCGAGGAGCTGTCGTCGGGGTCGAATGACGAGCGCTATGCGTTCCAAGAGTACAGCCCGGATGGCCGCGTGGAGGTCTACGAGGTCTACTGGAAGGATGGCCGGCACGCCATTGTCTCAGGCGACCTGTACTTGCAGACTGAGTTCAGCGAAGACGTGCGCGACACCTTCCCAGTGCGGCTGGTGCGATACCATGTCATCGAGGGTGACCTCTGGGGGCAGGGGCCGATGGTTCAGATCGCTGACCTTCAGCAGCTGTACAACCGCACGCGAACACAGATTCACGCGAACGTGCGCCTGATGGGGAACCCTCCATGGCTCATCCCGCGCACAGCCGATGTCCGAAAGGGCACCATCATGAACAAGCCGGGTGGCGTTATTCGGTTCACGCCTGGCGGTGGAGCTCCGACGCCCGCAGCACCACAGCAGCTACCGGCCCATGTGGTGCGAGAGCCTGCGCTGCTCCGCGAAGAGATGAGCGATGTGGCTGGTGCTCATGGCGCGACCCTCGGACGCCGAGAAGCTGGCGTGAAGAGCGGCGTGCATGCTCGGACGCTTACCCAGCAGGACTCGGCGCAGCTGCTTGCTACCCAGCAGGAGATTGTCGCTGCGGTTGAGGACACCATGCTCACGGTGCTCATGCTCATGAAGCGGCACTACACCGAGAGCCGTGTCATTAAGATGCTTGACGTCGCCGGGGTGCCTGCGTGGAAGGCAATCTCCAATACCGACATCGTGGACAACCCTGAGATTTACATCGACGGCAACACCCTCTTCAAGCTCGACGCAGCGAACCGCGAGTCTCGTGTCCTCGAGATGACGCAGCTTGGGCTCATGACGCCAGAGGAGGCGCGCGACGCAATCAGCTTCCGCACCTTCGACAAGCGCATCACTGAGGAGTTCATTCAGATCAGCCACTTCAAGGAGATGCTTGAAGCGGTTATCATGGGCCGCAAGATTCAAGTGCTGCCGACAGACAGCCTCGATGCCTTCACCAAGGTCTTTACTGAGTTTGTGCAGTCCACCGGGTACTACGACCTGCCGCCTGCAACGCAGGACTACATCGCGCAGCTCATTGTGGACGTGAGCCTGTTTGGCGCTCCAGAGGCCCAGTGGCAGGCTGCGTCGGACGTTAAAACGGTAGCGCCTCACCAGTCTCCAAAGCAGACAGCGCCTCAAATGATGCCTACGGCGCAAGCCGCTCCGGCTATGGACCCCATGGAGCAGACGCCCATGCCTACTGAGGGGCAGAACTTGCCTGGGTTACCTAGCGCCATCTCATCCATGCAGGGAGGCGGAGGATGACAGTTGAAGAGGTAGCGTCTCTGTTCCGCGTGTACATGGATGAGCCAGACCAGACGTTCGTCAGCGACGCGCAGATGGTCATCTGGCTCACAAGCGCATACGACGACTTCAGAGCTATCGTCACGGAGATGGACCCGCAGATATACGCGAGGCAGGAGGTCTACTCGCTGTCCAACGCGAGGCTCCTCGATCTGGCCACGTCCGCTCCGGCCATCCTCGGCTCTACAGCGGCAGCTGGGGCCAGGCTTTATCAGCTTGTGAACATCTACATGATTGAGAGCGCAGCGCAGCCAAACAACATCGTTGCAAACCTAGAGCCCTCGCTGTCTGTGACGAGCACCTACGACTCCCGCGCGAACTATACGCTGCGCGGGACGGAGCTTATCTTTCCTGAAGCGGTCACGATGGACATCAGGATTGACTACATCCCTGAGCCGAACGTCGCATGGTCCGCTGCTGGTGGCGCGGGCGCGACCTACATTGACGACCTCAACAGGTTCCACGACGTCATCGCTCTGCTTGCGTACTTGCAGTATGCGATCGTGGACGTTGCACCGAACAACGAGCTAAACGGCCAACTTGCCCGCCGTATTGAGCAACTGCGAACGTACCTCGAGGGACGGGCAGGTGGCATTGTGGAGCGCGTCGTTGACGTAAGGTGGATGTAGATGGCGGTTAAGTACGACGAGGTGGAGGTCCTCGGCGGCGGCATTAGAAGCGACCGACCGTCCAAGGGCAGCTTCGCGCTTAACCTGATCCGCCGATATGGCTCGTGGGAAGTGCGCCGTGGCTTTGGGCAGCTTGCCCAGTTTGACACCCGCATCACCAACAACATCAAGACGCTGTCCGGCAACTGGGGATACCAGAAGCATCTCGGCAGCTACATCATGCAAACCGACTTTGGGAATGAGCAGATAATCAGCGTGTTCAAGGCCAGGGTGTACACGTCTGAAGTGGCCAACGAGCGAGCCCAGATAGCCAACATCTACGTCGTGAGCATCTACGATACGACGACGAGGGAGCGGTGGGAGGAGCCCCTGTACAGGCACACGGCTGAGTCTGGCATGACAGACTCGGACAACGAGTTCAGGAAGGGCCAATACGAGACAGACAACGGCAAAGACTACCAGGCGTGGCTGGTGGCGACCTCAGAGGCTACGTTCTCGTTCGCTGAGATCAGAGACACGGTCTACTTTGGCTCTCCTGGCACACAGCTTTACGCATATACCCCCTGCACGTTTAGGGGCAACAGGCGCCGCTTTGTATCTGGAGCTCACGGGCGCACTTGGGCGCCGCCCTACTCTGAGTCCTCGATGGTGTGGCGCGTTCACCCGGCCCCCGGCGCAGACATCGCCGTGTACGGTATCGAGGGGTATAGGACGTCATCGGGCATACCCTCTCCGCAGGCGCTTATTACATGGGGGGGGCGACTTGTTATCGCGGGGAACAAGCGGGAGGTCTTCTTCTCGCAGAGAGACATGCCCACGTCTTACATCGACCTCGACTTCATCGTTGTGCCGACTGAGCAGTCGATAACGGCGATGGCCGCGATGGGCCAAAGCATCTACGTCTTCACGGAGACGGAGACGTTCTTCTACCAGCCCGCGACCAGGGGCGCAGACCCACTTGCGTCGCAGGGTATGGAGCCCGTGCTCGTGTCAGACACCATCGGGTGCGTGTCTCAGGCGTGCGTGACCAAGACTGATAACGCAGTCATCTGGCTAAGCAGCACAGGGGTCCACGTATCTGGCAGCCCCATGGACATCAAGACAATATCGGACCCGATCGGGCCGCTGTTCACCGACTTCATCACTGACCCGATGACGTCGTTCTTTACGTCCATAGCTGCCGATGCCGGGTCCATCAACACGCGTCTGCCGCAGCGTAACAGCGTCATTACGCCTAAGTTTAGCGGCGCCTCGGTGACCTACAGCGAGAGGCTATCAGCGCTGCTCGTCACGTTGCCCGAAGAGGACGTGACCCTTTGCTACTCTGGCGACCAGTGGTCGCTATGGACGTACCAGTCCAACACGGGCCATCACGGCTCACTTCCAGACGTAGGCGCAGTTGAGAACATAACCAGTCCTTGGCTGCTGTGCAGGGACCAGAGCATGTACATGGTCGGCTCCGTTGAGGAGGACCAGTTCATTGACGCTTCTAGGTATGCCGGCCTCCCAGCGGTTCCGGTCGGTGACGATGTGACATCTCGCTCCGCGTACATACTCGAGTACGGTCGCGGCGGCGCCATCGACCGGAGTGTCGACGACGAGGACGAGCGCACACTGGCTGGCAAGTACATGTACTACGCGCCCGCTCTCATACCGGTGACCATCTTGACGCCCACCTTTATGCTGGGCGAGTGGCTACCCGTGGAGCAACTGTATAAGTTCCAGGGCACAAGCGTGGTGGCTCCCACTGGAGAGTCGGCACCAGCCGCACCGAACAAGACGTTCCTTGTCCCGGTTTACATGGTGCCCGGTCCAGGCGTTGATGGGGCGACACTTCTTGGGCAGTGTCATGGTGTCAGGATCCGGTTCTGGTTTGACAATACAAAATGGAGGCCAATCTTTGACAACGGCACAGCGACCGACATTAACCTGATATACCCGCCCGAACGAATGGGCTCGTCTCCAGGGTGGGTGAAGCGCAAGTGTGAAGACGGTGCTGGAGTCGCCGCGCGCGACGGGGTGGAGATTAACCTTGAGTGGTTGGGCTCAAGCGGCGGGCACACCTTCCAGCCGGCCATGAATGTAGTGCCAGGAAAGCTGACACTGCTGTGCTACATACCAATGATGACGATCGCAGACGCCAACGTATCCGGCATGGGGCTCACCGAACCAGCGACAACACCGGCCGGGTACAGCCCCACATGGTTCGACATGGTTGATGGCACTGGCGCTCATAGATTCGCGGCAGAGGTGCTTGTGTGGCGCCAATGGCGGCTCTTTAACACCAACAAAGAGGACAACGTCGCGCAGCCGGTTGACTGGGCGTACATGTCCGAAGAGGTCGGACTGCCTGAAGACGCCAGGGTCAAGGGGCGTGGAGTTAACGCGCTGCTTCTTAGTCACGATGTGGGCACCGACGTCACTGGCTCATGGCCGCAGAGCATCTTCAACACGATGATGGCCGCCGACCTTAAGACGTGGACGGCGCAGGTCATCGACTACGTCGGGAACCCTACGGCGTTCAAGAGCCCGGTTAGCATCAAGAGCAACCTGTACCCTGTCGAGTCGGCGCATGGCACGGTCAGGGACAGGGTTCAAAAGCTCGACAAGACCATCGTGCGCCCTAACTACGGACAGGGCATCACCTACGCGAGCGAAGCCGTAGAGACGTTCGAGGCAAACACCTACCTGATTGGCGACGAGCAGGTTGATGAGATCGTCACCTCTGAGTCGATGAAGGGTAACAGCGTCGCCATGATGCTCTTTGGGTTCATGCGTAACCCCGCAGAAAGGCTGAAGCTCGAGAGCGTGAAGCTCCTCTTCCGAATCGTTGGCGCAGGCCGTCGCAGGAGGGGTAGATGAGCCTGAACGAAGTATGGCTCAAGAAAAGGTCGCAACGCCGTGCTGAGTTAAGCGACGCGCAAAAGGATGCTGGCGCGGCTCCAGCAACACCGTTCGCGGATGTTTCCGGCATCCCGGCCATCCAAGGCTTCAACGAGATTGTCCGCAGAAAGCTAGGCGACATCTCATCAGCGCTAAGGCTCACCATGCCTGGCTCGACGTTTCACGAGGACAGGGTTGAGGCCAACTCGTTCCTTCTCGCGCCTGGCACTTATGGCGGGGCGACCCTGTCTAAGGATCTGTCAGAGATGCGCGCAGTGGCCCCTGGAGCTCGCCTGGGCAGGATGCTTAACCTTGTCGGCTCGGCTGTTATAGACGGCGTGCTGCTGGCCGGCGCTGACGCAAGTGGATGCGCCGTCGTTAGGAGCACCTCTAGTGTGATATTCAGGGGCTGCACTTTTGAACGGCCTGCGGACTCGGTGGCTTCGATGGTTACGGTTGAGGCTGGCGGTAAAGCAGTGTTTATCGGCTGCGTGTTCAGGGGAAGCGGCGTGTCCACGCTGCCACTCGTGGCCCATGGCGGGGGTGCGGCAAGTGTTCAGATTGCGTTCTGCTACAACGCCACGCCGAACCCGCTTCTTTTTGTTGTGGGCAACGCCACTGGCACGGGGAACATCTGATGGCCTGGAGGCGACACACACGCAACCTCACCAAGGAGGTGTTCTATGACGGCACCACAGTCGACGGTTCGCGCTTGGAGAAAGCGCTTGGCGATATCCAAGAGGGCGTCAACAACGTCCAGAAGGGGAACACCAAGCAACGCTTCGTTGCGACGCAGTATCACGCGGGCTTTAATCCCCAAGACCGCCGTGTCGCCTCAAACGTGCATAAGTGGCCGTGGGTACAGGTAAGGAACAACAAGGCGACCGGGACGCCCGTGTCTGTCCTTGGCCTTACGCCCATCAACGCTCCGCACAACCCGTCAAGATTTAAGGGCACGGCCATACCAGGGATTGAGCCTGCAAGCGCCACGGTGGCTGCCGGTCTTGGCGACCAGTATGCGTGGACTCGGTCGTTTTACTTTAGCAAGCCGGTAGTGCTGCACGGAGTCAGCGTACTCCTGCATAACGACCTCGGCGCTGATCCCGCGCGCCCCTACTCCGGCACGAGAAACACTGCCGTGCCGGCGTACACATACACCGGAGGAACGGGGGCAATACCCGGCGGGTTTGCCTCAGGGTCCAACACGGTGGACCTGCCCATTGTGCTCGATGTCATGAACCCTGGCACGCCGGAAGACGCCAGCATGACTGACGTTGAGTACACGCGGACGGTCTTGCCTATCAACGGCGAGACGACGTCTCCGATTGCTCCTAACGCGAGTGCGGTTGGGTGGAGCGACTTCGCGCCACACTACAGCTCTCTCCAGATGACTGACGTGCGTCCGCTGTATGGGCGGCTGTTTGAGCACAGAGACCTGAACATACCGATCCATGAGAGGGCTCGCCTCCGTCTCGCCATATTGCTCCCAAAGTACGACAACACCGCATCGGGATTTGCTTATGGCTCCTGGGGTTCAGAGCCGTGGTATCTTCAGGCCTGGAGCGTGACCATCACGGTGCTTGAGGAGGTTCAAACCCTGTAATGGCAAAGATTACACGCAAAAAACTAGCGCGCGGCGCAAAGCTTCTGAAGGACCATATCTTCGACCCGATGATATCGGCCCAAACGCAGGCAACGACGGCCAGCCTGGACTCCGAGCAGGCAGCGGCCCCATACGCTCCGTTTAGGGTAAACCTGTCGCTGCCTGTGCTTGATTATTGGAGCAACGCAACGATGAGCGGAGACTGGCCTGCGGGCAATGCGCCCTTCCATGGCATCCCATTCATGCTCCCGCCGTTCCAGAGAGACCTCATATTCAGCACGAACCCACGCGGAGGCAAGTCCGCCCAGGCGTCGGACACAATGCCTGAGATTATACTCGACGAGGTATCGTTCTCGTTTGAGCAGCGGCTTGAGCCGTCCGCAATCGTGAGCAACTGGAACGGCACCGGCACCGCCGACTCTCCTGACCAGGGCAAGATCTCATACGAGCGCTCGGACAGGCTTACGATTGACCTGTCCATAATGGAAAAGATGCCGACTTGGTTTGAGCCACCTGTAACAGCGTATAGCAACTTCCTTCCTGGCCGGGTTGTGTGGTCTGGCAGGATCAATGCGCTCGATGTTGAGGACGGCTTCTTCCGTTTGAACCCGTGGGTGGCGTCGTCGATTAATGAAGTCATTGACCCGCTGAAGACCTACATATTCACAATATCCGCGCCCAACCTACATGACCATGCCACAGACACTGACGTGTCCCTCGTGTCCGTTGAGGCGTCACTCCGGTTCCTGACCAGGCTCACGGAACGAGACGCGGGCGTGGACGTACAGAACATACCGAAACGCCACGACGGCATACCCAACGACAACCTGACCCACCTCGCCGCGAACACTACCGGAGCTGGGACAAACTCAGCCACAGCGCGGCCTCTCGTGAATACGGCTGGGTCGGGGCCAGTCCCAGGGGCCGCAATCACGGCAAACGACGCGACAACAGGGGTGCAGACGTCCTTGTCGGTTATTGACGAGATGTCTCGCCGGAAGTTTCAAGGCGGCTACAAGTTAGACTCTGACCTCCCGATGCTCGAGGAGATGGGAGACACCGCCGCCTACACTGTTATCGCGGTCCCGCTTTTCAACAACCTCAACTTTGGCGGGATGTCTAAGCTGGACTTTAACGACCAGCCGTACTTAACGACGGGTGGCGCTAACACCTTCGCTATCGACAGAAGGTACATACCTATCGAAGCGCCGATGACCATTCACCATGTGCTCTTCACGTATAGCTGGATGAGGTTCTGGAGAGAGGCGGGTGGGGTTAGGTCTCGGTCCAATCAAGTGCCGCTTAATAGCGCTACACCCGCCTCGTCGGCAATGGAGTTCACGCTTGGCGTTGGCATTGGCACGGGCATGAGGGGAGACTCGTTTGGATATACGCAGGTTGCTGGGCCGAAGACACTGAGTTCACCTCAAAGCCCTGCGCCTTGGTATAATGGCGCTGTGGACCTGATTCACCATGGCACCACAGAGTCTTTGCCGTTTACAGCAACGCCGCACACCTTGGCCAACCGTCGACCATGGAACCTCGAGCTCCACGCAATGGACTTGGTTGGCACTGGCCAGCCAAGCCTTAACGGCATGACGAATCAGGGAAGGCCAGTGTTTGTCGGGAGGGGTTCTTCCACGACCGGCTCCCGCCAGGACATTGCGTTAGTCCCGTCTGCCGTTGCAGGGAGCGAGCAGTGGCTAGAGGTGCGCGGAACACTGGGAGACCCAAGCATGGACCCGGCGGCTTATGACGCGACATCGATGATGGTCGGCGCTGGTGGTGTTTGGGTGTACATTATTGGAAAGACACACTTGGTGTGAGGTAAGTCATGAGTTCAAGCACAGAGGCCGGTCCATCGGGCATTAGCACGTCGCAGTTCACGAGTGGCGACGTGCAGCAGGGCATCCTTAAGGGGCTCGCCGGTCAGACCGCTGCGGCCGAGAAGGCCGCCAAGGCGCAGGCCGTGCTTGGCGGTAGGTCTGGCGGCGCCATCCGCGATGCTGGCGAAAATGCACTCGTGGCAGCACGCGCGAATGTGGCAAGAGGTGTTGCTGCCGGTCGAGGCTCAGGTGTCGCAACTGGCGGTGGACTTGGCGGGGCTAGCGGCTCAACGGCTGTCAACGCAATGAGGGAGCAGATAGCTGGCGCTGGTCAGGTGGAGGCGTCGGCTGTGGCAGCGGACCAGGCCGCATTGACTGCAACCAGCGACCTGCGGTCGGCGGCGGCGCTTGCCGTCTCTGAAGAGGCGATAAAGGCGGGAGAGTTGAAGCGCGGCGGGCAGAAGGCGGGTATCGCGTGGATAGATGAGATTGCCCTCACCCAGGCTGAACTCAATGCTGGAAACATCACCGAGGAGGAAGCGGCAGCTCAGATTGCGGGCAAGGTTGTGTTCCTTGACCCCAATGACCCGACTCAGCGTCTGGCCATCAAGCAGTCATTCAACCAGTTGTGGATGACGGCAACCGAGGCGCCAGAACTCGCCCCAAGTGACGCCATGCTCGACGCTATGCTCAGTGCCGGCATAGATATGAACATTATGTTCTCAGGGTGGACGGGTGGTAGTGATCCAGCGAACATAACCAAGTTCTGGGGGATGGCTCAAGCGGCTTACAACGCCAAATCGGGGCTACCCCCGATGGCTACTCCAATGCCGGGGTCGAATGGGTGGACTGTTGATGGTGGAAAAGCCAGCATGGCCGCCATTGAAGCGGCACTACTCTCTCTCCAGGGGGCGTAACCATGGCGCGAATACTGCCAGACGTCTCAGCAGCTACCGGCCCGTGGGCCCAGCCTCGCCAGCGCTTCTTCCCCAAGGTGGAGAGCAGCTCGGACAAGGCGCTCAAGATTATGCAGGCCATCAGTGGCGGTGTACGCACTGCCTCTGACCTGTACGGCCTTGGCATGGACATCTACGACCGGACCAAGGAGACGCCAGAGGAGGCGCTGGTCAGGCGCCAGGAAGAGTTGGGAGACCCGGCCACCCGGCAGAACATTGCCAGGAACCAGCTTGGCGGCGGCATGGTGGGCGATGAGTACGACCCCATGCTCGGCAAGGGGCCAGCCGACCTGTCTGGCTTTAGGCAGGCCCAGGAAGAGCTTGCGACTGCTCGTCCTGGCATTGTGCCTGAGAGCGTGTACAAGAGGGACGTCTTATCGGGCCAGGCTGGCGGGCCTTTCACCGAAACGCAAGCGCCCGTAGGCGCCGCTCCGTCAGTGTCCGCTCAAGTCGTACCCGTGACAGAGGGCAGGGTGATTGCAGGCCCTGCTGAGTTCAAGCAAGTCGCACCGTCATACGGCATACCAGTAGAGCTTCTCAAGAACGTCCCTCGTGAACTATGGCCCACCAAGGGTGAGACCTACGAGGGGTACGCCGAGAGGAGCGCCGCTAAGATCGAGGCGGCGGGGTTTGCGATGGGGTCACAGCAGCCAGGTCTAGCCGCTCCTGCTGCGACGACTCCTGTCGCGGACGACTACGAAGCCGTAGCAGCCAGGTGGGCCACGATGTTGGACCGGGTGGAGAAGTCAGGGCACAGCGATGCCATCCCATACATGCGCGAGAAGGCGATAAAGGCCGCAGGGGATAGCGGCAGGTCCGATTTAGAGAGCGCGTTTGTAGAGGGCTTGACCGACACCAGCGCTATCGCGGCAGCTGAATACATAACGGGGCAGGCGCAGCCCGGTCTGCTTAACCAGCCGCGCACGGCTCCTGAGTTTGCGGCGGGCCTGGAGGCTGGACGCGAGTTCACCGTTGAAGAGCTCAACCTGGCGTACAGGTCGGCGTTTGCAGCTGGTCGGCAGGAGGAGGCGGATGAACTGGTCCAGCTTGCCATCGCTGCACAGGACATCGGCAGGTTTGCTCTTACTGGCACGGAGCCCAAAGCGCTCATTCGGGCACGAGCTAAGGACGCCGTGCGGAAGGGGGCAGCCGGTGGTAGGGCTTTCACTAATAGTGAGGCCATTAGTCTGTCCAGGATGGACCAGAAGAAGAAGAAGCGTGGCGGTGGCGGCGGCGGTGGCCGAAAGTTTAAGCGGCCCACCGGGCCTGATCCCAAAGGCGACGAACTGACGAATCGGCCCTTCCTCATCTATGCCGCAAGGAACGGCCTGACCCCCGCTCGCAACGTCCTCTACCCCAAGGGTGGTGGCCCGCCAACGCGCCACGAGCAGGGTAACCTCGCCAGGGAGGCCAGGGCGATTGTTAAAGGCCTTACCGCTACTACCCGCTCAGGCGAAGAGTGGAGGTGGGTAGAGGCGTCATTCGGGACACAGTGGTGGGAAACTCCCGTCACTGAAGCTGCCGCCATCGAGGCCACGGAAGCCACCGCCGAAACGGAAACGGAAAACATAACCAAAGCTGCCAAAGCATTGAGGGTTTCCAGGCGGAGGGTGACCGACTGGAAGGCGGGGACGGGTGAATGGGAGGCAGTTGATGCTCACGCCAATATGAAGACGAAGCTAGCGGGCATGTCCGAAAGCGGCACCGCCACCCGTTCCGATTACAACCGACCTGAAAAGGAAACCACTGCCGAGTGGAATTCCTGGTTCAACGAGGACCGCAGCAGGCTCGCGAGAGAAGCTGCCAACACGGAAAAACGCAGAAAACCCCGCATCGAAGCTCGGAAAAAGTTTGAGGATAGGCTTATCGAAGCAACAAACGCACTGAACGCAATGCGTCCTGAGCTAAATCTCAGAGTCAGCGACAAATAGGTGGCAACTGTCCAGCAGTGGGCGACGCGCCTAGCATCTCAGGGCGTTACGCAAGAGCGCTTTGTGGAACTCATGTCCAGCTTTGGCATCGACCCGCTGGACCCAAGGTCTCAAGGCGTCGAGGTAAACGAGCAGTTTGCGTCGGCTCCACTGCTGCCGAACGAGGGCCCACGCGAAGCCGCGCCTACGCTTGAACAGCCTGCGGTGTTTGGCCTAGCGCCCCAAGCGCCGGCACCCCAAACTGCACAAGCGCCGGCACTACAGCAGCGCCCGTTGCCTTACGCGACCGATGTGCAGCGTCCTTTTGAGGCGGCAAAGGGCGTCCCTGCGGTTCGCAGCCAGCCCAGAGAACGCTTGCCCTCCGGTGTCGCCGACAGCCTGGGCGGCCCGCCAAAGCTTCCGATACTGAGCGGAGCTCCAGGGTATGAGACTGCGCGAGACGCACTTGGCGCCGTCAAGTGGGCCCTGGAGCCCAGGGAAGACACCGCTCTTGAGCAAGCGCGTGGACTCGAGAGCGGGCTCAACCCCTACCAGAGAGCTGGTGTGGGAGACGCCCCTGAGATTGCGTCCGCCAGGGCGCAGACGATGGCCACCAGGGTGGGCGCTCTGCCTGGCGTTCTCGCAGGCGCTGCCACGAGTTGGGGCATCGAGGGCATAAAGTCGTCTCGCTCAGACGAGTGGGATTCGGATGAAGGGGACGTCTTCAGTTTCAGCCCAGAAGACCGGCGCAACTGGGACAGGAAGCTAGCGACGGAGGACATGGCCGCAGTCGATATGCTCGGCAACGTCGTCTCAGACGCTGTCATGCGTAGCGAGACTAAGTCGTTCGCGCAAAACGCTGTGACCAGCGCGATGGAGTTTACAGAGGCCACGTTTGGCATCTTGTCGTGGCTCTCAGGCGGCGACATACCGGAGGACTTCTGGGACAACTCGAGCTCTGCCGACCGCAAGCGCGTAATACAAGACATAGTCGGCCCAGAACTCCTCCCAGGCGTACCCGATATGCCAGACATCACTCCCAAGGAGTGGTCAGAGCAAGAGGACGAGGGGCAGAGGAAGCAGGAGGTGCTCCTACAGGAGGCTGTGGACCGCTGGCCTGAGCTTGGGCGGGAGCTTGTGGCGTTTGTGTCCGCTCTTTTCCACCAGCCATACGAGATGGCACACGCCCACCCGGTGGCCGTAGGTGCGCTGGTGTACCCGCTCGCCAGGACTGCGGGAGTCAAGCTCGGCCCCAAAGCCGCAGACGTTGGCAGGCGGGCGTACTCAGCCATGAGTAAATACGCTGACGGCCCTACGGAGATGGTGGTGCCTGGTGCCCCCATACAGAGACCGGCTGGCCAAGCGGGGACGGCGTCTCGCGCGTGGCAAGGCGTCAAGCGCGCAGCCAAGCGCCCAGGCCGAACAACGGCTGGGGCTGGTGTGTATATAGCCGACCTCACAAACGAGATGTGGGGCGCGTTCCAACGCTGGAAGGTGGACGCATCTAGCGTCGCAGACCCGCACATGAGGCCGCTGGCTGAAGACCTTCTCAGAGGAGGCTCCGACGTTGAGGCTGGCGTTGCGAGTTTGGGCCAGAGGATGGAGGGTGCAGCGCGGGGGGCGCCTGACCCCCTGGCCAAACTCAAGGCTCAGTTTGAGCAAGCCAGGCAGGCCGAGCCCGTTCCTGAGCCCGTTGTGCCGCCTTCAGAGCGCTTCACGTACCGCGACGTTCCCGGTGATGAGCTACCCGAAGTTGCTGCTGCGCGGCGCGGCATGGCCGCTCGAAAGGCGCCCCCTGAGAAGGCGTTTAAGCCGGACGTGCTTGAGCCAGACGCCGTGACAGGTCCTGTGGGCGCTGCGCTGCCCCCTCAGCCAGAGATGCTGACGCTCCCGTCACCAGGCCAAGTGAGCGGGCCGATAGGCCGGTCCGCAGAGGCTCAGGCGATGGGTGTCCGAGGGCCAATATGGGACAGGGCCTTTCAGAGTGTAATGGAGGCTGGCTCAGAGCAGCTACGGGCAATATCCGGCGAAGCGTTTGCTGGCCGCGCAGTCACAAGCCTGGACCAAGCCGCGCTCGCTGAATCCGTGGCGTACTTGGCCGAAGTAGCGAGCAGCGAGGCCCCTGCTGGGCAGGCGGCAGCGCGCCTTATGGCCATGATTAGAGACGCGGGTGGCGACGCCTTCAAGGCCGCCAGCAGGCAGTGGAACGCGAGGAACACGCCCCGTGGAGCTCGCCCTGTCGGCATATACGAGGCCATACCGCCTGAGCAGGCCGCGCGCGGGGGCTTCATTGAGCCTATAGCTGACTTGCCAGAGGTTGCAGCCACGAGACAGGTGATACGTCGGCGGCAGGGGGAGGCGCCAGTTGAAGCGCCGGCCCAGCCTCCAGATGTGCGCGCTGGCGTGGAGTGGGAGAGGGCTCGAGCCGCCACCAGCGAGGCCGAGCAGGGTGCGCGGGGACTGTCCGAGCGCTTAGACGCCGCGAGGCAAGAGGGGCTCCACAAGACGAACCCCGGCGAGTACGCGAAGATGTACGACGACGCTCTCAGCACGTCGCACCGTCTCGAGATGTCGGCTTGGGAGGCAATCGAGCAGGCAAGGAAGGCCGAGGCTGCGGCATCGCCGGACGCCATACCGACCAGCAGGGCGCTTACTCCGATTGAGGAGGCCCCAGAGGTTATAAACATACCAGACCGAGGGCCGGGACAGACGTATTGGCCGCCCAAGTTCAGGTCGCCTTACGAGACGCCCTCTGTATCGGATGGCCTCCAGGCGCCACCGTCTGGCAAGCCTTACGGTTACCAGTTCGAGGAGGTTGTATACGATATCGCGAGGCAGGAGGGGCAGCCCGCCACCCTGTCGCCAGCGCGAGACGTAGGGCCGGGAGGGGAGCTGGTAGACGTTGCCCCTATCACCCGCGAAGTCGCGCCTACGGTGCGTAATATCAGCCCTGAAATAATGCGTATCGTAGAGGACGCTGCGGAGTGGTTTGAGAGCGGCCCGCTGAGGGACGTCCCCGACTTTAGAAGGATAGCTTACGAGGAGGTGCAGGCGGCTCTCGACCCACGGCTGGCAAACAACATGCAGGCGGCGGTCTACAGGGAGGCTGCGGCCACTAAGATGGCCGCTGAGTTGTTGGTAAGGGGCCGCGTCCCGGTATCGCGCAAGTCGATCTTGACGGTGCTTGAAGAGGCGGCAGAGGGCTCCGTCAACGACGTCGGCATACGCTACAAGGATTGGCAGAGCGGGGAGCCTGGGGTGCTCAGAACAACGGAGGTCATGACCCCGGCGTTGGAGGCCACACCGGAACTCAAGAGCGCCGTTGTCGGTACGATGCTCAACGCTAACATGCACCGCCTTTCGATTAAGTCTAGGAAGCTATCGCACCAGAGCACGGTGCTCGAGAGCATCCGAGACTGGCACCCTGACCACACAGCCTATGAGACGTCATCATACGACCCGTCAACGAAGACCGTGGCGATGGAGCCCGCCGCCCACAACCGGCCGGCAATCAACAGCGAACTTGAGTTCTTCAAGTACAGGTACGAGCGGACAGGGGTGCTCCCCCCCATAACGAGGAACAGTCCCCAGGCCATCCTAAAGTACGCGAAAGACAGAGGCGTAACAGTGCCTGGAGCTCTCAGAAGGCGTCTCTCCCGAATGAAGGAGGTGACCCCCGCTCTGCTTGAGGCGTTTGGTCTGAAGCTGCCGGAGGCCGCAGTTGGCGTGCGGTCGGTTAGGATCAGCCCGGTTGTTCTGGACAAGAGCAGCGGCGGCACGGCGCAGTTATATATGAAGACCGACCTGCTCCAGTCGGCCAAGTACATCTTTGATGACCGGCTCTGGGGCAGTGCGCCTATCGCCGGAGGGATTGCACAAGCCATACCGGGCAAGGTCATGTCAGGGGTCGCACACCTGACAAAAAAGGCCAGGGTGGCGCTTAACCCCTCCCCCCTCGTCAGCGCCGCACTATCCAACTCTGCTGCCGCTGTACTGAAGTACAGTGACCCGCTCGCCCCGTTGCACATGGCTGAATGGGCGCTAGATATGCGCCGGTTTGTAGCCGGGGTGCCGACCAAGCGCCCGTTGGCTTACTTTGAAGCGTTCATGCGGTCCAGTGACGTTATCGAGAGCAGTTTTGCCGGTGTTGAGATAAAGGGCACAGGTCTTTTGGACGTCGCAGCTGGTGATGCGTTTATCGCTGACATGGCGAAGCGCGGCGGCAGGGCGGTCAACGCGCCGACCGAGTTCATGTCGAAGATGTTCGACCAGCCCGACAACATAGCCAAGGGCTGGGAGACCATGAAAGTGGCCGAAAAGTACATGTCCGAACTCGAGATGCTGCCAGAGGGCAAGAGCATAGGTGTGCCGGTCGGCAGGCACGCCGTGGTTAAGTTGACGAGGAAGGCCACGTCTAAGCCAGGCAAGGTTGACTTCATCATGAACGGCTCCAGGCAACTCACAGAGGTGGGTTTGTTGGGTATCTTAATGAAGTCCGGCGCCGTCCGCTCCGCGAAGACGTTCGTTAACTTCAAGAACGTGCCGCTGGCGCAGGTAGCCAAGCGCAACATACCCATCTGGGACACGGTGTTTGGCACACCGTTTAGCGGGTGGTCATCGGTCACATCCACGTTGCCAGGGAGGCAGGGCATAGTGGGCGAGATATTCAGTGGCCCCGTGAACCGGGGGTGGACGGACTACGTCCCGCTGATGGCCAAGCGTGTCGCAGAGTCTACGACGCACGGCGCCAAGATAGGCGCGGTAGTAGGCTCCCAGGCGGCGCAGCTAGACGAGGACAGCGAGCTGTTGCGGATGATGTCAGCTTGGGACCCAGACAGCGCCAAGCCGACACTTACGACGCCTGACGAGCAGGCCGGCGTGTACAATGTGTGGCGGCTCGGAAGCGCGGACCCGATCGAGGACTTGGCCACCACTATCAGGATGATTGACACGGCCACCAGTCCGCGTGAGGCCCTCGCGTATGTCGATCCTGCGGCGGTCTCGCGACTGTCCGACCGGCAGAGGAAGATTCTTGACCGGAAGATGTCCGCCGAAGACATAGCCGCCCTGAAGCCTTATGACAGGCGCCTATACAAGGCAGCGGTGGGGCTTTCGTCTGGCCCTGTCAGAGGCATGCGCTACACGTTTGAGAAGGCCCTAGACAGCGCCTTCCTGGGTGGCTCAGCCATCGCTCAGGTGTACATGGGCTTCGTGGAGGGGCAGGGGGCGCCTGGCGGGGCCCCCACGGACGCGGCGGGTGTGATCTCGCTCGTCACCAAGTCAGCGATGAAGAGCTTCATACCAGCCTACATGGCGAAGGGTTTCAGCGCGTTCCAAGAGTATAGGATGCCAGACATCAAGGATAAGATAGCCGCCATCGCGGGAGACACGACCATCCCCAAGCTTGAGAGGTTAGAGATGCTGGAGGAGGCTGGGCAAGAGCTTGAAACAGCCGAGTACCTGGCCGGCAGCAAGTTCGTAAAGAGGAGAAAGCTCGACGACGGCAGCGTCTTCGAGCGGGGACTAAACGACTTCTCCAGCATCCTCTTCGACCACTGGTTTAACGCGCCCAGGCTTGAGGTGTTGGGCGGCAAGAAGTCGGTGTCTGTAAAGTTCTTCAGAGAGATGCAGAAGAGGGCCATGAGCGGAGCAGGCGCAGTGGCCATGAGCGAAATCAAGGCGCTAGAGGCCCTCGCGGATGAGAGGAACGACGAGATGATGAAGCTCCCTATAGGCTCTGAAGAGAGGAGTGCCGTCAACGATGAGGTAAAGAACATTAGGGCCCGCGCCAAAGAGATGATGGAAGAGCGGGATGGGCTACTGTTCTATATTAAGACGGAGTTTGACGCCCGCGCGGAGCTATTTAATGAGCGGTCAGAAAACCGCAAGAAACTAGACGAGAAACTAAACGGCTTCACAGAGCGCTACATGGGGAAGGGTGGACTTGAGAGGCTCACCGCTCCTCGCCAGAAGGGAAGGGAGTACATGCGAAAGAAGGCCGAGCGCCAGTATGACCAGCAGATCCCTGACCCACCGACACCGCCGGGACCATACAGAGAGTCATACAAACTAGACGAGAGGGAGTAAGAGCATGCAAGTCACCAAGCACTTCAAGATGAGCGAGTTCGCCTGTAAGGACGGCACCCAGGTGCCCACCAAATACCAAGGCAACGTCGCCGCTCTCTGCCTCGCGCTTGAGCACTTGCGGGCTAAGCTCGGCTCACCCGTTGTCATTATCTCGGCCTACCGCACCAAGGTGTACAACAAGCGTGTCGGTGGAGCGTCTAAGTCGCAGCACCTGACGGCCAAGGCAGCTGACATCCGGCTCAGTGGCAAGACCCCCGCCGAGGTGTCAGCGTGTCTCGAGGAACTCATCGCCGAGGGCACCATCCCGCAGGGCGGCATCGGCGTGTACCCCAGCCAGAACTTTACCCACTACGACATACGCCTCTCTAAGGCTAGGTGGGACGGCTAGCAACCTGATAGGGTGCCGCCCATCAAACGACACACCCCTGGAGGAAGCGTGAAGAAGCTCACACTCGTTGGATTCATACTCATGATGCTCGCCGGCTGCGGCAGCACCTACACTCTGAAGAAGGGCGGCTGGGCCATCCAGAAGGACGCCAAGAAGGGCACCTGCCTGACCGTCCACGGCGACGGCGACCCAGAGGTCGTGGTGGTCTGCATCCTGGCCCCAGAGCCCGTGAAGCTCCCCAAGTCAGTGCTTGAGGCCTCGTGCCCTAAGTGCCCAGAGCTTGTGCCTGTAAAGGCAGAGGAGAAGACTGATGGCGCTGACTGATGGAGAGAAGGACGCGCTCGGCTGGGCCATGCTTGTGCCGGGGTTCCTCCACATGATCGGAGAGCTCACGGGTGAGGAGGGCTTCAGCGATGCCGCCGACAAGCTTGCCGAGGTGCCGCTTGATAAGATTGCAGAGGTCATGGGCGCGTTCAGGACCGACTACGCTGACATTGAGGATGGCACAATGGAGATCGGGGAAGGCGTAGCCATCGAAGTCGTGGACGGCTAGGCGTGACAGACGAACTGATAGCTCAGCTCGTTGACGCGGGAGGCATCGGCCTCCTAGCGGGCTTTCTCATCTGGCAGCACATCGGCATGCAGAAGCGCCTCGACGGCCTGGTCGCCTCGTTCCAAGAGCAGGTTGATAAGATCAACGTGTCCTACGACGACCGCATCGAGAAGATGCGCGAGCGTTACGACGTGGTCATCGGCAGCATCAGGGCTGAGTGCAAAGAGGACATCGACCGCATCACCGACCAGCGCGACTCGATCCAAGCTGAGTTGGCCATCCTCATTCAAGACATGGGCAGGCGCGTCGATGCGCTCGCAGACAAGCTCTCAGGTTAGGGGCTGAGTGCCTCTGCGCGCCACCTTCTGAGCACCTTCATGCCCTTGGGCGATGTCCCGCTACACCTAGCCTCGCCGACGCGGTCAGCGCGCCTCCAGAAGGGCCCCCTGTTGATGCGTATCCAGGCCAGCTTCCAGCGGTCGCGCACGTTGGGGCAGTATCGGTGGACTGTGCGCTCGGTTGTGACGAGGCGTCCTAGGAACACATGCGCGCTAGCCACCGGGTTGGTGCGGTCATGGATGAACTGCATGGCCCACGGCCACAGCTGGAGAAGGCCCACCGCCTTGCCGTTGTCCCCGATGGCGCGAGGGTTGAAGCGTGACTCATGTGATGCCTTCGCCAGCACCATCCCCCGCAATCGGGACGGTATGCCTGCGAGCTCTTCGACATGAAGAAGCTCCTTGGCCAGGTCTTCGTCCGCCCCCATGCTGACGGCCCGCTCCACATAATACTCGAGCAGCACCTGCTCTTGGGTGGTGCAGCACTCTGGACATCGAGCACAGCTGTCGGCGATGTAGGCAGCGTGCCAGCTGCCGATTAGCAGCATGGCAGATGTGATGATTGCACTCATTAGACCTCATAAAAAAACCCCGGCAGTGTGGGAGGATAAGTCCACACTGCCGAGGCCAACCAGAGCGCTAGACCACTAGCACCACATCATTAGAAGGGTATATCGCCGTCGTTGTCAAAGGGTCTCGGACTCGACGCGGTTGTGGGGGAGCCAGCAACGCCTCCCGCCTGGCGCTCGTACCCGTGGCCAGCACCCTTGAGGCGGGACATGAGCTTGACCGTAGGCTGGCTGATGTTGTTGAACACACCCTCCCCCTGTCTTGGGGTCTGGTCGTAGGCCCCGGTGACAGCCACCCCGGTACCCTTCTGGGCCTTCCCCATGAGCCACGCCTGCTCTCGCTCAGACCAGACCGACACGCGGTAGTAGTCGGCCTTCTCTGCGCGTTGCCGCCTGTCATACCGGCTCACGGCGACCGTGAACTCGACGACAGCCTTGCCGTTGGTGGTGGTCTTCTGCTCTGGGTCTCCGACGAGGTTGCCGGTTATTGTGATGATGCTCGTATCAGACATTGGTCTTCCCCTGTTTGTTAATGAAGTCCTCGACCAGTGAGCGCACAAACTTGCTGCGGTCCACGTTCTGGGCGAAGGGATCGGAGCCACGCCTGCTTGTGTTAACAGACGCAATGGCAACGTCGAGTTCCTCAACGAAGCTCTCGGTGACACGGATGGTGAGCACAGCGCGCCGCTGCGTTGGCGGCGTCCCGCCGTTATCGTTGGCCATGGTCTACTCTCCATTCGTTAAAGTGTTTACTCGTGACGCTTCGCCCATCGGACAGGCCGCTGATTAGCCGGTCGACCTCCTCCCTGCTCAGGGCGCTCAGGCGCTTGTTCTTGACGGCGACGACGTAGTCGTTGACCAGCGCGGGGTCCAAGCCGATCTCTTTAAGCCTTGGCCACATAAGCTTGGTCTTGCCCTCCTTGAAGTCGGGCGAGTGCTTGGCCTTGCGCTGAGCTTCGACCGCAGCGTTGCCGTCATCATCCTCGTCGGCGACGATGCCGAGCACCGCGCTCAGGGCGTAGCGCCGAGCGTATGTGATGCCCGACCCGTACCCGTGGACGTTGTCCTTGCTGGCAATGATGCGGCTCGCAGACTCGAGGTACTCACCGCTACTGTGGCAGAGCATGGTGATGAGAACGCCACCGTCAACCAACTGCGGCACAGACAGGCCAAAGACAGCCGCCCCACGAGCCGCGTCGGTGACGCTCGCGAGGGTGGCGTACTTGGACTTGAAGTGCGGGTTCACCCCGTCCATCTTCGCCATAGGCTTGGTGGCCTGGAACGCTGCGAGCGCCTTGAAGAGCGCAGGCCCTCCGCGCCCTGCGGGGGTAGTGGTCTTTTCATCCATCAGTCTTCTCCAGTATGAACCCAAGGTTGTTGGGCTGGTTGTCGATAAGCCACTGGAACAGCGGCAGGTACACGGTCTCGTGTAGCGGGTGACTGGGGAGGTTGGCGCGCTGTCGCACCAGCGTTGCCCAAGCCGGTATCTTGAGGAGCCAGGCCTCTGTCTTGCCCTCCATCTACTTGCCCTCCACGACGTGGAAGTCCTCACTCTTGGTGACGATCAGGCCAGCGGCGCCGAGGCCCTCAACGGTGTGCGTGCCGTTCTTCACGGCAGCCTTCACGCTAGCCTTGTCGAGCTTGGGCGGCTGGTCGATGAGGAACGGCGACGTGTAGTCACACGGCGACCAGAGCTCACCGAGTTCCACCTTGAGCGAGGTGCGCTTGGCCAGCCTGACGTGCCCATCCTCGCAGTCGACCCGGCTCTGCCCAGGGTTGGCATCCTCGTGTGCCATGAGCAGGTTCTTCATGTAGCCCCGCACACGCACCGCGTCGCTGGCCCTGCGCTTGGACATGGTGGCGATGCGTGCCGCCTCCGTCTTGAGCGTCTCAGACTCTGCCAGCAGCCTGCTTCGCACTGCGCGCAGCGACTGGAGCTTGGCCTTGATGTCGGCGCTGGTGGTCTCAAGCTCAGCGAGCCAAGCGTCGTAGGCCTGCTCGTCGACCTCACCGTTGACGTCGGTGATGTCCATCAGAGCGCCGGCCAGTTGGCGAGCGCTGGTGGCGATGTCGAATGAAGACTTGCTCATGCTGCCCCCTCCTTGGCTGCCTTGGCAGCGCTTGCCTGCTCCATCTGGAGCGTGATGCTCTGCCGCTCGCTGTCTCGCACGTCGGCGCCGTATGCCCCCTGGCTGGCATCCAGTTGCGTCAGCAGCGTCAGCTGACCCTCGCCCCATGTGGCGAACTCAGTCAGCGCCAAAATCGTAAAGCCCATGAATGGATTACTCATCGTGTCCCCCTTCCTGCTGCGGGCGTTCCACCGCAGTCTTGGTTATGTCGAAGCTCCCGCAGTCCTGGCACTCGCTCGCGGAGCGCCATCGCCCGGCCCCGCTGTGGCCCTCCATCACCTCGTGTGATGGCAGCACCTCAACGTCCTCCACCCTGAAGCTGCCGCAGGGCGCGCACACCTCCAGAACCGTAGGCCCTGGTCGGCAGGGCACGCTGGCCCAGTCGATTGTTTCCTCGTCGTACATGTAGATCCTCTGTGGTCTAGCTCATCAGTGCCGGGAGACCATCCCCCGACAGACGCCCCCGTGAGGGCGTTTCGCTTAGAAGGTTACGTCGTTGACAGCCGACAGAGTTCCGACGGGCTCGGTTGGAGCCTCCAAGGGGGCGCGCTCGATGTTTGCAATAACGGCCTCGAGATCCCCAAGGGTTGCGGCGATCTGGTTGAAGCTTACGGGGGCGGAGACGTGCATGTTGCCGCGCCTCCATTCCCACAAGAGGGTCTTGACCTCTATGCGCGAGGCCCTGAGCAGCGGCAGTAGCTCCCGCCCCATGGCATAGCGCCCGTAGTTCTCGCCGAGGTCGAAGTCATCGACGCCTGTGGCCCCGTCGCCCAGTAGTGTTTTTATCCCTGACATAGCTCCCCCTTGCTGTTGGTTTTGCTGCATGACGGGCAGAACCAGCCGTTGTCCTCATTGATGAGGAGAGCGCGGCCCACCCAGTGGTCGTCGTTCTTGAGTGAGAGGCAGCCATCCTCCCACTGCCCAGAGCAGACATCGAAGTCGAGGTTGCACGCATCGCAGAGCCACCAGTCCGAGTCCATCGGGTGCTGGTTCATGCCCTCAACGTCTGACTCTTCATGGCAGATGGCGCACTCTTGCCCCACTGGCGGGTCTCCAGCGCCTGGCCCGTGGCAGGTCTCGCAGTCGGTGGCGCCGCACATCATGTCTGTGCAGGCGTATCTGGTTCTAGCTGCCATGATCTATCCCTCCGCCGTGAGTTGATGCAGGCGCCGCAGGGACGCGCGCGTGAAGCCTGACGGCGTTTGAAACGCGGCCCACTCTTTGGAGCTGCGGAACGTCATACCGTCAAACACAAGACAGTAGCGCAAGCGCCTGCCAGACTTGAACCGGATGATAGCTTGGTGAAAGACGCACAACTCCCTGTGCTCCTTGGGTAGTGAGCGCAAGATCTTGAGCGCTGTGGCGCGCGTCATCTTGTAGTCGCTCGCGGTTAGTTTGGTGTCTGCCATAGCCTAGCCCTCCTCTGTGCCTTGGGCGCCCCAGTGGCTGAGTTCACACATGCGAAGCTCCTCCTCGTCGTCAGCGCGGCGCTGGCTGGCTGCCTTGATGCGCTTGGCTGCGCCGTTGATGTCGCGCACCCGCTTGTCGTGCGCCGCGATGATGCTGGCGAGAGCTTGCAGTTGCCCAGGGTTTGCGGCTACCCCACGCAGCGCGTCGACGATGAAGGTCTGCCCCTCGATCTTGCCCAGCTCGTAGGCGTGTTCAGGGTCTGAGCAGTTGAAGAGCGAGGTGTCAACCTGCGCCGGGTTAGCCTTGCCAACCTGCCCCAGAGGGACGATTCGGTTGGTGTGAGCCTTGAACTTTGGAGCTGTTTTATTTGTGCCCATTGTAGGGGCCTCCTGTGTAGTGGTCTGGGGCGGAGTATAGTCACCGCCAGCCTGCTGTCAATACAATAGACGGGCGGTGACTATACAAACGGACAAAGTTGTGGAGAAACTCGAACTCTGGGCCGCCTATCACCCGTGCAGTCGGAGGATGAACCTGCGCTTGCAGTAGTGCCCTGAGACCTCGTGGCCCAGCACTCTCATCTCTGCGTTTGTGCGGGTGCGAGTGGCCTTGCGCGCCACTTGCATCCCGTCCTTGTCGAGCCATCTGGGTTCGGGCTTGGTGTGCCCTGCTTCTGTCCAGTTGGTGGCCCTGTAGATGGCACCCGTGTGCCCTTGACTGTCGTCGGCGTAGGTCACCAGCAGGTGGTACACCCGTTCACGCCGCAGGGCCCTGACGCAGCGCCCGATAAGGAAGCTTGCGCCGTTGGTTGGCACGTCGGGGTGGATAGCCAGCCTGGAGAGCGCCAGCACCCCGCGCCAACGCTCTGCGTCCTTACCATCAAGGCGGCAGGCGTGAGCGGCGGCCAGCTTCGTCGGCGGGAGCCAGAGCGCAGCCCCCATGAGCGCGCCATCCGAGAGCCGACGCAGCCCGAAGGCCTTGCCGGTGTTGCTGCACCCCTTGGCGTAGTGGTGCTCTCGGATGAACGCCGCAGCCTCTGCGTGCGGCACGCGCTCGACGCGCCAGTCGCTGGCTCGGAGGTGGGTCGGAGGTGGGCAGAACTCGCACGCGATGTCATCGTCGCAGGGCTCTGCCCTCACGCCCTCGCTCTCGTCCACGAGGGGCATCCCCTCGGCGTGCTCGTCACACACCGACACGTCTTGACCCTCGCCCGTCAGGCGGCAGTAGAGTGTGTACTGCATCATGGTCCTGTCACCCAGGCGATGCAGATCGCCGCCACGAGGTTGGGGTGGTCGAAGGGCACGTCAAGGCTGAGCCATCGCTCAGGCCCTGGGAGTGTGCCTGCCTCACAGTAGGCCACCCAGCTGTCGTACAGCCCGATCCCGAACTCGCCGTTGTGGTCGACGACGAACGCGATCCGCTCTGAGTGCGGCCCCTTGCCGCTGAAACGCAGCATGTGCCCTGCGTGGCCCTCGTCCGACCACTCGCACAGCGTCCCGGTGCAGCCCGTGTGCCGGAATCGCTGCTCGATGACCGCTTGAAGCTCCGTGTGAAAGTCGACCACGCGCGCGTCTGGGTCGGGGCATTCGGGCATGGGTGGGTATGTCGTCGTCATGGTCTAGCCCTC
>TARA_R110000851_G_scaffold76127_5_pt1 | contig 25802 bp, 64 predicted proteins | sample TARA_R110000851 | Tara Oceans TARA_R110000851 (sample SAMEA4397627) | marine metagenome | biome: Polar Biome; feature: [DCM] deep chlorophyll maximum layer (ENVO:01000326); material: water (ENVO:00002006), including particulate matter (ENVO:01000060) such as... | depth 17 m
AGAAAGATATTAAAGAAAAATCTTGCGATTGGTATCTCAACAAAATCAATTAACAAAGTTTCACCCGATTTTATTCCTACTTTTAATGTCGCGCTAGCACAAAAATTTGAGATGAAAAGAATCATATCAAGCACAGTCTACGTTGAACCGAAGCTAGATGGTATTAGATGTCTGGCAATTGTATCTAATAGAGTAGCAAAGTTATTTACTCGGGCTGGAAAGCTAATTACTAACTTTGATGATACACTTGGAAAAGAGCTGGGGCTGCTTGAAGATGGCTGTTACGATGGTGAGATCATGAGCAATGACTTTACAGATCTCATGCGACAAGTATACCGTAAGGAAAACAAGGACATATCTGATGTATATTTTTCTTTGTTCGATTATATATCGTTAAGTGAGTGGAACAGTGGTATATCGCAGACTCCATGCTGGAAACGATACGAGGTATTGGCTGATGAGATCTCACGAGGATATGGCGCTGCTAGAAGATATGCAGCTACATTTGACTATCTTAGGGTCATTGATCGTTATACACTATCTGCGGATTACGAAACAATCAAAGCTAAACACGATGAATTTGTATCACAGGGATACGAAGGTGCAATGATAAAAGATCCTGATTCACACTATTGTTTTGGTCGTGATTGGTCAGTAATGAAGTTCAAGGCATTCTTCGATGCTGATGTACCAGTTATTGGTATGCAGGAAGGTACAGGAAAACACGAGGGTAAACTTGGTTCTTTCCTTGTAGATTACAAAGGTGTTAATGTTCGAGTAGGTTCTGGGTTAACAGACGACCTTAGAGTACAACTTTGGCAAGAGCATGATTTACATATTGGTAGAATAATTGAGGTGCGATATCAGGAAGAAACCCCGGATGGGTCGCTTCGTTTTCCAACTTTTGTATGCTTTAGAAACGATAGGTGATCATGTCTGATGAACTAAAAGAAATAAAAAATCAAGCTAGCGGCGCTATATTCTTGGCAGCATTATCTATTATAATCGCTTTTACTTCTATTGTTTTTTCATTAAATGTATATATTTTGTTTTTGCAAAGTACTTGTAATTGAGTGTATAGATTGTAAATTAAATAGTAACGAGTTAGTATAGAATATAATAACAAAACAAAAGGAAAAACATGACAGAAGAAATCAAGACATTTATTGACAAATACAAATCACTTGAAAACGAAATAAAGATGCTGCAAGAAGATAAAAAAGATCTAATTGATGATTTAAAAGAGAATCACGGTATTTCGCCTAAAGTTATTAAGAAGGCAATTCAAGTTGCAAAGATTCGAACATCTATGGGTGATGAGATTGTGCAGCTCGATAGTATTGTTGAACAGCTTGAAGGGAGTATTGTATGAAAGTTGAGACACATGCTGTGACTGTTAAAGGCTACGGCAACAAAAAACATGAGTTTTCAGTTGAAAAAACTGAGATAACTGAACACATTAGTATTTCAATTAAAAAGAATGGAAATCGAATATTAACTTGTGATACAAAAGAGTTCGCAAAAATTAAAAAGTTTTTTAGTGAGGTGTAACAATGGCATGGACAGAAATAGGCAGATATTGTACAGGTGATCCTGACGGTAATGCAGAAGAGTTTGTTCTTGAAAAAGACGATGAAGGAAATTTTCGTATAAAAAACGATTTTGGAAATAGCGTATTTGAATTTGAAAGAATGTCAGGCTATGAGTTTTTTCGAAAAGTAAAGCGCGACATACAAAATGATATTGAAAGTGAGTTAAATGATGTATGGAATACAATAGACTTTGCAAATGATCAAGATGATCCTGATAATTGCGATGATAGTAGTACAAAGTCTAATGATCCTAATTCTATAAACAACGATTCATTTGGAGCAGACTAATGGGAAATTTTACAACAGCAAAAGCAGTAACATTTTTAGATACTGAGACAACACATTTGAGTCCTAAGAAGGCTGCGATACTTCAAATATCAATCATCACTGATTGGGAAGATGGTAGAACTGAATCTTGGTCAACCAAAATTAAGCCTCGTGATGTTGAATTACGATATGCTTCACCTGAAGCATTAAAAGTTTGCAACTATAATGATGCTGACTGGGAAGATGCACCATCTTTTGAGGAAGTAGCGCATATTATTGCTAAGAAGCTTCGCTGGGGACCAATCGTTGCACACAATGCACAATTTGATGTAGCACAACTTAAAGCTTCTTTTGAAAGAAGGGGATGGCGTGAACCAAAAAGAGATGAAAGATTTGATGACGAAAAGAAACTATTTCGTGTAGGTTATCCTGTGATTGATACTTGTGCACTATCATATCTTTTTATGCCAACTGAAAGACAAAACTTAGATACAATGAGAGAGGCATTAGAAATAGATAAGTCCCGTGCGCATGATGCTGTAACAGATACAGAAGACTGCAGACAGTTATTTTATCATATTATTACCAATACAATTAGCTAAAGTGCAACATAATACAAAAAGTAATATAATAAATTATATCAATTAAGGAGTTTAAGAATGAATATATCTGATAAAAACTTTATTAGATTAGCAACTGAAGGGTACCCACTGGAATTGAAGCATGCAAAAGAAGAGTTTTTTGAATTGTTTGCAACCTTTGTTAATGAATCAAATGAAAATAACTTTTTTGGTGAAGTAACTAAAACCGGTGTGGCAATGCATGCAGGTATGCGAACTCAAATATGTGTTATGAAGCACAACGACGACAAAGTGGCGATATATTCAGACATTCAAGATAACGAATATTCTTTATCATCAGAATTTACTGTTGATGAAGAATATAGGCTGTTGGGTTTAGCTTCACTAGGCATTTTATACTTCTGTGATTTATACGCAGTAGGCACTGGACAAACAGTTCATTTCTCTAGTGACGAAGAATCAGAACAAAAGATAGAAAATCCCCCTGAAAATAATAACATTAAATATAACGCTTGGCCTGTTTAAGAGAGATAAAATGAGTAGATATTGGTTGAATTCATCGCGTATTAGTGGCTTCGCAAAAAATGACTTAATCTTTATTGTTAAGACAACAAGAGGACGACACAGTTTACCAAAAGCAGAAAAAGGAAACAACTATCTTGTACTTAGTTTTTATACTAATCAAATGGGGACAACAAAGTATGTTGTCTTAGGCAAAAATGGTAAAGAATATTTTACAACAGAAAAGTCAGCAGAGAAAGTCGAAGACTTTACTTTCAAGACATCAACAGTATGGTCTCGTGCAAAGAGGCTATGGATGGATGAAACATATGTTCCTGTCTTTGGTGTGCATACTTACGATTATGTAGGTATGCCGTATGTTTCATCACGTGATGGAAAGTCTAGACTGATAAAGCCACTTGGAAAGAGTATTGTTAACGGTACTTGGATCAACAAGGAATTTGTTCATGATGACGATGTTAAATTATTTCTTTCTTCTTCTTTTGCTCCAGACGCTACAAAGAAAGGACAAGCCTCAGAAGCTGTAACATTTAGAATTCCATTGTGGATAGCAGAAAAGAATGGATTTTTTAGTGACGATAAAAGCAAGTAAACAAATAAGAGACTATGTTTATAGTCTTTGTAATGGTATTCGCAGAGAAGAAAATATATGCGAATTTCTATTAATCAATCACCCAGAGTTTACAGATATAAACAAGACAAGAATATCTGTAAACTATCATATTGTTAAGTTGAAAGCCGCGGGATTGATATATATAAAAGATAATGGAAGGATACTTGATTTAGATAGATAATAATGAAAGTGTAACCTTGCCAACCATAGTGTATAATAAAACCATAACCCCAACCTAAAAAGGATAAAATACGTTATGAAACTTAATGTTAAAATTGATGAAATAGAATTTGGAACCTCCATTCAAGATATTGAGGTGCCAGATGTACTTAAGAAAAGAATAGAAACAGGACTTCCTTACTTTGATTGTGTCTTAGGCGGTGAAGGTTTTACGCCTTCAATGGTAACATTGTTTACTGGTACGCCTGGTGCAGGTAAAACAACAATGATGTTGACTCTTGCCAATTCACTCCAAGGTCACGGTGCACAGGTTGTGTTCAATACAGCTGAAGAAAGCTTGTATCAGATTAAGATGACTGCTAATCGTCTTCGTCTTCGCCATCCATTTTGTGTTGGTGGTGAGACAAGTGTTCCTGCTCTTTTAGAGGGATGTGATAAAATACGTGAAGCACACCCTGATAGATCTTTCTTTCTGATTGTTGACTCGCTGCAATGTATGAATGATGCGCACTTCAAGAGCGGACGCATTACAACAGCTACAGCAGAAAGAGCACTATCATTATTAACTACATATGCTAAAGAGCATGCAGTCAACGTCATTGTTATCGGACAGGTGACAAAGGATGGGAAAATGGCAGGGTCAAATAAGCTGAAGCATATGGTTGATAGTCACATTCATCTTACAGTTGAAACAAAAGATGACGATTTAACAGGTTGTCGTGTACTTGAAACACAGAAGAACCGTTTCGGTGGCGCGGGACATTTAATCTTTCTTCGTCTTCGCAAACAAGGTTTTTCAGAAGTTGCAAGAATTAGTGATTCAGGTGTTTAAACACACAGTTTGGAGAGGAATGAATGGATTATGAAGCGTTAACAAAATGGACAGCAATATATGTTAGAAATGATAAACCTGAAGATATTAAAGAGCTTGATGTTTTTGCAGAAACTGCATTTACTGCTTGGTGGAATGCAATGAGCGTAATTCAAATTATAGAAAAAACAGAAGAATTTAATCTCAAAAGTGTAAATCCTAAGTAGACTAAGTAATATAATATTGTTAGGCACCAGTAGCTCAGCTGGATAGAGCATCCGCCTTCTAAGCGGACGGTCACAGGTTCAAATCCTGTCTGGTGTATATTTGTAGTCAACATTCTAGTTTGGGAATATTCCCGTGTGCTTCTGGGACGTGGCTGTTGACTCTCCTTAATTAACCCCAGAAGCACATCTTTTTTTGGAAGAAAATATGAAAGTAATTACTGAAGATAAATTTGAAAGCACAATAAAAGACAATAATATTATTATACAATTATCAGCAGATTGGTGCGGGCCTTGTCGTATTTTGACACCGGTTCTATCCGCAGTTGCTGCTGAAAAAGGTATTGAGGCAATCAAAGTAAACATAGATAACAATCCAAAAATAGTTGCAAAATATGCTGTCAAGTCAATACCTAGAATACTTTTTGTTAAAGATGGACTAGTTGAGGAAGAACTAGTTGGCAATCAAAATAGAGCCAAGTTAGAAGCAGTCTGTAAAGAAGTTTACGGGGTTTAAAATAGATAATAATAAAAGTGTAACCTTGCTAATCATAGTGTATAATAAAACCATAATCCCAACCCAAAAAGGCTAAAGCATGAAAGCGTCATTACAGCAAATCAAAGATATATTTGGTAACAAAAAAAACGCACTTGACTTCGTGAGACATTATCATCCTCATACATTTACTAAAAAGACTACTAGATCTAGAAAAGAGACATTCAATCGTCGCTGCGATGTTTATGAATACATAAAAATATACTCGCAAGTTTCTACTTTTAGATCATGGGTTTTTGACTTTTGCACGACGAAGGGTGGTAAGTTTTATGAATTCCACAGTGATTACAAGCGTTACGTTAATAAATACAACGAATTGCAAAAGGAACGCACAAAGCTTCAAGTAGAACTTAACACTGAAGACGTATGCTTTCCTGACAATTTTAGTAATGACGTGACAAAGCCTATGATTCGTAAGGCATTGTATAGTGTTTGTCTAGCTGATCAAAATAGTCTCAGGCAATTACATCTGAAATATGCAGACTTGCACTGGTTTGATAGACAAATTGCACAATTAAAGAATGATTTGGCTGAATATAAGCTACTGATCGAATTAGAAAATTACATACCCACACTCAAACACAAGGCAGGTAATGATGCATATCTGATAGACGCGTCAGGAAAGCTTAAAGACTTAGACATCAAAACATCACGCTGGCCTAAATTTTTTGTTGATGGTGAAACAAGAGCGGAAGCAGCAACTAAGTTGTATCAAAAACAAGGTGCTGAAAGATACTCAGAAAATTCAAGATTGTACCTTGTTTTACCGTCAAACAACGGATATAAACCTAAAGACAATTTGAGTATTAAAGCTCAGCTAGATTTAGCTTTTGACGTTACATTTACACATAGCGATAAGAAGATTAGAGAACAGTACGGAAAGGACAGATTAGTTCGAGATGTTCGTCTAATTTTTCTTGATGATGTATTTATCAAAACACCTGTAAATTCTAGTTTGGCTACATAGAATTATATACAAACCAAAATGGGGAACTTAATGATAAAAAAAGAAGATGGTTTAGACTATCTAAGATCACTGAAATCAAATTCAATTGACTTAGTTTTAACCGACCCGCCATATCAGATATCAAGAGAAACAGGTATGCAACACGCTCGTGATAATGGTCTGGGTAATGCAAAATTCCATATACAAACTAAATTTGGTGAGTGGGACGAAGGCTTTGAAGTAGCACAGTTAGAACCTTTTATCAAAGAGACTTATAGGGTTTTAAAAAAAGGTGGTACATTAATTTGTTTTTATGACATATGGAAAACATCATTTCTTGCACAGATATTTAAGGATTGTAAATTTAAGCAGCTTAGATTTATTGAGTGGCTTAAAACAAATCCTGTACCTATAAATTCAAAAATCAATTATCTTACTAACAGTCGAGAAATTGCCTTGACTGCAGTAAAAGGTGGCAAACCAACGTTTCATAGTTCGTATGATAATGGTGTTTATCGCGAAGCAATTTATCAAGGAAAAAAGAAAAAAATTGGAAACATAACCTATAAAGAAAGATGTCATCCAACCCAAAAATCGATTAATTTATTTGAGTCACTTATTAAAAAACATAGCAATCCTGGTGACTTAGTAATCGATCCTTTTCTTGGTTCAGGTACCACATTAATTGCAGCGCTTAATGTTGGTAGAGACTTTAGTGGCTGTGAAATTGATATTGACTATTACAATAAAATGTTAGAGCGACTAAAGATATTTTATCCAAACTATTATGATATGGTGAAAGATGAACAAGAAACGTAAAAGTCAAATAGAGGAATACTATCTTCAAATTAATAGGGCACATCGAAACTTAAAGTATATGAAATATGATCATGAATTATGTTTAGATAAAGAAATAAAAGAAACTCTTGTAAATATAGCAAAGATCAGGATAGAATTAAAAAGAAAATTAGAGGAGATATAGTTTATATTTTAAAGTTTTGCGGGTGTAACTCAGTTGGTAGAGTATCTGGTTGCCAATCAGATTGTCGCGAGTTCGAGTCTCGCCACCCGCTCCATTTATATACAACGACTTATTTAAATATTATTTAAATAATTAAATTTCAGACAATCAACTGACATAGGAGAAAAAATGATTAAACAAACTTTAGCATGCCTATTAGGGCTAGCAATTTCAACTACAGCATATGCAGCTACACCAGCAGCAGTTGCAACTTCGACAGTTGCTTATGAAGATATTAAGTCTATTCCCCTATCCATATCATATCGCAAGGGGTTACGTTTTGGGTATAACTACGTAAATCAAGGGGCAGAGATTACAGAACTAAATGACGATCCACGTCTAAGTAGCCCTCACATGTTCGCGATGGGCTTTGAAATGCAGCAGACGATGGCTGGTGGAGACTGGTTGGATATTCTTTTTATCCAGAATGTTACAATCAGTGGACTCGAGCAGAGCCTTATCATTCCATCAGCAAATGCATTAGTTGGGTTTGAGATCAACAGAAAGCTCCAGGCTGGTGTAGGCATTAACGTTGCCCCGGTTGATCCTGCTGATGATGGTAATTATGTACATCTAGTAACAGCAGTTGGTTGGACACAGCAGGCTGGAAGTCTTAGTGTTCCGCTTCACTTAGTGTTTATACCAGACGTGAATGATTACTGGCGTTGTGCTGTAACTACTGGTGTCAACTGGTAATAATGGATTGATTATGGTACTTTGCATAAGCTTATTTATATTTGTACTCACATATATGTGGTTGAAGTATTTAAGTTAATGAAAGAAAGGGGAATTAGCTCAGTTGGGAGAGCATCTGCTTTGCACGCAGGGGGTCAGCGGTTCAAATCCGCTATTCTCCATTACTTCAGGACCCTTAGCTCAGTTGGTTAGAGCATCCGACTCATAATCGGCAGGTCCAAGGTTCAAGTCCTTGAGGGTCCATTTTTAAACGCAAAAACAGAGAAATATAATATGGTTATACTTGCAGTAATATTTTTTGTTTTTACATTCGTTGTAGCATTGATGACTTTTTTCGATTGGTACCACGATAAAGAGAAAGAGAAATAAACAAACTTAAGGATTATAGTGAAAGAAGATAAGTTAAAAATAGATATGTTCCCTTGTATGCGAACGTTTTTCTTAAGAATAAAGATGCCAGCAAAAGATTTGAGAAAGCTAAAGAGGTATTCAAAAGATGTATTGAATAATCCCAAACAGTACACAGATCATAGTGAGAAACTTGCTGGCAGAATTGATAAAGGAAAACAACTACTGCTGCCACCTGATGCTTCAGAATTACAGGACTATTATAGTATGTTGAACAATGCAGCAGGAATGTATTATAGACACTATCTGCAAAACATTGGTGCTACTCATGATTCATACAAACTTAAGGGTATTCAAAATGAAGAGTCTTGGTTGAACAGCTATTATGAAGGTGATTACAATCCAGTGCACTATCATGACACAATTTCGCCAATCGGTCTTTCTAGTTTTACTTTTATTAATACGCCTGATTGTATTAAGAATAATAATAAACAACAAAGTACGCGCGGTCATCTGTCAGGGAATAAGACAAGTAGACTAGATGGCCGAACTGTTCTTCACTGGGGTTACAGTTATAGTGGCGCAAAGTATATTAATAATCTAGAGTCCTCACAAATGGAGACAATTTATCCTGAAGAAGGAGTCACTTATTTGTTCCCATGTTGGATGGCACATCAGGTATATCCCTTCAAAGGCAAGGGTAAAAGAATTACAATGGGGACAAATATTAGTATATGGAATAATGCTGACTGGGAAAAGACAGGAAAGTCAATGTCAACATTAAAACATAAAAACACTTAGCTCGGCTGTACGGTTGCAGATAACCATCGTGGGCAGGCGGTCTATATAACGATGGAATTGTGGGGTTCAAATCCCCACCCGAGCACTTTTTCAGGAATAACATTATGTTAGAATTTATAGTTACAATCATAATTGCGGTAATGGTACTTGGCTGGTGCTTTAACAATAATTAAATGTACAGCTTTAATAGATAATAGGACAATACTAATGAAACCACCATATACACACTTTCAAATATCTAAAGATAAGTTTATTAGAACTTTTAATGAAATAGCAAGTACAGAAGATTTAGTTTGGCATCGTGACGAACGAGAAAGAGTGATCTACGTTATCCACGTTGATGATGGTTGGTCTTTTCAGGAAGATAATAAATTACCACAACAGTTAACATCTATGAGCTCTGTGTTTAGGATAGACGCTGGAGTATATCATAGATTGATAAAGGGTGAGGGACATTGTGTTCTTTACATAGAGGAGAAATAATGAGTAGAGTATTAGAAATTTTAAGTAAATGTTGGACTTGGTTTTATGATAGAACAGTTGTTTGGATAATCGTGTTGTTTATCTTATTATTTAGCTGGGGAACACTTGAGAATAATAAATTAGATGTGCAAGTGAACAAAGAAGATCTCAGCTGCAGGACTAAATGTTTACCTCAATCAAGTGAATTCTTTCAAGGTAAGCAAGGAATTCAATGCTGGTGTTACAAAGATGTAAACACACTAGTTAAAACAAATTAAAAGTGTAATAGTGCAATAATTGGTTTATAATAACCTTACTAATAACAATTAAACAAAAAGGAAACATTATGCCAGCAAACATTGCTTTAATGTGCAAAACAAATAACAATAAGCAGAATCCACAATCATCTAGTACAGGTGAATATCGGGTTGGCAATTGGGTTATTTCAGAAACAAAAAGAAGAGAATTATTGGGAGGCTCTGTAGTTCTAACAGAATCACAACAGTCACCCGCATACTTGGGTGGAACCATTATAGGTTTCAACCCTACACAAGACGGTAAGAAATGTGAAGTCATCTTTCAAGAGGACAACACGCTTACCGGTAATACAGACGCAGTAGGACATCAAGGCTGGGGTTCCGGTCGTGGTGTCTGCTATATCTAAAACAAAGGAGAAAGATATGCGTTCATTAATGTTAGCAGCAACCCTTACATTGGTTGCTTGTGGCGATAAAGAAGAAGACACTTCAGTAGAAGAAGTTGAAGAGACTGATACTACAGAAGCGGAGGTCGAAGCTGAAGAAGGCGAAGGCGAAACCGAAGAAGAAGAGTCTTCAGAAGAATCTGAGGAAGATAGCGGGGGTGAAGAATGATTGCATTTATTTTTGCATTAATTCTTGGTTGTGAAGATGGTGATAATAATACAGCATCAACAGCTGATAACACAACAATACAAAGTACAGAAACAACTGAGGTGAATACAAATACTAATTCGAATACTGATTCGAATACTAATGGTACTAATTCAACAACAGAAAAGACTGTACAAACTAGTAGCACAACAAGCGGTGAAGCAACCACAACAAATGTTACTAAAGATGAAACTACTTCATCTAAAACTGAGACTACTACTCCTGACATGATGGACAAAACTTCTCACTAATGTTGCTAGCTGTCGTCTCTAGCTTGCTTTGCAAAAAAGGGACACCTTATTTTCAACCTTAAATCCAGAGATAAAATGCTATTACATCAATTGCTTGCAATTATAGTTTACAGCGGATGGCACTACGGAAGGGTTTTTCATGATAATCAGCAAGGCGAAGCTAACATCAAGCAAGCCTCAATACGTGTTTCTTTTATATTGCTAATGTCTTATCTGTTATACACAAAAACGTTACTGTTCTTTGCAATCACATTAAGTAAAGCAATCTATAACATATCAGTTCTGTTCTTATCATCAGCACCTGTGCTTATTAATCCAAATAATAAATGGGATTTGTACGATGCAGTTATAGGTCTTGTTTGTTGTATCGTCTACATTGTGGGTTAAAAAATGGCAGATATTATTGATTTAAGCCAACACATAAATAAAAGAGCTGAAAAAGAACTTGAGAACGTAAAGGCACAGCTAGATATCGAACTTGAACTTATAGGCTTTGATATTGAAAAAGAGCTAAATAAATATGTACTTTTTGATACTTCTAATTATTATAAATTAACGAATGATAATGGAAAGGAGATTGTTACATATGAAAAAGCAATGAAATTATTATTAACAGCTTTCGATATGTTGGTAAAATTAAATAAAGTACAAGCAGCAATTGAAGTAGAAAATATAATTACACGACTAGAGAACAATAGTTATTAGGGAGTAAAAATGAATATGCAAATTAAAGATAGGGTTATCTTGTTAAATAACAAAGATAATAAAATTAAAAAAGATGAAGGACTAATAGTTAAACTTTACAAACACAGAAACGGTACGATTAAAACAGCCGGCGTTTTGTGGGATAGTGACTGGCCAAGAGCTGTTCAACACAATCCTAGACTCCAACCAGGTAGAGTTTTTTATTATAAGCCTGGTGATTTAAAGGTTGTTGATATATCTTGGCGAACATAAGATGCCTAGTGACAATGATAACTTCGACGACCCACCTAATGATGGGAAAGTAATAGATATTAAAGATTATGTAAGTAATAAGGCTAATAAGGCTAATGAAGAAACTGAGATAGATATGTTTACCAGTCAATTTGTTGCAATGATTAATCAAACGATAGCTGAAAAACAACAAAAAGAATCAAGATTCCAGTATCTTTATGTTATGATTAACTCTATTTTATTCACGCTAGTTTTTGTCATTGCTTCTATTTTATTTATCTTTATAAAATTATATTTTTGATATGAGCAATATACATTCGCGAGGGATAATTATAGTTATTGATGGGGAACTAAAATGACTGTATTATCTCGAGCTTTGTTACGTAAACTAATTATTAATGAAACTGTTGGCCCAAATATTTCAAAGTCTTATAATCCAAAGCTTAGAAGCGGCCTAACTTATTCTGATGATGATACATTAGATATAGATACCAATACTCAGACCCCTATGGCTTCAGAGTTTTATGATTATGTAACTGATGAAGACCAGCAGCCTGAAGACTTGGCTTTTTATGATGCAAGAAGTAATCAGTTGGGTGTTGACAAGACGTTATATAGTGATAATCCAGACTACAGAGAGATGATTGATAATCTTAACAACGACTTTGAGGAAGAATCAGACACTGAAGATACCGAAGGGTATCCTGAATTTGCACTATTCGGTCCAGATGATGAAACAGAAGCTCAGATAAGATCAAGGATTAATAAATCAGCAGATGAATTAACAGCTCGAATAGATACTGTCGATCCAAGAACAGCAGCAAATGCACGTTATGCTGAGATAATGAAGCAGCTCACGAAAGGTGAAAAGCTAGGAACTGATGTTGTTGATGTTGGAGATATACCACCCGATCCAGAGTTTATGGATACTAATGATATCAAGACTATAGCTATAAGAGAACACATAAGAAGAAAAGTAATACAGTCTGTAAATAGACAGTTATTATTAATGTAAAATCAACAGTCTGCTCAATATAATAGACTATGTATTTAGTAAAACGTCAGGAATACAATGCAAATATCGATATATGTGAAGGTGATCTAGTAAAATTAGCCTATGATGATCAACAAGAGCATAGCATTGGAATTGTATTGCAAGTTATTTTAGACATTAAAAATGACGATCATCTTTCTTTCTCAGAAGAAGTACTGATCGCATTGGTACTTATGTGCGGTGATGTTAGCTATTATGAAGAAGATGAATTGATAATAATTGAAAAAATATGTAACAACTAGAAATTTAAAGTATAATAAATTTATGACAACAAATAATTACAAACCACTCGCAGGTCAACTATGCCAAGTATTCAAGGGTTTTGATAACACATACCCTATGCGCAATGATATTGACTGCCTCGTAACAGATCCGCTGGTTCAAGGCGAGCTAGTGATGATTACAAAAGTAACATATAATGAAAAATTTTCTAATTACTATGTTGAATTTATGAGATCAGGTCAGTTATACTACTGCTATTTTCATGAGCAAGTTATGTTTTTTGAAATGGAAGGGTATAGTGTGTGTAAACGCAAAGAGCCGATTGCAACGTTTAATTTCCCTTGGGTGCTGTGTGAATAAAAAAGCTTGGTGCATATACATTGTAGAATGTAGCGATGGAACTTATTATACCGGTATTTCTAACGACGTAGACAGAAGAATATTAGAACATAATTATGGATCTAGATCTGCAAAATATACAAGAAGTCGCAGACCAGTACAGCTAAGATATATAGAATATTCTAAGAATAGGAGTACAGCATCAAAACGTGAGTATCAAATAAAGAAGTTTAAACGCTCAGCAAAGTTTGAATTATTCAAAGGAAATCAAAATGAGTTAACAAAATGAGTGATCTAAAGTTTGATTTTAATCCGGGTGATTTAGTGTTAAAGGCTAGGGGTGCTCTGCACAACGGCAAGATAGGTATAGTGTTGTCAGTACAAACAAATTCGTTAGAAAGAATTTTAATCACAGTTCTTTCAGAAAATAAAATAAGAACGTGGTACGGAAGAATGGTAAATATATTATGAATAAAAAAGATACAGTAAAAATTAAAGATAATCACCCAAGAGCTGGATTAACAGGTACAATCATTGAATCATCAAAAGGTGAAGCACATGTTTATTGGGCGAACGATGAAATATTCTGGATATCAGTTGAAAACTTAGAGGTGATTAGTGAAAGCAGGTGACTTGGTAAAGTGGACTTTCGCAAAGGCTTCGAAGGTTTACAATAAAGATAGTATATCTTATTTAGGCGTTCTTTTGAAAGAAGAGCGTTTATCAGAAGGCATGTGGCAGATACTGTTGCAAAGTGGTAAGATTGTGCAAGGCGATATAACAGAAATAGAGGTCGTAAAAGAAAGTGAAGATCGGTGACTTATTAATTGTATCAATAAAAGTCAAGCATTGGGAATATGGCATATTAATGGGATTTAATAAGAAAGGTGAAGGGGGTAAGGATTTTGTTCACGTTCTTGTTAACGGAAAAATTGGAATATACCTAGGACACGAAGTGGAAAAGTTGTAATAAAAACTTAAAGTTTTAAGCAAAATGTAACTAAATTTATTTTTGTATATAATAACAAAGAGGCTAAAGATATGAAAACAATTATAATTATAACAAAGGAGGCTGCGTAGTGACATATCGACCATTACCCAACAACATTACAGTAGGCGAATCACTTGTTGACGGCATTGGATTACTTGCTGTGGAAGACATTCAACCCGGACATGAGTTTGGTATTACTCATATAAAAGATTCTAGATTTGAAAACGGATATATTCGTACTCCACTTGGTGGTTTCTTTAATCATTCTGACAGTCCAAATTGTGAAGCATATGCCACAGTTAATGGTGAGTATATTCAGCTTAGAAGCTTAAAACAAATTAAGTCAGGAGAAGAATTAACAGCAGCATATTGGCTGTATAATCTTGACATTAACACAAGGACACAGTGATGAAAGTTGGTGACTTGGTACAAATTAATGGTCCTCATTGGCATCTCGCTAAACAACCGACGCCAGGCAATCTAGAAGGTGATGTTGATTTGCTGGTAGATAATGGGAAGATTGGTATTATTATAAACGACTTGGGTGGTTTAGGCAAAGCATTTAAGGTTTTGATATCAGACGGAAAGATACGTTCAAAATTACGCAGTCAGCTATGTGCGCTAAATATCCATGATATATTAAATGAGAATTGGCGGGATTAATGAAGACACTTGACATGTTAAAAATGATGATTGAGCGAAATGGCGGCTTTGTAAATGCTCATTCTCATTTTGATAGAGCATATACAGCGCAAACAAATGATTTTGAAAGCGACAATGTTAATGCTCATCTTTTTGAAAAATGGGAATTAGTAAACAAGTTTAAATCTGAAGCAACAGAAGAAAGATACTACAATCATATATCAGAAGCTATTTATAATCAGATTAAGATGGGTGTAACAGCAGGTTTGACGTTTATTGATTGTGATCCTGTTTCAGAAGACAGAGCATTAAATGCTGCGCTTCGTGCAAAAGAAGATTGGAAAGATAAGTTCACATTAAGACTCGCTTGCCAAACACTTCACGGCGTGTGTGAAGCTAATGCACGTCAATGGTTTTATTCACATGCTTATAAGTTCGATATAATTGGCGGACTACCAAGAAGAGACGAAGGAAAAGAAGCGGTTCATTTGGATATATTGATGAAGGAAGCCAAAGCAAATTGCCAACGAGTGCATGTACATGTCGATCAATTGAACTCAGCAGAAGAGCGGGAAACTGAGCTCCTTGCTAGGAAAACAATGGAACATGGAATGGAGGGCAAAGTTACAGCCGTTCATAGTATTAGTTTGGCTGCACATCCGAAAGCCTATCGAGAAGAAGTTTATAAGATGGCTTTAGATGCTGGGTTAAGCTTTGTTAGTTGTCCAACTGCTTGGATAGATCATCGAAGAAATGAAACAATGTCTGTTTCACACAATGCGATAACGCCAATTGATGAAATGGTTCCACGTGGAATTACTGTTGCAATTGGATCTGATAATATATGTGATGTTTATAAGCCGTTCTCTAATGGAGATATGATGACAGAACTAAGATTCTTATTAGAGTCTACACATTTTTACGACATAGAAAAGCTGGTTGAGATTGCAACAACTAATGGCAAAAAGGTAATAGGAATAGAATGAGAATTGAAAACGAAATAAAACTAGACTACAAGGATGTGTTGATTCGTCCAAAACGTAGTACACTTAGAAGTCGAAAAGAAGTAGACTTAAATCGAGTATACAAATTTAGAAACAGTAAAAATAAGTGGACTGGTATTCCAATTATGGCTGCAAACATGGATGGAGTAGGTACATTTGAGATGGCAAATTCTTTATCTAATTTAGGTCTGTTTACATGCATAACAAAACATAACAATCCAGAAGTGTGGCATGATAATTATTATGGCGACAATCGATATGTTGCAGTCAGCGTTGGAACAAAACTTAAAGAATACGCAGAAGCAAAAGAAATTATTTCAGCTCAAAAGCTAGATTGGATTTGTATCGATATTGCTAATGGGTATTCAGAACATTTTGTTGATTTTGTTAGATTGGTTAGAAATGAATACCCTAAAATAAATATCATCGCAGGGAATGTAGTAACTGCAGATATGACACAAGAGCTTATTCTCGCAGGAGCTGATGTAGTCAAAGTAGGTATCGGTCCTGGTTCTGTATGTACTACGCGTATACAAACTGGTGTAGGATATCCTCAATTATCTGCTGTTATAGAATGTGCAGATGCTGCCCACGGATTAGGAGGTCATATTATCGCAGATGGAGGATGTATATGTCCAGGCGACGTGGCAAAGGCATTTGGAGCCGGCGCTGATTTTGTAATGCTCGGAGGAATGTTTTCAGGACACGAAGAAGGCGGCGGTGAAGAGACCATACTAGACGGCAAGAAGTTAAGAATATTTTATGGTATGAGTTCTAATACAGCAATGAACAAACATAGCGGTGGAGTTGCTGATTATCGTTCGTCAGAGGGAAGAACTGTTTTCGTACCTGATCGTGGTCCTGTTCTTGATACAGTACTAGACATCCTAGGTGGCCTACGTTCGACTTGTACTTATGTGGGTGCACCATCTTTAAAACAATTAAGTAAGTGCACAACATTCATTAGAACAACGCAACAATTCAACTCAGTTTTTGTAAAGTAGGTAATAGAATGAAAAAATATCCGAATTTAAAACGATATCCTATAGATACATTATCTGGAGACAAAGTACTAAAAGGCTATATCAAATACTGGTCAAAAGACTATAGCGTGGTTCTTGAGCAACCAATTCATAAAGAAAGTAAAAACACACATATGATGTATATGGCACCAGCAAGATTTGTAACGCCGATTGATAAAAAAGATACTATCAAGAATATAAAAGATGTTGATATTGTTGATCTTTGTAAAAAGATATTACAGAAACTTTATGAGGAAAGATGAAGAAGGGCGACTTGGTCAAATGGATTGGATTTCCCGGCGCTTCAACAAAACCTGCGACGAAGTATGGGATAGTAATAAAGACTATACGTTCTCGCGTATTCGGTGATACTGAACAAAGAATAGATGTTTTGTGGGGAGACGGTCGAATAGGAAGACGCCTTTATCAAGAAACAATGGAGCTAATCAGTGAAAGTCGGTGATACCGTAAAGCATAAGTGCAAAGGTTGGGTTGGTAAGATCCTTGAAATTTCAGCAAGAACTTCTGGAGTATTAGTAAATATTTCAGACGCTTCAGGTGTTATGTGCAGATCGATACATAGAGATAATCTTGAGGTGATAGAATGACAATTGGTGATCTGGTTAAAAGAAAAAGTATATACGCTGAATGGCAAAAATATAATGCTTGGATGACTGAAGTTGAAAAAGATGAAATTGGAATAATTGTAGCCACAGGAAGATCTGTGGACTATAGAGTTTTATGGCCATCTGGTCTGAGCTGGCTTGATGAAACAGAAATAGAGATTGCATGAAGAAAGGTGATTTAGTATTATACAAAGGCGCAGCTTATTTTAACTACGCCACAACTGCACGATGTAAAGCAGAAAAGGATGAATATTGGATTGTCTTAGGTATAACAAAAGCAAAAAAAACCTGGCATCGACAGATTGTATTATTTTGTGGTCGTGATATTATTTTTGTCCCATGGGATGAAAGAGAAGTGTTTGAGGTGATAAGTGAAATTAATTGAGATAAATAGCATTGTAGTAAAAGATGATATTATTGGTATAGTGATGGATATCATTTTTGAAACTGCGTATATTTGGTGGAATGTTCCTGGAAAATACAGAATTGAGCCGCATGATATATCAACATTGAGGTTATTAGAATAGTGTAATGCTGTACAGTATAATGTATAATATATAAGAACCCACTAAGGAGCGCAACATGACTCAAACAGCAACAATTATCGAAAACTATGTCATAGAACCCGGTAACATGACCCGTTACGAACTTATCTATGCAACATACACAGACCATTACTCCAAAAATAATATGTGCTCAATTACTTGGCTTAAACGCGGCCGCGGCGGAGTAACATTTACATGGGTTAAGCGCGATAGTATCTACAGTCACTATGCACTTGAAAAGTCTGGAATGAATGCAGCAGATCTTGCTCCAATACTGCTGGATGTAAAGCAAAGATTCCCAGGATCGATTGATGAGATTTACGGATTTGACTTTGATATAAACGGTTCGTTACTAGGACAATGATAATAATAAAATTAAAAATGTAATACACACAACTACAGTATATACTAATAACATAATTCCAACCAAGGTAATAAAGTGGCTAAAACAAAATCAATAACGCTATACAGTTTTGACGAGCTAGATGAAACTATACAAGAACAAATCATTAGCGAGTATATTCAAAACTTACCTGGTTGGTGGTCAGATGATATTGAAGAACGCATCAAACATGAAGCTGAAGCTATAGGCATCAAGAATTTTGAATTTGGTTGGTCTGGTTTCTGGTCACAAGGCGATGGTTTGTCGTTTACAGGTGATCTTGACTTTAAGACGTGGCTGTATATTCTTCAAAATCGATTTCCTAACTGGGCAGATGACAAAGATAACTCTCGTACGAATAATGGCTACAAGATACTTGGTTTAAGTTTGACTGATGTTATTAGTGCACATGAAAGAGATTATGTTAATTTTGGTGAATGCAGAATATACAGACATAATACAATGTATTGTCACGAAAATACTATAGAAGTATTAGCACCATTATGCGATGTACTCTTAAATAGTAAACACTTTTGGGAAGATTATCGCTTGAAGTTTTGTGGTAATGCTAAAGTTATTCTTAACGAATGGAAAGATACTTTATGTTTAAGATGGTATAATGAATTACAAGATGAGTATGAATCATTTACACAACGTGAAAACATTATTGAAGAGATTGTTAGTAAGACTTTGTTATTCACAAAAACGGGTCACATTATTACTGAATCTGAATTAGTTTAACTTTTAATTATATAAGTCACATATTCGAAGATATATTATCATATACTTTACGGAGGTAACAAATGGAAACACAACTTATCACAATACCTGTAATAACAGATATGGATGCTGCACAGTTGCTAGACATTATCAATACACAAATATCTCAAATGTTATCAGACGAGATAGCATCTTATGGCTACGAAGCTGAAGTTAACGAAAACGAGATATGTGTTGAAGTTTTAGATGATTAAATTTGCTAGTCGGCAACCACTCCGACCCCTCTCACATGTCCTTGTTGGGCGCGCGAAGTTCAAGTCGACTAGTTTTTTAATCTAATATTGGAATGAAGAATACAGAAAATAAAAAAATAAACGAATCGGTGTAGGAATTGACGCAGGAGGCGAAAGCTGTAGAATGAAGCGGGCAATTCCGAGGGTGGTTGTTTGTGGTAGATTCTTTTTTTATTTTCGTTAATTCACAAAGAAAAAGAAAAGGCCTTTATATGAAAACTGACAATTCTTTTACGGATATAATCACTAACAATAACTTGACCAAACAGATAAGCGATGCTTCCTTCGAGAAGTTATGATATGACACAATAAATGCAAACCATAAGGGTAAGCTTTAAAGTGCAACCAGATCAAACCTGGTGTATAATAAAAACATAACCAATAACAATCAACCAAGGATTCAAAATGAAATATACATATCGGCAGCTTTCAGAGGATTTGCAAAAGCTTTCAGAGGAGGAGTTGGATCTCGAGGCACATATCCACGATATTCGTCGGGATCGGTATACTAGTATTCAGAGTTTGGGAACAACGGATGTAAGAGGCGATCGAGAAGATTGGGTGACACTTCCTATTATAGTAATAAACGGACCAGCAAGACTTGCACAAAACAAAGTGTAACATTATAAGCAATGTTATATAATATAAACATAACAAATCAACCAAGGAAGTTTACAATGAATATTTCAGATAATGATGTAAAGAATGCATATCAAAGAGCTATATCAAAAGTTTGGGGAATCAAGCAGAAAGATATTAAAGAAGACATTCATATTGGATCTCGCGCACCGGGTCAATGGTCACCTCGAAGTGCAGTAGAAATCTATTGCGAAGGCTATATTCCCAATGCAACTGATGCGAATTATTCAGAGTTTGGTACAGTATACCATTCAGAAATGTGGTTTAAGATCGATGATATGGCTAATCAGTTCATCCAAAAGAAGCATCCAGGTGCTATTAGATATCATTATGAGCCGTATAACGATGCAGTTATAAATGTTTATAAAAACTAACAAATAAATTGGAGATATGACAATGAATAATAAAAGAGTAACTCCGTGGTTGGCGTTTAACTCCATCTGCAGCAATATACTATCCGGTGAGGAGCTTGATCACTCCCATAGGACGTGAGCTGCAGTTGGTGGTGTGAAGGTTGGTTACCTTCGGGCAAGGGTGGGCGTACACCAACTACGAAACAAAATCAAAGTAAAATAAACTCAAAATAGAGAGGAATAGTGTACAATCAAATTGACTTAAGCAGCTCAGCGACTGATGATAAACTTATCTTCTTAGCTTTCTGGCCTGATAAACCTGATAAACCAGAAGTATGGACTTATTCAAAAGCAGAGGAAGCGTTTGGAGATATGCCACAAGTTATGGATATGATTCGTTATCTGTCTTACGGTGAAGAAATGTATCATGAGGAGAGTAACTTTGCATTGATGAGGATTCCGTCTTGGGTTGACTATCCTAAACACAAATACAAGGTACAATAAAAATGCAACCCTGGCCAAATAACATACTTGAAAGTTTTGAAGGTTTTACATATGATCATTTACTCGTTAATAATACTCGTAATGCAGATCATTTACTCGTTAATAATACTAGTAATGTTTATTAGCTCATTTATGATACCGATCCTGTTCGCTAAGGAAACATATGAAAAAGATAGCGAACGAGAAAAAAAGCTTCGCGACTCTACAAATAATACGTTTTTTATGAAGAGATAGACTGAAATAGGGCCTCCTCCTAAAAGTGCAACTGATAAATAAATTTGGTATAATATAACCATAACCCAAGGAGATAATATGTCAAAATCAAAAAAGAATCAGAAGAAAGAAACAAAAAGAAACTGGCTGGCTGTTCATGCTTTTCAGCGAGGTGGTGCCGGCAATCATGGTGATAATAAAAAACAATCAAGTAAACGGGCATGCCGCGGAAGGATACAAGTATGAAAGTAGGACAAGTCGTAATACATGAAGGTAAACAATACCAAGTTTTGTCTGTCAAAGATAATATAGTAACAGCACATTCATATGATGATAACTGTGGTTTTGATACAACAATCTATGTTTCAACTAATACAGGACAAGTGATTGCTACAAAAGCACACAAAAGAATATCTAGATTATGAAACAAATTAAACTAGGAAAGATAACATGATAGATACATCAACTACAGTCCCACATCTTGTGCTCGAAAAGTTTCCACACATTGCAACTGCAATTGAAATACCAGCAGACATCAAAGGCGATATAGAAAAAGAACATAAATACTTGTTTCCGATCTTAATGCGTGATCATCGAACTGAATGGGAAATTATCTGTGAAGAAGTCGACAAAGCTATCGAACAAGGCTGTATGTTTTTTAACGGTGAAGACGGCACGATTACTTTAACTGTATGAAATGCAAAAATAACTATGTTTATTAAAATTAAAAGTGTAACATTTGCAAGCATAGTGTATAATATAAATATAACTAATTAACCAACCCAAAAGCCTAGGAGGCTATAATGGAAGCATTTCAACAAGTAATCACAATACCCCTTCTCTCAAACATTGACTCATCAGCGTTACTTGACATTACGCAAGAACTCCTTGAAGAACTACAAGACCGTATTGAAGAAGCCGGCTGTCGAGCTGAGATAGATGAAGGTGAAGTCTCTGTTGAACTTCTGTGAAAGGCCATCGTTCTAGAAACAGACGAAAAATGAATAACTCCGTGGTTGGTAGTTAGGTGGGTTGAGCCGAAAGGCTCCCCACCCCTTCCGCCATGCTTTAACCAAACAAGGACAATCAAATGAAAAACGAATCAGTCATCTATGCTTTCTTAAATAACAAAATCGCGCAAACAAAAAACCTCAGATCAGCAGGCATCAATCTATACTCTTATAACCTCCGCATAGGGATGACAGACGACTCCGGCCGAAAACAAGTGTTTAACTACACAGCTCCAGGCGGTGACTTCAGATCACACACCACATCAAAACACATCGGACTCGCACGTGAGTTAGGCTGCATCGTCGCACCTATACCTAAAGTTTAGCCAATTAAGCTAGGAAACAAAATGAAACCAACAGCTATTGTAACCGTAAACCAAAAAGAAGCTAGTCTTCTGTTGAAGCTCTTGGAAGCTTCCTTGGCTCATCCAGACACTGATAAAAACCTCTACGAATCCATGCATCGAATTTGGGATAAAATCTTTGATAGCGGTATATCAGCCGGTTTTGGAGCACAAAATGAAAATAAAAAGGCAAACAACATGATATCAAAAGCCACACATATAGAGAAACCTGTTACTCATAAGCCTCGAGTCTTCGGATACGATCCTTGTAATTAAATAAAAGTTTAACCCAGTCACTGGAATATATTATGAGTACAGAATTCTATTTAAAAGACAAAAAAGAAAACGACGATCAAACACGTCATATTGCTTTAAGATTCTGGGGTGGCACAGACCGCGGAGTCACTATTCGCTTTGGTTTTGATGTTGAGCTACTTAATTACATTCGGTCAGTAGAACTTATTGGATCTGATGATGATGTGTTAACTATAGGTGAGCTATTTGAAAGTGCTAAGACAACTGAGTTTATGAATTCAATGGAGTCAAGATACACATTCTTTACTCGAAGTCAATGGAATTACTAATTAAAAGTATAGGGGTGTATTATGACAATAATTGAAACGAACGATTGCAAAAGAACAATCTTAGAACCAACTTCAGGTTTGCTAGAATCTTTTGAGGGTACTGTAACTTTAGATGATTGTAACCTATCATCGATACCAGATGAGATTATCACAATAGAATCAAGCGGTGATGAACTAGTTCAATTAACTATCGATAAAGATCACGAAGAAACAGACGAATTAACACTAGTTTATACAGGCTTCTTGGAAATGTACAAATCTAGTGTTAAGCTTATTATCACATTGTGATGAACATCTTTTATCTATTGTTCATTGGGTGCATCCAGCAGTCTAAACAAAAGACAGATAGTGAATATTTGGCTGAATGTTATAATGCATTATATGCTAGTGCTTATAGCGGCACAAACTACGAGTATCTCATCTTATTACAAAAATCAAAACGAAAAACACTACAACATCATTGTATGACGCCAAGTCAAGCAGCATATATCATGAAAAAAAATAAGTAACCTATCTCACAGAAGAGGAAGCATAATATACTAAGGAAAACATTATGGATACAATGCGTAAGTTATACTCGCTAGATGATTGGGCTAAGCTCTTCTCAATCTGTGTAGTCGCTTTCGAGACTGAAAACAAGGAACCTGTCAGGCAATGGATGTATGAATTTGCAATGACACATGACTTACCGCAGCCTATAGATAATAGTAGATGGAGTGACGTAGACTCCACAATAAAAGAAGTAGTAGGCTTTCTAGAAAATTTTGCTGAAAACTATATTGACAACTTATCAAACATAAGCAGACGATAATATAAACGAGTTTATTAGGGCTAATAATGATTGCAGCATTTTATTTATATAACTAGCGATGTTGCGAAGAATGTATCTTACGCCCGCGCATGCGCGCGGGGAAGAAAATAAAAAAATAGTATAGGAGATAAAAATGAGTAAATTAGTAGAACAAACGATCGTCAAAACAGTCGAGGAAATGATTGTTGTTGATGGCGATATGAACTGGATTCGAGAAGAAGTAGAGTACATGTTTGATACTCAGTTCAACGAAAATGAATGGGAAACAATCACGACTCAAGCACTCTTACGACGTGCTTTCACTCGACCGCTACCGGAAGCTTAATGATGATGATTGAAATAGCAGCAGGATTGATGCTCTTACTTTTATGGATCCTTGCATTCAAGGAATGAGAATTATCTGGAAGACCAGTATGTAAATAAATGTAACCAACATAATTGTGTGGTATAATAACACCATAACCTAAAGACAAAAGGAAATAATATGTCTATATTTACAGAGCGAGAGCACATGCTTATTAAGAACAAAGACGTGTTAAACTATGTAAAAGATCTGAATGCCACACGGAGTAAGGACGCACTTACAATACCCGAGAGTGCAGATTACTTATTAAAGTTTAAGAACGCATATGAACTAGAGCATCATCTTGCATGCGGCACATTTATTGACATATACAAGGAAACTAATAATATGAAACCTAGGTTCCCATATAACGAGTGGACGCTAGTAGAGCTCGAGAATGAAATTAATGCAATATTCGAGATGGCTAAAGAGTATGATAATTACGATCCAGAAACAGAGTGGTTTGTGTAACCAATGCAAAGCCATAGTATAATATAAACACAACCAATCAAAAAAGGAAATAATATGTCTAGAACAGTACAATATATCACAATCCCAGTTTATACTGATATGGATCCGTCAACGCTTCTTGATATCGCAATCGAGTTAGCAGATGATATCACATCGACAATTGAGTCTTATGGCGAAACAGCACGAATCCTTGAAGAAGAGATCGCAGTCGCAGAAGGCGGAGATGCGGAAAATGTAGTTGGTGGCGAGCAACACGCATAAGATCGAGTCAAATCATAACCAATCAATCAAGGAATAAAAAATGTCTTATAATAAAACAATTAAACGATTCGATATCAAGAACGAGAAATTAAATCGTTCGGTTAGTACAATAGTAAGTGTTGATCCACTTGGAATGTGCTCAGTTTCTTTCGGGATCTCATATTCAATGTCCATCTCATCAGATGACCTCAATACACTGATAGGTGCTTTGCAAGGTGCAGCACGCGAACAGAACATTCTCCACCTAGAAAAAGACATCCCGGGAATTGATACTTCATCTTTGCGAGAAGCAGATCTAGAGCATCAGCGTCGCAAAGATGAAGATGAACAGCGCCGATACTTCAATGACTGGAAATAATGGCTTGTACCCGGGAAGCTGGGACGACTCAAATTAAAGAATAACTCCGTGGTTGGTGTTATAAGTCTGCACAGCACTGATAAGGCTGGCCCTGAAACATGGGAAGTAAAAAGGGCAGACGGAGTGAGAGATGGTTTCTCTCGGGATAGGGTGGGCACACATCAACATTATGTAACATAAAACAAAACATAGTATAATAAGCACATGCTCTATTAAAACCTAGACATACAGTGTATAATAAGAACATAACCAATCAAAAAAGGAAATTATCATGACAAAATCAGAAACTTTCATAACACACATTACCTTTCGCGACAGAACATATGTAAAGGAAGCACCTATTACAGGTGACG
>TARA_R110000851_G_scaffold196238_3_pt1 | contig 25748 bp, 29 predicted proteins | sample TARA_R110000851 | Tara Oceans TARA_R110000851 (sample SAMEA4397627) | marine metagenome | biome: Polar Biome; feature: [DCM] deep chlorophyll maximum layer (ENVO:01000326); material: water (ENVO:00002006), including particulate matter (ENVO:01000060) such as... | depth 17 m
CGACACGGGGGGCAACAAAGGGGTATTGCCGTGCACCTCTAGAAAGTCTATGTATTCCCTCTGCGCCTTAATTAAATCGCGGCATTTATCTATATCTTGTTTTTGATCTATTATGTATTCTCCCAGGAGGTTAACCTCTTCCCGTTGCTCTAGCATGGATAAACCGAAGTAAACTGCTGCAAAAAAGGCTGTATAGAATAAAAGGCGGAGTTCCATGAGGTATATTACACGTCATATGAGTTTATTACAGTGTTTGCGGTGTAACTGTTATTCTATGGCTCCCAGTTATTATGTAGATGACTTTATATGTGCACCAACATGCCCGTGGAGCCCTTCCGCTTCAGCGGTTGCCCTATGGCTTGACGCGAGCGATCTTTCTACAATCGTCAAAGTAGGGAATTCCGTGGGGAAGTGGAAAGACAAGAAAAACAGTGGGGCGATTTACGGCGAGGCCCCCTTAGCCTCAAGAGAGCCCCAATACGGGGCCGCAAGCCTAGGAGGCAAACCAGGCATAACTTTCAGCAAAGCCGACGATACGTTACTTGAAATTAAAGGGGGCGATATTTCGGCAGCCGCCGTTGATTGGACTATTTTTGCCGTTTATTCCTCTACGGACTGGCTTGGGGTGGCAGGCTATTATGGAGGGTATATAGTAGGGCGCCCCGCTGCAATCTCTACTTCGCTCCTGCTCTATGACTGGGCACCAGACAGTGGAACCGAAAGATATGGTTATTGGTCGCCAGGCGGATGGGTGAAATGCGGGGAGATTGCCTCCCCTCCTTCCCCGCACATGGCTGTTTTCCGATTAAAATCTACTGATCAAGCAACAATAAGGGACAACGGAACCCCTATCACCGCGTGCAATGCCTCCGCCTTCGCTTCGGTCGCCGTCCCCGTAGACTCTGTGATTGGAAACTCGAATAAAGTGGCTACTAATCAACTAGACGGGACTATAGGGGAACTGCTTATGTACACAGGAAACTCAACTGATTCTGAGGTGGAAAAAATAGAAGGCTACTTAGCCTGGAAGTGGGGCCTCGAAGGTAGTTTACCCGCTTCTCACCCTTACAAGTCACAAAAGCCGCTTAGACCTTGGGGCACATAACACTAAGGGTCAATGACAAACTTCTTCTTATAATACTTCATAGCCTTATCGAAATTGTAATCCATGCGCTGCATTACTTGGCAAAAGGTGGTAAAGTCAGGGCGAGGCTTTGTTCGTAAAATACAGAACTGGTGGTACCAGAGAGAAATCAATTTAGACTTATTCATACGCAACTATCTTTGGTTTGGGGGGGTTTATATAACAAACCTTACTTTTTTACAGTAAGGAAGTCGTCCGTGAGTTTTAGGTTAATTCTATTATTATCGCAAGTTCTTTGTTCATTTTTTTTATTGCACCATGTATCCGCCGATGTATTGACTAAGTAATTTGACCTTAATCATTAGTTTTCTTTTCGCGGAACCTTTCAGGAGAGACGCTTCTTCGTAAAGATCTAGGATAAAGTCGCTGGTTATTTTATGCTTAATGGTTACAGTCTCCCTCTCTTCATCTGGTGTAATATGGAGGAAGTAATAGTTGTTACGCTCTTTGGCCATATTGTTTATTTTATAGCCCATGCGTTCAATGCGAACCGAAAGGGCATGAAAATACTTACGTTTTATACGTAAAGCCATTCCCCAATTATTTGGGTCCTGAGAACACAGGAGTTGGGTGGTGAACTCCTGGCATAATGCTAAGACTGCCTTGTGCATACTGAAGTGCTCATACTTACACCCAGAAACCTATGAATTTAGCATCTAGCGAAAATTCCTGTACAAAAAAAATATTAGTGTAATATATGATTGGGTCCCATTATTATATACATGTATACTATGACGAAAACTATCTTTTTACTTTTATTTTTACCTCTAGTTGTTTTTTCCTATTCAAAGGAGCCAACCCGCAGGGAGGTGGCTGATCACCTCCAGAATATTTCTGTAACCATTAGGGCCGACGGGGAGTATCAAAAATCTGAAGGGTCAGGAGTTTTGGCCACCAGGAAAGTGGGAGGAGTAGAAATGACTTTTGTATGGACAGCTGCCCATGTAGTAGATTCACTAAGGTCAGTCAGAGAGGTGGTAGATGAAAAAGGGGATACTCATTCGGTAGTGGAATTTAAAGACGCACAAATAATCAAAGAATTAGTCGAGGGCGGAAGAAGGGTAGGAGAGGTGAAGATGGACGCCCGAGTCATTAAATATAGCGACTCTGATCACGGAGAGGACTTAGCTCTACTCATGGTAAGGGCAACTGGCTACTCCAAGGACGGCTGCAAGTTTTATCTAGAGAAAAGCGAGCCGATCATACCTATTGGCACGCAATTATTTCACGTAGGATCTCTATTGGGGCAACTAGGCTCCAACAGCATGACGAGTGGAATTATCTCTCAAATTGGGCGCACTTACGGCAAGGTCGAGTTTGACCAAACGACCGTTACTGCATTTCCAGGCTCGTCAGGTGGCGGTGTATATTTAGAAGACGGCAGGTATGTGGGGATGCTGGTTCGAGGAGTGGGAGAGCAATTTAATCTTATTGTTCCTATTAGACGAATGAAGAAGTGGGCCGCTAAAAATTCCATACTATGGGCAATAGATGAGTCGGTAGCCACTCCCTCTTTAGAAAAAATAATTTCCCTTCCCCTAGAGGGAGCGGGTAAACATAGTAGGAAAGGCGATAAAAAATCCCTTCAGACGAGCGAGGCCTCTCCTTATCCTTTTTTAATTAAAATAACCACAAATAGATTATGATAGAATTTTACAACGTTAAGAAAAAAGCTAGGGTACAAATAGCCTCCGCTAAAATAGAGAAGAAAACTTACGAAAGAACAACAAAGAATGGAAAGATTTCCGTTCGATATGCATTTAGCGCCGTGGACGAAGATGGAACAAAACTTACTAAGTTCTGCAGCAAGGCCGACTACGATGCCATGCCGCAGGAGTGACAGAGTCCCTTTTATCTATAGCTGCCGCTATATTATCGGCAGCAGCTACCCTGCTAGCGGTATGGCTAAAACATCGATGGGGTAATAAGCTGTGTGACCCTCTCACGAAAGAAACGCAGCAAAATGCTAATGTCTACACGGCCCTTCAGCACACGCTAGATGAAACAGGGGCCGACAGAGCCTATGTGTTGGAATTCCATAATGGGGAAGATTATTTTTCAGGAAGAGGCCAACAGAAATTTAGCTGTACTCATGAAGTGGTAAGGGAGGGAATCAGTTCGGAATCGGCGCTCTCCCAGAACTATCGGGTTTCTAATTTTCACCACTATATAAATACCTTAGTACAGGAAGGCGAGTTTGCTTATTCCGACTTAGATTCTCTGGATGACTACGCTTTTATTAAATTGCTAGAGCACAAGGGAGTCCAGAGTATCTATAACGTGACTCTTAGTACTCTAAATGGGAAAATAATTGGGATTATCGGAATAGATTATGTAAGAAATAAGTGCCCCCAGGGAAAGGTAGGGTTCAATCAAGCTCCGAACGGGAGCCTAATAGGGTTTTTGAAAACCCAGTCCAGGATTGTCGCTGGATATCTGGTGTAGACTATTAGGGCCAAAATCTTATTATAGAGAATGAAAACTGAATTTTGTTCTTCTTGCGGCAATAAGGTTGAGTATAGTTTTTCACCTCCTAACTTTTGTGGCAAATGTGGCGCTTCCTTAAACGGGGGGAAACCCGCTAGAGCGGCGAGTCCTGTTATCGAGGAAGTTACAGATCAAGACCATGTACCCCAGCTTTCCCAACTACAGTATGATATTGACTATGAGGGAGCTGGCTCTAAATCTCTAAAACTTGGAGATCTAGCTACCCAACAACCCGCGGAGGAGAGTCGAGGTAAGCGTAGGAAACATAATTCATCAAAAAAAGCCCAACAGCCCAGCAAGGAAGAAGTATTATCGAGGAGCGTTGCGGAGTGTAAAAGCGTAGGAAACACAAGTCTCGACGTAGGTGGAAAAAAAGAAAAAAGCTAAAAAAGGTTTATCCTACTCTGATTGTTCTAGTCGCATAGATGAGGAACTAGTAAAACGCAGGGGGGCTTGGTTTTTGCATTCGGTAACTTGGATGGATTACGATGACGTTTGCCAAATCATTCGAGCGCATATTCATAAAAAGTGGGGATTATGGGATCAGGAACGGAACCTGGCTCCTTGGATTAATAAAATTATTACTAATCAGATAAAAAACATATTACGTAATAATTATTCCAGCTTCGTTAAACCGTGCGTCAATTGCCCATTCAATCAAAGCTCGGGAGAGGAGGGGTCAAGCGGGCTCTGCGGCTTCACTAAGAGTGGCTCTCAGGACTCTGGGTGCCCCATCTATTCCAAATGGGAAAAAACTAAAAAATCAGCCTACGACATCAAGATGGCTCTGACATTGGAGCATCATACCCACGAGGTTTTCACTCAGCCAGCGGATGACATCTCAATAGAAACAGCATCAAATAAACTCCATCTCGCAATGAGAGAATTGCTTAATGACAGGCATTACAAGATTTATTCCCTTCTTTACATAGAACACAAAGAGGAGGAGGACGTAGCAAAAGAAATGGGCTATAAGACCAGCGAAAAGGGGAGAAAGGCGGGCTATAAGCAAATTAAGAATCTTAAGAAACTATTTAGACTAAAAGCTGAGAAAATCCTCGGCACTCAGGACATCTTCCTACATACTGATGGATTTAACTAAAGACCAGAAGCTTTTCATTGACGAGAACTTTTCTCAGTTGCCTGATTTAATTGAGCTGACTCGGGCGGCCTTTATGGATGACGGCTTAGACGGTCGAACCAAGGAGGGGAGGGCTGTGCGCGAGTATCTTGCCCAAAAGGATTTAAATTATAAAACCACTAAGGCGGAGAAAGTGAAAGATGTAAACCTCTCTGCGGAACAAAAGGAATTTGTAGAAGAGTATGCCAACGATGATATGAACGCCTATCGCATTGCTCAAATTATTTTCCCTGATAAAAACCTAAGCCCTTTGAGTAAGGAGACTTTGGTCATTGCGGACCACATCAAGCAAGTAATGCCTAGCAATGTGGCTCCAGAAGATAGTGCTCTGAATAGGGCGTGGGAGCCGTGTACTTCAGTACCTTTATTGGTTAAGCGGATCAATGACTGGGTAGGCAAGAAACTTAAGGCGGGGGCTTTAAATGTCCAGCAACAGCGAAGCGTGGATATGGTACTAATGTATCTTCGGTCTCCCAGATTGAGTTTTACTATAAACAATTATACCAACCAGCAGGATAGGGATTTGTTTGAGGCGGAATTCATAAGAGCGACGTGGGATAAAACAGACCTTACTCCAGACGAAATCAACCTTTACATTAATGTGTGCGTAGATTACATTAATCTTAAAAACATTTCCAACCATATGGAAAAGCTAAATAGACTTTTCAATGAGGCTGACGGGCAACAGGAGATGTCCGTAAGGCTTGCGGAAATCCTTAAGACTAAAAGTGAGGAGTACAACCAATGCGAAAAACGGCAGGAATCTCTTATCAATAGGCTTAACGGAGATCGGGCCAAAAGGATTGCCAACAGGAATGAGCAAACCACGAGTATACTTAGCTTGGTAGAGTTATTTCAGGATGAAGCCGAAAGAAGTCTAATGATCAAGATAGCTGAAATGCAAAAGAGGGCGGTCAAGAAAGAAGTGCACAGGATAGAGGACATGCCTTCGTGGAAGGCTAGAGTGCTAGGGATTGGAACAGATGAAGTGCTATGAAGTATACCTGTAGTGAGTGCGAGCAGGAGTTCGAGACGGAGCGCTCCCTCCATGCCCACTTTAAAAAACATGGACTTACCTTGGCGGAGTATTATACTAAACATTTTCCGCGTTATAACTTACTAACCAAAGATCCGCTTCCATTCAAGAATAAGGAGGATTACTTTGTTAAGGATTTTTCGACATACAATCAAATGATAAAATGGTGCGACAAAGCATCAGACGAGGAGGTTAAGTCATTTATCTTAAAAGAACTGAGACATAGAGTTTCAACAAAGAGTCTATTTTACGGGCCTAGCCACTTGGAGATACTCCTCAATAAACTACCCCCTTTAAGTCTTTATAGACGCCATTATGGCTCTTATACAGCGGCCTGCGAGGAGGTGGGAATAGAACCCCTTTACAATAAGGGAGTTGTCGAGAGTTTCTATGAGCCGCCCTCAGAATTTGAGCATGTCGGTATATTTGTAGATACAAGAGAGCAGCAACCATTAAAATTTAAAAAATCAGAAGAAATGAAATTAGACTTCGGAGACTATACTTCAATGGGAGAACACTATACTAATACATATGTTGACCGCAAAAGTGAGACCGATTTTAAGTCCACCCTCTCGACGGGCTTTGATCGCTTCACTAGAGAAATACAAAGAGCCAAAGACTTCGATAGTTATTTATATATTGTAGTAGAGTCATCTATTGCTAAGATAAAGAAGAATAATGTGTTTTGTCCCCATCGTTCTAATTTAAGATATATATGGCATAATATGCGAGTACTTTCACATATGTTTCCCAGAGTATGCCAATTTGTATTCAGTGGCAATCGTAAGAATTCAGAGAAAGTCATTCCAAGACTGCTGTCGATAGGAAAACCCCTCTGGAATGTAGACATTCAATATTATTTAGATAAAAAATGAGCTGGGATACAGGAATACAGGGGCCGAGGTCGCAATTCGGCGATTTCAATAAATTACTTTTAGACAGAAAGGGTTTTATTCAGGAGGATGAGGCGAAAATACTTCTATACCAATTCCTAAGGGAGAATGTAACTTTTGCTACGGACCTTTTAAGCGGGGTTAAGCTTTTTCCCTTTCAGCACATGGCAGTTAAGTCCATGTTTGAGACGGACTATTTCTTGGGTATTTGGTCTCGAGGGATGAGTAAAAGCTTTACTACGGGAGTCTTTGCATTCCTGGACGCAATCTTAAATCAGGGAATAGAAACTGGAATACTAAGTAAGTCATTTCGGCAGTCTAAGTTAATCTTTAAAAAAATAGAAGACATCGCCAACAAGCCGAACGCGAGGTTCTTGGCCCAATGTATCACGAAGACTTCCAAGTCCAATGATCAGTGGACTATGCAAATAGGAAGGTCTAGAATTCATGCCCTGCCGCTAGGCGACGGAGAGAAGCTTCGCGGATTTAGGTTTCAGAGGATTATCATTGACGAGCTTCTTCTAATGCCAGAGAGGATATATAACGAGGTTATAATTCCCTTTTTATCGGTAGTGGAAAACCCCACTCAACGAGAAGATTTAGACCAAGCGGAAAATGCATTGATCGCTCAAGGTAAAATGAAGAAAGAGGATAAGCATATTTGGCCGAACAATAAACTTATTGGACTGTCTTCTGCGAGTTATAAATTCGAGTACTTATTTAAGGTATATAATAATTTTGAAAGCCTCATCACTACTATTAATGAAAAGAGGAGGGCTACCGACGCTCACCGCGTTATAATGCATTTTAGTTATGACATGGCCCCCAAGATGCTGTATGACAGAAACTTAATAGAACAAGCAAAGGCCATCATGAGCCAAAGTCAATATGACCGAGAATTTGGAGCGGTATTTACGGATGATAGTAGCGGGTACTTTAAGGTTTCAACTATGGCTTCGTGCACCGTGGACTGCGGGGAGAATCCGTCACTAGAAGTGAAGGGTCAACCTGGGGCTAAATATATTTTAGCCTTTGACCCGAGTTGGGCGGAAAGCGAGACCTCTGATGATTTTGCTATACAAATCCTAAGGATAGACGATAAAAATAGATGGGGTACTTTAGTTCATAGCTACGCACTGGCGGGGACTAAGCTAAAAGACCACATAAACTATTTTCACTACCTGTGGACCAGTTTTAATATTGTTGCCATTATTGGGGACTATATGGGCGGCGTCCAGTTTTTAAATGCCATAAACGAAAGTGAGGTGTTTAAGAAGGCGAAAATTAGTTTTGGTCAAATGGAGTCCGACTTCTCTAATCCCCAGAACTATAAGGAGTCCGTAAGGTCAGCCAAGCTGGAGTATAATTTAGAAACTCATAAGATCTGTGTTCTGCAAAAGCCCACAAGCGGATGGATCAGAATGGCCAACGAGTTACTCCAGGCTAACTTCGACCACCGAAGGGTCTGGTTTGGAGGGAGAAATCTTGGGGATACTTATCATGAGCAATTGTCTAAAAAAATACCATTAAAGTCCCTTAAATTCGACAATAGCATAGACCTGTCCGAAAAGACCAGCTCAGACGCGATGATGATTGATTTTGTGGAGCACCAGTTTGACATGGTGAACCTGACTAAAACGCAATGCGCTTTAGTGCAAATAACGACCTCTCCACAAGGACACCAGACCTTTGACCTTCCCCAGGTCCTTAAGCGGCAGACGGGGCCAGATAAGGCTCGAAAGGACTCTTACTCCGCTTTGGTTTTGGGTAACTGGATGGTCAAGATTTATTATGATATGATTAACTGTCCCGCGGAAGAAGTCCACTCAAGTTTTACTCCAATGTTTATACATTAATCATGGGATTAGTGCAGTGGGACTGTCAGTGGCAGAGGTACAGGGACACAACCCACCATGGAGCCTTTAGAGGGTACTCCGCTGCATTGTGCGGGACTGGGCCCTCAATACGACAAGTAGATAGAATGCCGTTGGAAGCGAATAATAACTTATTGAAAGTATGCCTGAATAATACCTTTAAGTTTATTACTCCTGACTTATGGATCGGCATGGATGCTCCCGCCGCCTTTGACTCTGAATTGTGGAGCACGCCAGGTATGAAGTATTATAACAAGGCACATAGCGAGAAGCTCGTAAGGGGGACTGCCGTTAGGGACCTGCCTGAGACCTATTTCTACGAACCCTTTTTAGTGGAAAATGTAGAAGACATTTCCCTGGAGACATCTCCTTATATGCGATTTATGTTTGAGGGGAATACGTTCTCTGTAGCACTAGGCGTCTTGAATTGGCTGCAAGTGGATACAGTATACTTAATTGGTTGCGATCTTGGCGGCTCTAATAAGATTTCTCGAATGGGGTCTAAGAAGAAGTATGACTCAAAAAGGCAAAAACAGCACTTGACTAACGCCCTTAATTTATTAAGATATTTAAATAAGCATGGAAGGATGAATTTAATCTCCTGCACTCCTGATTCACCCATGAATGAATTTTTAGAATACATACCCACGGAGGAGCTGTGACAATCTACGGCAAGGAATCCTTCACTAAAATTGTGACTGTGCTGAGGTCGGGAGGGGACTATCAACGAATTCATGTAGAGAAAATTCGTGACATGGTTGAGCGATATGTGTCGGAGTTCGAGTTTATTTGCCTCACAGACTCTCCCACAGAAGAATATGACCGACCCCTGAAGCATGATTGGCCAGGTTGGTGGGCTAAAATGGAAATATTTAATATTCCAGGGCCTGTCCTTTTTTTAGATCTAGATACTATAATTGTAGACAATATAGACTGTATAATAAAAAGCCTAAAGGATCAACCGTTTGTTACGCTTAGAGACGCTTTTCGGGGGGGTTCTAATATTGGGTCGGGCATCATGAGCTGGAGTAAAAATGTCTCGTACCTGTATCGCGCTTTTGCGAAGGACGACAAAAGGTTCATGCGGGAACTGCGAGGCGATCAGGACTTCCTCCAGCACGCGGCAAAGGAAAATACATTCATGCAAGACTACTATAGTGGCATAGTGTCCTTTAAGGCTGATATTCTGAACGGATGGCTATATAACCCGCCGTTCCATAAAATAGTATTTTTTCACGGAACTCCGCGCCCCTGGCAGCAGGACGTCGTTCCTTACTAAAAATGAAAATTGTAATTTGCGGATTTTCTCGCTCAGGGAGTACCCTGTTTTTACAAATGCTCAATACCTCCGTTTCCAACTTTACAGTAAGAGAGTTTGAGGGAAGTTATAAAAGGGTACCTGAAGACAATGTTATCACCAAAAGGCCGAATGACATTGAATTTTTGCCTGAAATGCTAAATGATCTAAATGTCCAACCCATAGTTATTGTGCGTGACCCGCGGAGCATCTTAACGTCATTTCACAAAAGTGTACCTCATGATTATTTTTGTAGTTATGACAAGATTTATTTTGTTCCCCCTGACGGCTCCCCCCCTTTCGAGCGCTTCGAGTATAGCCTTTTCTATGTCTATAATATCATGCACAGATATAAAGATCATAAACGCCTTATATTAATACGATACGAAGACTTAATTAAAAACCCTAGTAAAGTCCAAGAGTTTTTAGGGGATAGATTGGGGCTGGAATATAAGGATAAGTTTACAAACTTTCATAAGTATAAACTAAAAAACACAAAAGCTCTTAACGGCGTGAGAGCTATAGATCCCTCTAATAAAGACAAATGGCGCCACTCCGATCACCAACAGCGAATAACAGGGCAATTTGCTGAATTCCCCCATCTCTTTGATATCCTCATAGAGCTCGGGTATGAAAAAGATAAACAGTGGTTCAAACAGCACGAAGCAAAGTCCCAAAGTTAACTTTTGACTTTTGTTAGACTTTTAACTTTCTTTCGTGTAATATCTCGTATGGCGAAACGAAAGTATAAAAAAAGATCTGACTACTGGAAGAAATTTGAGTCCACCGAGGCGAGTAAGCCCCTGAGCGAAGCATTTCCTCAGGGAGAGGGAACGTGGGAGCCCGATTTCGCAGGAGCCCCTTATCACACCTCTAATGCCCAGAGTTCCTACCAGCGAATGTCCGTAGGAGGCGGATCTTCTACTAATTTTAGGCAGAACGCCGCAGCCACAAATCCCCCCTTAAATAGGTTTGCCAATATTGAGGCGGGAATATTACCTTATAATTATACTGGTAATAGCGGAATTGACATTAGGGCGACTATACGGTTATGCCAGAAGGCTTACGCTAATATTGCTATTTTTAGAAACGCCGTAGACATTATGGCGGAGTTTTCCAATACAAACGTATACCTATCGGGAGGGACCGAAAAATCTAGGGTTTTTCTCGATAAGTGGTTTCGGAAAATAAACCTATGGGATTTAAAGGATCAATTTTTCAGAGAGTACTATAGGAGTGGGAACGTGTTCCTGTATCGGATAGACGGAAAATTTAAGAAGAGTGACTTCGCTAAGATGAGTACTGTTTTCGGGGAATACGTCCCCGAACCCCTGAGGCGTAAAACTCATTGGCAAATAGACAAAGGTAAAATCCCCCTCAAGTATATCCTTCTTAATCCATATCAGATTACGGTACGCAGAGCCTTGAGTTTTAATTATGTCAACTATGAGAAGATTTTATCGGAATATGAGCTCGAAGCTTTGAGGGATCCGAAAACCGCGGAAGATGAAGCCATATATAACGCCCTCGATCCCGAAACCAAACAGAAAATTAAAAATAGAGAATGGACGCAGGATGGGGTACTTGTAGATTTAGACCCCAATAGGCTGATGTACGCCTTCTATAAGAAGCAGGATTATGAGCCTTTTGCTATTCCTTTTGGATTCCCTGTTTTGGATGATCTCAATTGGAAGTTAGAGCTGAAGAAAATGGACGCTGCAATTTGTAAAACCATTGAAAATGTTATTCTCTTAATAACTATGGGAGCGGCTCCCGACAAGGGGGGGATTAACCCGATGAATCTTAATGCAATGCAGGCCCTCTTCAAGAATGAAAGTATGGGAAGGGTGCTCGTTAGCGACTACACCACCAAGGCGGAGTTTATAATACCTGAGTTAGATAAGGTCCTAGGGGCGGAAAAGTATAAAGTAGTAAACGAGGACATTAAGGAGGCGCTGCAAAACGTAGTAGTTGGCCAGGAGAAATATAATAATACTCAAGTAAAGGCTCAAATCTTCTTAGACCGACTCCAGGAATCCAGGAGGGCTTTTCTTAATAATTTTCTAAATCCCCAGATTAAGCTGGTATGCCAAGCCATGGGCTTTCGCAAATATCCTGTAGCGGACTTTGAAACTATAGACCTAAAGGACGAGGTCCAGTTGAACCGCGTAGTTGTCCGTTTAATGGAGTTAGGTATCCTGACTCCTGAGCAGGGAATTAATGCTATTAAAACTGGAATCTATCCCAACCCTTCGGAACTAAACCGCTCGCAAGATACTTATGTAAAGGAAAGGGAGAAGGGTTATTATAATCCCTTAGTGGGCGGCGTTCCTGTCATGGACGCAGGAGAGGAAGGTTCCTCTGATAGCGAAAAGGATGCGGACTCTGGCCAAATAGCGACCCCTACTCCAGAGGAAAGGACTTCTCCTAGTCCTACTCGGAAAGGGCCTGCGGATACTATACAGACCGTACGGCCTAACGCCCAACGAAAACCAAAAAAAGAAGTCGGTCGACCAACGGGGACCTCAACTATAGATAAGGGGGCTTATGGATCTCACGGGGAATTGTGTTCGAGAAAGGAAATTCAAAATATAATTTATGCTACTGAAGAGCTAGCTGTCTTTGCTGAAAAAGAGTTAAAAAATCATTACAGCATAAAAAGGATGAGCTCTCAAAAGAAAAGTCTGGCCCAAGAGCTGTGCAAGTCTATCGTCACTTCCACCGAAAGGGGTGAGTGGGAAAAGGAAATAAAAGCCTGTATTAAAAATGCAGACAAGATTGAGAAGCTTCATTCCTTGGCTGGCGTCGCTGGCGTGGCGTCAGAACATGACCTAGAGCTATACCCTGCGGCCCTAGTATATCATAGTAAAAAAGGTTCTCAAGGAAAGGACTGACGTGTAACAAATAGTTGAACCTTTATGTATCAACTATGAAAAAACAAAATCCACTCAAACCTTTAGAGGTAAGTTCTCAATATGACAGCTCAGGGGCTATCGTAGAGTTAAAAACTTCGCAAGCTAACAAATATATGGGATACCCCAGTACTTATGCCCAGTGCATGGTTCAGGCGGAGTATTTAACTAACACGGAAGGAATGTCGTCTTTAAAGTCAGCGGGAGCGTGCGCTGCCCATCTGGAGAGGATGCCCGAGGGGGACTTGGAAACAGAAGAGGCAAATATGCAACGGGGTTACCCAGGAACTGTTATAACTAAGGCGACAGATAAAGTTTCTCTAGAGGACTGCCCTTGCTCTCAACAGTCGGAGGCCGCGAGCATTGTAGAGTATCAAGTAAAAGACGCTCACCCGCAGTATACCAAGAAAGAGAGGGAGCAGATATCTAAAAATCTAAAAGAATCCAAATTAGAGGAAAGGGGGTGGCTCGATCCGCTAGTTGAGGGCAAACCTTATTTTGGAACGAAAGCCGCCCAAGGGGACTATTCCCGTTATCTAGACGCTGATATTGCTGCTCTTGCCGCCAAAACCAAAAAACAGTGGGAAAAGATAGACAAAAAGGAGCTGGATAGAGATTCTAAAAAAGAAAAAGTAGAACACGAGAAGGATGCTGTCAAGAACGACCAGTCTAAGATCGACAAACTTAAAAAGGGGAAGCAGACTACTAAGAAGCAGGTCGAGCAACATGACCTAAAGAAGGATCAAGAGTTCGATGAAGAGGACAAAATTAAATACAGCAAGGCTCAAAAAGGTAATCTTCCTCCATGGCTCCAGGATAAGAAAGAGCTTAATAAGGACTCCAAGAAAGAAAAAGTAGAACATGAAAAAGACGCCGTCAAAGACGACAAGAAGCAAATTAAGGATTTGAAAAAGGACGAGAAGGACGACAAAAAGTCCGAGAAGGAAGACAAGAAATCTAAATGAAGGATTACTCTCGCTACCTAGAGGCCGCGGAACGTTTTGCGGGCCAAAAAAGAAGCAAGCTCAAGGATAGTGACTTTTTAGATCCTAAGCGCCGTTCCTTTCCTGTAGTATCCTGTAAGAATGTAAAGGCTGCGGTTAGTACTTGGGGAATGTATAAGGGGTCTATGGGTTTTGAGGAATTTAAAAGCAAGCTGACTAGGCGGGCAAAAAAACTTGGTTGCGAGGGGTCGCTTCCCAAATCGTGGGACAGTAAGTGAATTATAAATATACCGCCACATTCGACAACGATATAATCGCTTCCACTCCTCTCCACGATAAGGACTGGAGCATTAGCTCCGCCTCCTTAGATAAGCTCAAGGGGCTTATACCTAAAAGCGTTGATCTTGAGAAAAATATTGATTTAGTGGGAGTTGCGTTTAACGCAGCAGTGGTTAATCGGTTCAACAAGAACGACGACGCGATTGACACTAAGACCGCTGTCGCTATAAAAGATTTTTTTGTAAATAAGCCTACAAATATTGAGCATGAAAAGAAGAAAGTTGTAGGGCATATAGTTTCTGCCGCCTTTAGTGAGTTCGGTGAAAATAGAATTTTAAGCAATGCGGAGGCCTCTGAATTAGGGGGACCTTTTAATATTGCGTTGGGGGCCGTAGTATATAAGACTGTCAATCCTCAGTTTGCTGAGGCTCTTGAACGGGGAGAAGAAGAGGGGTGGGATCAGCTTATTTCCACAAGTTGGGAGTTAGGATTCAATAAATACTCTATCGCCTTAGGAGACTCGCCTGATTTGAGCGAGTTAGAACTGATAACTGATCCTGATCAAATTAAAGAATTTAGCCATTACCTAAAAGCCTATGGAGGCGAGGGGGTAACTAGTGACGGGGTTTCCGTAAAACGATTAGTCTCTGGGGAAATTTATCCTTTAGGGATCGCCTTCACGGCCAGTCCCGCCGCCGAAGTGAAAGGAGTCTATGTGGAGAAAGAGCATAGCCGAGAAGCGGATATTGAAGAAGATGAGGCTCGCTCTGACTCAGAAATAATATGTATCAACGATAGATGTTTCGTTCGAGGACTTATAGATTTAGAAGAAAAAATTTCACATTCGTTCGAAACCAATGTAATTCAACATAACAGACAAGATATGGACAATAAAGACATAATTCAAAAACTAGAAGAACTCTTCCAGTCTCACACTTTACCCAAGGAGGGAAAGACCACCGTGAACACTGAAGAGGCCGTCGCCAGCGTTTCGAAATTCGTTTTTGAGGCTATCCGTCAAAGAAGTGATGAATACGCCGAAGAGAAGGAAGCTGCATTAGCCGAGAAGGGTAAACTTCTCAAAGCGGAGGAGGAGCTAAAGGCTTCTATGGGAGAGCTTGAATCTAAGCTTACCTCGACCGAAGCTCAATTGGCAGAATTGCAAGAAGAAAAGCTGGAGCGAGAAGCTAAGGGGCTCTTCAATGAGCGCATGGCAATTATAGACGCGGCTTACGAGCTGACGGAAGATGATTTAAGCGTTGTGTCATCTGAGGTTAATTCCTTAACTATAGATGATGATTCTTTTGAGTCTTATAAACAGAAGTTCGCCGTAGTATGGCAACACAAGAGCAACGAGGCCGTGGCCTCCGCTCAAGAACAAATGGAAGCCAGGATAGATGAAGCAGTTCAAAAGAAGCTTCAAGAATCTACCGCCAGCGTAGAGGAGGTCTTGACCGAAGAAGAGGTTGTTAATGAGGCCCTCGATAACGCTAATGAAGCTACCGCTACCCTTCCCAACACCAGCGAAGAAATCAGCCAAGAGGAGGATTCACTTCGACAACGCTTTAAAACAGCATTTGATCAAAACAATTTAACAATTAAGTATTAAAAAATTATGGCACTAAGACTACTACCATTCAGACAGTACGCAGAACAAGACGTCGTCAACCTATACTCGAACGCTACGTGCAATGACAGCACGGACAGTACGGGTGGGGGTGACGCAGGGGTTTTTGTGTCCGTTGTCTCGGGCAATCTAAACCAAGGTCCTATTATGTATGACCACAATGTTCCTGCGAGTATTTCGTGGAACACTGCGGGCATTCCTCATTTGGGCAAAGACGGTTATCCGATTGTACCGCTCAAAGTTGACGCAGCTGAAGCTAACGCTGAAGCGGGCACCGTTCTCGGAGTCACTTTGTACCAAACCGCCCTCAAGGACGAAAACGGAGAAAAACTTCTTTATTACCCTCAAAAGGCGCTTGAAAGCCAAGCTGTTCTTTCTGGGCAGGCAGTTCCCGTTTTGAGCAAGGGTATTATAACTCTTTCGCTGAGCGCTGGCTCAACTAATGGAGCATCGGCCACCTCTGACGCCGTAGGGTGGGTCCCAGGAAGTGGATTCAAACCTTCTTCTACTGCAGGTAAGGTGGACGTTTGCGCAGCAAGCGATTCCAATACGCTTGGTATGATCTTGGCCACGGGAACCCGTACGGCCGTTAATCAAACCGATCAATTTGCTGGAGCGGCAGGAACCACAGGGCATTATGCCATGGTAAAGTTAGGCTAACCCTCAACAAGAGAGAAAAAAAATAACATGAAGATTACTCTAAAGAGAACTGATGAACAACTCGAGTTGATTAAAGCTATGGCGTCGACTAATCGCGATGTCGCTTACGAAGCTCAAGCCGCACTGGCCGAATTTATCGGACCCGTACTAGCGGAGGTTATTAATAATGCCCCCGTACTTAGTAATTTATTTGAAACATTGACTTTCAATGCGGATGATAATCCTAGTATTCCCCTTGATCTCTATTATGACATCACGGATGAAGACTATATCACCGTCTACAGTCAAACAATGCCTGGCGGACTCCCAACCAACCAAGTGGCTCCCACCGCTACCGAACTTAAGTTTACTACCTATACATTAGATAGTGCCGTAAGCTTTGATCGTCGGTATGCAGCCAAGAGCCGACTTGATGTTGTTGGTAAGACGTTCACCCGAGTAGCGCAGGAAATTCTCCTTAAACAAGAGAAGACTAGCGCCAATCTCATTCTGGGCACACTGGCTGACACTAACTCGCAGGCTACGTCTCATATTTTGGAGTCGAAGCAGGCTGGACGTTTCCTTTTGGCCGACCTTAATGCTCTTATGACTCGCTCTAAGCGCATTAATGAATCGTGGAGTGGAGGTACTCCTGATACGGACCGCAAGGGCATTACCGATCTTTTGGTAAGTCCTGAAGTCATCGAAGACATTCGAGGAATGGCTTATAACCCGATCAATACTCGGGGTGCTGTTACACAACCTGATGGTAGCGATGCTGGTGCCTGGGGTGTGAGCGCTCCTGATTCGATCAGGGCTGGCCTCTTCAATGATTCGGGCTCCATGCAAAACTTCTTCGGAGTTAATATCATGGAAGTTTATCAACTCGGGCCTGGAGAACAGTTTGAAGCTATTTATAATAGCCTTAAGACTAACGCCAGAAACGATCTTGTAATCGCCCTTAACCTTAATCGTTCTTCTCTCTACCGCGCAGTTAGCGTGACTAGCGAAAGCGGTTCGGAGTTTAATCTCTTGGCAGACGACCAATATAGCGTTCGCCAAAAGAAAATCGGTTACTACGGTTCACTCGAAGAAGGTCGCATGGTTCTTGATAACCGCGCCATTCTCGGTGTAGAAGTTTAAGCGAAAACATATTCGCTCAAAAGAGCCCACCTTATTGGTGGGCTTTTTTGTTGTTCACGGAAAGTGGACTTTTGTGTAATCCCCTTTAGGATAAACAAAGGATTATTATGGATAAAAAAAACACTAAGTCTGCAAAGACCAGCCCAGGTAAAGGTGCTGCAAGAAAAAGTAAAAAGGCGCAAGCCTCGAAGACTAAGGAGACTAATTCAGAAAAATTAGCCAGCCTAAACTATATCGATGGAAAACATACTGTCGAGCAAATTAAAGAACTTGAGGAGCTAGTGGGGATTAAGGAGTCCAATCCCTATGGAACTACTAGTTTAGATGTGCTGGAGGCTCGAATGAGCGAAATGAACATGTGGGAACTGCAAGAATTCGCCGTGAAAGTAGGGGTTTTCCCTAACGGCACAAGGGCAGCCCTCAAGGGTAAATTAAGTAAGGAGTTTCAGTCCTATAATCAAGGAAAGGGTCGTCATATTGTATTGCCGTCTGCTCAATCCGTAGGCAACCACCTATCGAAGGATCAACTCAAGAAAGTACTGGAACTGACGAAGAAGGGGCTTTAGTTTATGGCCGTCAACCCCATAGGGAGACTTGCTACTTCCATTGTCAATACGGAATTTGATTATATTACGGGGTCAGAGAGTACCACTCTTATGAGCTCGGCTTCTGGGTGGCTCGCCGCTAACGTAGGCCATCTGAATATTCTAATCAATACTAGTTTTAGTAGTGGAAATTTGTGCGCGTTGCCCGAAACGGGAGCCGTTAAGTCGGGGTGGATATGGGAGGCTGAAGAGGAGGCTATCTACAAGCAGGTATACTTGCAAGAATATTACAATAAAGAGGCGCGAAAGATTCTCAGGAATACCGTAAATACTACCAATACCTCTGGCACTACGAGTTCAGATTATACCCTTACGGAATGGACCTCTTTGCGAGAGGGAGACACTCATATCCAAAGGCAGGCCATAATATTATCAGCGACCCAGAAGAACGAATCCTCTAGGATTGTTCGAGGTTTTGCTACCGACGCCACGGAAGAGCTTAAGCGTCTAATTCACAATTACAATATGTATCAAGCGGTTCCGAGGCAGGTCGCGGGAAGTGATGGAGACATAAACCTATGACGGATTACCTTAGCGCAGCGGAGAGGGCAGACTACCAGTCGGTTTTTAAGAATATGCATGAGACATTTGCTCGCCAGATTAGCATATATAAGACCCAGCGGGGAGTTTTTGTCGCAACAAATAATGCATACAATGCGCTCTATGGCCGATTGAATAATTCAAGCAGGGAGATAAAGGAGGTGCAGAAGTATACCACTACGGCTCGAATTAAATATGTAGGTACTCAGCCAGAGGAATTGGTTAATGATTTCGGCTCCCAAGTAAATGTGCGGTTTCCTGAAGGGACTATAAGGTTGAAGTTGGATGCTGCGGGCTACGAATTAATTAAAAGTGCCCCGCGGGTTGAAATTGATGGAGAGTTATTCAAGATCGTGAGTGATCCTGCTAAGATAGGTCCCTTTGGAGTCTTATTCTATTCAATATACCTCCAGCGCAATGATCAATAGCCGCCATGATTATACATCAGTCTCAACTATCTCAAACTTTAGCCCGACAGGCTAGCCCCCTATTGACGCGTCAATTTGAACAAAAAATCAGGCGGATTATAGAGGAGGCTCAAGGGGTGATGGTCGCCTCTTTCTCTGCCCATCCAGTTAGTTTGGAAATCGAAGGAGGCCCTACCTCGACGAACCTAAGTAATACTCTAGTGGGGTCAAGTGAAAAAGCCAACCTGTTTGGCTTTATTGGTTTTGGGGCGGGTGAAAGTCCTATCCAAAAAATTAGAACCTATCTTGCGAGAAATATAGAAATAAGAGCAGTAAGGAGGAGTTTAAAAGATGTAGTAATTGACTTCGCCGTAAATATTCCAGAGCTTGACGCTATATACGATATGAGCCCTATGCCCTGGGCTCCTGGACTTAGCTGGGCGGAGGGGATCGAAAAGGGCATTCCTGGGCTTGGTCAGTATTTGGCAGGAGGGTCTTCTAAGGGCAGGTCGGGCGGAGGCATACAGGTAAAGGTCGCCGTCAATGCTGGTTCATTTAGGAGTGTTAGGTATATGAGTAAAATATTAGAAGATTTTGTAAATGACTTAGCTCTACGACTTAACTGATGAAAAGCCAATTTGACCACGAGCTACTGTCAAGCTTTTATTTATGGTTCGACGATGTGCTGGTCCGCCGAAATGACTCATATATAGAGCAATCAACAGGAATAAGTTTTGTTCAGAAGGTGGCGGGGACCGCTGAAGACGCTGATGATATTCCTCCCAATCTGGACGCCTTCTACGCTCCTTTTAGGCAACTAGTGGGGCAGGGCACTGGGGTTCCTTCAGGGGTTTATATAAATGGAATAGAGGTGAATCAAGGCACAAGCGGATTACTCATAGATTTTAATGAGGCGAGGGTATTGATTGAAAGCGGAGCGGCCCTTCCGTCGGGCACTCCCATTACGGGATCATTTAACACTAAAGAGGTAAATGTTTATATCACGAATGACTCCGAGGAGGACCTGATTCTGAACAATGATTTTTATGTGGATGCCTATGGGAATACCTACCTTCAGAATAAAAGTGATTTGAATGGCAAAAAGTTTACCCTTCCAGCCGCCTTTATTAGTTATAACGGTTCTCAAAATGTTCCTCGGGCCTTTGGTGGGCTTGAGGATACGCAGGCTTATCTTAGAGTGGTTGCGGTGGTGCAGGACAATTATACCCTAGACGGTATGATTTCCATGTTTAGGGATAGCGCTAGAGAGACCTTTCCTGTAATTAGCTATGACAACTTTCCCTATGGGGAATTTTTCCATATAAAGAACCCTCCTTATACTTATACGGGTTTAGTTGCATCAAATCTGGAGAGCTCGCAGATGTATATAGAAAAAGTTACGACGTCCAAGCTGTTCGATAAAACTAATAAATCCATCCCAATGGGGGTGCGCATCGGCTTTTTAGATTTTGACTTATCTAATTTTAGGTACCCGAGGCCCTAATGAGTAGACAAAGGATAACTTTTCAGTCTCAAGTTTTATATGCGGGATCTGGGCAAACGGGAGCAAATGGAAACGCTGACTTAATCCCGATTCCAATTGAAAAAACCCAACTAGTAAACATAAATTCAGATACAAATAGCGAGCCAGTTGACGAATTTGGGAGGCTTGCAGCAATTGGTTATAATTCCGTCAGTTCCCCTATTGGCGTAATGCGGATACAGTATTTTTTAGAAAATGGAAAAAATGAGAGCGCCTTAGGCTTTAATATAGACGGGAGTAGTAACTTCTTAAATACTTCAGGCGTTGAACGAAATTTCTATCTACTCACGGTGGCGGAAAAAAAGGATGCCGTGCAAAATGAAAATTATACAGAACTAGAGCGGAAGAATCATTTTGTAGTTGGGCTAGGAAACGGACTACTTACTAGTTATGGGGTAGAGGCTCAAGTTGGAGCGATTCCATTGTCGACTTTAGATTATGAAGGATCCAACGTGTCTTTCATGAGCGGATCTTCAGGTATTCCAAATCCCGCAATAAATACCAATACTCTATGCTTAAGGCCTGGAGAGGTAACTCTCCCCGCAGTAACTACAGGAGCGGCCAATACCCCTGTTTTGAGGCCAGAGGATATTAGCTTAGACTTTGGACCATCCCTACTAAGTCAAGGGGGGCCCGTCCTGCCTGGCAATAACCCTCCCGCTTTACAGCCCATATATATCAACAATTTTAACATAGAGGTTCCTCTAGACATAGATGAAGAGGAGGGTCTGGGGGGAGGCCCTAAGAAAAGCTTTGGGGTGCCGATTGACATTAATTTTAGTTGTCGGGCTCTCCTTACGGATGTTCATTCTGGAAATTTAATAAATGAAATCTGCAATCCTTCTCCTAGAGATATTATCATTAATCTGAAGCCTCCATGCGTTGGTTGTACGGGAGCAAATTCCAATGATCCAGCTATGAAGTTTATTGTAAAGGGGGCCATATTTCAAGGGCAGTCTATAATCTCCACGCTTACAGACGAGGTCATGATAGATCTAAGGTTCACTACTCAGTTGGGAGATCAGCGTAGTTTGGATCGGGGGCTTATTGTTTCAGGTTCTTATTCTAACTAAAAAAACTTCTCTTTTACTGGAAAAGGATGTAATAACGGTTACAGGCACTTAACACATTATATATTATGGCAAGAAACAGAGTAATTTATCAATCAGAAGCTTTATACGTTGGACCAATCGTAACAGGTTGTCAAGTAGGCGGAGCTAAGACATGGAATCAAGACACCATTTCAGGTCTTACTCCCCAACAACTGTATAGAGTTCAGGACGTTGCCCATAGCATTGACATCGCTCGTACCGATATCAATGAATTTGGAAGACTCGCTGCAATTAAAAGGGAAATCGTTGATTCCCCTACCGTTAGTTTAGACTTCACCTATCTTTTGGCAGACGGCAAAAACGAAAGAACTTTAGGGTTCATCGTAGATGGGACGGTTAACACCGTTTCAGGCTTGATGGCAAATAGGCGTGATGAACAAAATTATTATATCCTTACCGTCCCAGAAGGGAACGACGCAACTCAGGCAGCTAACTATGTCGATAGTCAGGTAGGATGCAATGGGGTAATTGGCATTGGCAATGGCTTTCTTAGCGCCTATAGTGTTACTGCGTCGGTGGGAGATCTACCTAGCGCCAGCGTAACAGTAAACGCTAACAACATTTTATTCGCAACAGGCTCCAGTGGAATACAAAACCCTGCAGTTAATTCTAGCGGCTGTAAGGCTGCTGGTACTGTAGATATTCCTCACAGCTCCACAGGCAACATGAATGTGGCGGCATTGCGTCCTGGAGATATTCACCTCGACTTTGGAACTACTGATCTGCAAATGGGTGGAGCTATTCTTCCTGGGTCAACCTCAGACACAGAAAGGCGGAATGCGATTAACATTCAGAATTTCACGTTAGATCTTCCTATCGGACGGACTCCGATTCAGAGGCTCGGGGATAGTTACGCATTCGCTCGGGAAATTGATTTTCCCGTCAATGCCACCCTGAGCGTTTCGGCTCAATTGGCCGATATTGAATCGGGCAACCTTACGGATCTGATTTGCGCCGATGGGAGGCGTGATATTACGATTGATATGAAAACCTGCTCTGTCGGGGACAATTGTGCTGAAGGTAGTCATAATCTACGGTTTCAGCTTAAGAATGCAGAAATGGAGTCTCAAAACTTTAGTTCCAGCATTGGAGCAAATAAAACAGTTGACATTACCTTTGTAGGTCAAATTGGCGGGCCACAAGATAGCGCGAACGGAGTGTTTATCTCTGGTACTACTGCTGTAAAAGGCACCCAAACCGTTAATTACGGTGCCGCTGGTGGAGGCACAGTTGAACGTGCTCATCCTGGCGCAGCTGATTGCGGCGCTTGTCCTGATGGCGCATGTCGTACTGACTCCTGCTAGGGCTTCAAGAAAGCTTCTTCAAAAAACCCGCGCTTGTCGCGGGTTTTTTGTTGTGTAAATAGTGTAATCTAAAATGTATAATAGGTATGGATAGGTATTGCAAGTATGGGAGAAATATTTATGCTGATCAAAAGGTATTTATTTCTGGGATGGAACTAGCGGGAGTACAATCTTCCGAGGGCAATTATGGACTACCCATTAATCCCGTGCAGGCCCTAGGGATGCAGGGGGGGATAAACGAAGATCCTGGAGTACAGAATTTAGAGGCAAATTTCACAGTTGATAGAATTGTTGTTACAAATGAGGATCCTTTGACTGGATTTTTTGTTGATGATCTCGTGGGGATTAGTGGCCACCTTATATATGACGAAGATAAGGCTTTCGCCTTTGATCGCGGCTTTATAGATACTTATACTTCTTCTTGCTCAGTCAATCAAATTCCAACGCTGGATTTTAGCATTACGGTTTTCGGGGGGAATATTGGGGCTACGGGGGTGCCGACGGGAAGATCCGTGGCTAAAGACAATCCTATCTATATTGCTCGGCCTGGAGATATTTCACTAAACGTAAGCGGCCAGGAAACCAATAGGATTCAGTCCTACAGTTATAGCATTGAAATTTCTCGCAGACCGCTTGAGTTTTTAGGTAACGAGTGGAGCCCCCAAGGGTTTATTATTGATTACCCTATCCCAGTTAATGTATCTTTTGAGATGGAAGTTGATGACTATAGGGGGCAAAAGTTTTTAGACATGATTTGTCAGGAGAGAAGGCAGGACCTGGAGATAACTCTAAACGACTGCAGTAATCGCTGCGGCCTTGGGAGCGGAATCCGAACTTTCAGGGCTCCGCAAGCAAGGCTAATAAATTACAATCAAATAGGAAGCATAGATAAGGCGCTAACAGCCACCATCGAATACAGGGCTTACGTAACAAACATTACGGGTATAAAAAATTTAATAAAGTAGGGTGTTTGCCAAAAAGGTCGTGTATATATAGTTAAGGAACTTACTTAGGAGAAAAATATGGCATTTATAAGGTTTACAAAACTACCAATACAGATTGACGGTGATTCATACTTCGCAACAGACGCAACATTTTCGGAGTCACTACCCCTTACGCGCATAAACGCATTGGGCTATAAGGGAGCCGTCGCGGTGGCGGCCACGGGCCCCGTAGACGGCACTTGGAACGTCTCTATGACCTATACGGCGGGAATGACGAAGTTGCTTGACACATTTAAAAAAGATTGGGGGGACCGATTTCATCTGGTCTTCGGCGGATCAGACTTTGGCAAGACGGCAATCATGACAAGTTTAAATGTGCAGGCTGAAGCTAATGGCGTAGCTACTGTAAGTTGTGGGGGTAATGTTTACGGTTCTCTGGGTGCGGCTATTTTGGAAGGTGCCGAAACGGAACTAACGCCCGCTAGCTACGTGGCGGTTGGCCATGGCTCTAAGACAGAGGTCGTCGGTTTTAACAGCGAGTACTTTAACTTTAGTTGGGCGGCCAGCAGGACCCTGACGAGCATTTATAAGTTAAACAGTGCCGACCCCGTTCATTTGGATTTCTCGGATGAGAATATAACCGCCTCCGCCCAAGGCAGTAATTTACAGCGGGCAATTACTTCGTCAGAAAGTGCCCAAGGCGCTGCGATTGAAAACATATGTCCCATGGACGCGTCGCTGACCTTTAAAGTAAGCAGTATGTGCGCTGCTGGGCGAGCGGGCATTATCTCCGCTGAGGAGTGGGTGGCTGACGGATACGTACAAGATAGAAATGTTGAAGTAACGGTAAATGATGTTCTTAGGGGAAATATAACGATCGTGGACTACTATAGCGCTCGAACGAACTAAATTAATAGACTTTTCCCATAGAGTCCTTAGTATAATTAAGGACTGGACATATGGATCAAGGTATAGAAGGAGCTCGAGACCTGTTGCAATTTCAGGTAAATAGAAATATAGTAAATCTATATAAGTCATTTCTGGTACTTACTGAAGACTTGCATTACGAAAACCAAGCCGCCTTCGACAAGCTTAAGAGGGTTTTCCCTGAAGATGTAGAAGTTATTGATCAAGCAAACTGTATCGATGAAGGGCGGCTGGAATACCTTCGCAAAAAGGTGTTGGACGCGGGGAATAATTGCGCTCGCCAAACCCTGGGGGATATGGACAATTATAGTATAAATTTAAACATATAACTGTATTATATAGAAGGTAACTATTATGGCAAAAAGGAATAAGGAATTATACGCGTTTAACATTTCTATTGATGAAACAGCCACTAAGGATGTAGAGGTTGAAAAGGAAGTGGAAGTTGAAAAGGAAGTAGAGACAGAAAAAAAGCGCAAGAATAAGGAAACGGGCAAGATGGAGAAATACACCATCACCGAAACCCGCAAGGTAAAGCAGAAGAAGGTTGTTACAGAGCAACGCGAAAGCGTGGAGTCTACGCCTGTGCGGGTTGTACTAAAAAGGCCTACGCGTACACAGTTGGAGGACGGTGACATGTTTTATAGCATTTGGCTTAATAAATTTATTAAAATGGGATTGCTTACTCGGGCTATGCTCGCAAAGCAACATGTTGACGTTGGGGGTACTTTGGACGCAGAAGAAAAAGAAAGATATGCCCACCTCTATGTTAAGCTGTACGAAAAGCAGCAGTCCGTACAACGATACGCATTGAAAACGGAAGAGGATATGTCAGAGGGAGACAAGGAGCGACTACAGCGAGCCGTGGCGGATCTTGGACTGATCAGGAAAGAGCTCACCGATTTTGAAACCGTACAAGCAAGTATGTTTGAACATACCGCTGACATTAA
>TARA_R110000851_G_scaffold236991_2_pt1 | contig 25587 bp, 22 predicted proteins | sample TARA_R110000851 | Tara Oceans TARA_R110000851 (sample SAMEA4397627) | marine metagenome | biome: Polar Biome; feature: [DCM] deep chlorophyll maximum layer (ENVO:01000326); material: water (ENVO:00002006), including particulate matter (ENVO:01000060) such as... | depth 17 m
CCACCAAGATTAAAGCTACCTGACGGTTGGTGAGTTGAACCCGAACCGTCAATTTCAAAAAGAGTTTGTTCGTTTTGATCTAGGAATCTTGCACAATATTTTGAAAGAGTGGTGTTTGCTCCACCGGCCAGCCACATACCCTCTCCGTTGGTGCTTGTATTTTGAGCAAAAATTAATGGTGTGGAAACATTGTCGAAAAAATTAATTCTATAGTTTGGTTGGTGATCTGTTCCAACATAAAAGTTTCTACCTTTAAAACCAGCAATAGGATGATTATCATAGTCCCAACTAGATCCGTTGTTAGAAGCCCTACCAGTACTAAAATTAATTATATGTTGGTTGGGAGTGCTTCCTGAAAGAAATCTGATACCAAAATGGGGCAGTAGTCTTCCATCATCCTGAACTCCAATGGACATTTGTTGATTACTATCATTATCATGGGAGAGGCCCATTGAGGCAGAAACAATGAGACACGAGGCAGATAATGTACCTGTGACATTAACTGTGGTACTAACGTTATCACCTAAGTTTATGGTTCCTGCTCGAACGTGAACTGTGTCTCCAGTGTCTGATCCTAAATATAAATTTTCTCCACTATCATGAGGAGTAATAAATAATCCGTTGTCATTAGCCATAATATTGCCACGACGATTACCACCTTTATAAAGATCGATCTGGGCACCATTAGCTCCAGCCGAATTAATAACAAGTGAAGCACGATCGGCAGTTACACCGTTAAGTGCATTAGTTCCATTTTCAAGATACAAAACTGTATGTTGCTGATTAAGTGGGTTGGCTCCGGCTCTGCCGCCAAGCCCTTGAACATGCAAAGATGCACTGGGTCTGGTTGCGTTAATTGCAACCATGTCCAGATCTGGTCCTGATACGTCTACGTTTGAACTACTAGCACGAATAACGTTGCCAATATTCATTTGAAAACTACCGGTTGGCATATCATTGTATGAACCAGAGCCTATTGCAATATTATAACTACCAGATATGTGGTGAGCCATACCAGTGCCAATAAAAATATTGTGATGGGCACCATTACCTGCTGATTGTGCAATCTGGTTTCCGGTTCTGTTACCAATAACAATGTTATGTGTGACTGTACCCTTAGAGTCTGTCATAACTTCTTTTCCGATTAAAATATTATCATTAGCAGGAGCACTATCGTCGCTTTTACCCAAGAATCGACCGGCAAAATAACCTAAAACCATGTTTCGACTAGCGGCTGCATTGGCATCATTCATAGAATATCTACCTACGATTACATTTTGAGTCCCAGTCGTGGTGTTATCTAAAGCATTTTGACCTAAAATCGTATTAGCAGCTCCAGTGGTCAATTTGGTGCCAGAATTCGATCCAAATATAGTTGTATCTCCAGTAGTTAAGGCAACACCAGATCGATAACCCATAATTGTAACGCTATCACCATCAGTTTTGTAACCAGCTTGATAACCTACCAAAGTATTTCCGATTGTCATATGTCCTTCAAAACCAGCCTGATAACCAATTGCAACACAATTCGCTGGGTATTGGTTGGCTGGATCTCCATCACTGTCGCCAGCTTTTGAAAGGGCATTATATCCAATCGCTACGTTACGAACACCATTAAGCATACCAGCAGAAGAACTATGGCCAATACTAACGTTGTAATACGATCCGGTGGAATTTTGCATCGATCCAGAACCAATTGCGATATTTTCATAACCATGGCTATCCGCAAGATCTATGTGGTCCATGATAGAAGTATCGCCTAATGCAATGTTTCCTTTTGTTGCACTACCAGACAAAAGAATAAAAGCTTTCTTATCACCAATGGTTGCTGCACCAACAGCAGTCATATCTGTTTCTGTTACTTGTGATGATGAAAAATATGGCCTACCATCTGTTTTAACATATATTGCACCTTCACGATCAGCACCTGGGGTTACACTAATCGAACCAGTTCTAAGTACTAAACTACCCGTAATAAAAGTGTCTTGAAAATTTGCCATTAATCTTTGTCCTCAATTTTCTTAAGTAGTTTTTCGATAGTTTCTTGTTGTTTGTTAACAATTTCGTTAAGTTCTTTCATCCCCTGTGTTAACACTGAAACCATCTTTGCATACTCAATACCTATTGGTTTTCCTGCATCATTTTTTTGAACTAATTCTGGGTAAACTTCTACTACTTCATCTGCAATAAATCCTTTTGAAACTTTATTATCTTCTTTCCAGGTAAAATCTACGGGGTTGAGCATCATAATATTATTTAATTGTGAAGTTTGTGGTTTTATATTTTTCTTTAAATCTCTTTGAGAAGTTTCTACAATTATCGTAGCATGAAAATTACCGTTCACATGCATTGATGCTTCTGGTGTATCCGTGCGAATACCAATTCTGTCTAAACTTGAATCAACAAAAATTGCATGAGTGTAATTGGCAGACTCAACACGAAAGTCATTAGCAGAGGCTCCGGTTTCATTAAAAATGACTCCCCCGAAGTCGTCACCGGCTCCGATGACGTGTTGATTTGAACCGCCTCGAAACCAACGAGTGGCTCCATTAGTACTATATATTTCATCACGAATAGCGATGATACCACTAGATGCATGTCTTCCGAAAAGTTCTTCATTTGAGGCACCAGCTTCAATTGCAAATCTTGTGGCAGGAGCAGCATCATTGATACCAATGAATCCATTTTCCATAATATGCAAGTGTTCCGAAACAGCTTCCGCTCCATTAGCAGTGGTGCCAAAAACCAATTCTGTTGGACAGTCACCATCTCCTGGGGTGCCCTGTACCCTCGCTACAATACTCGCTGCTGGGGCGAAGCTGTCGCCATCTGAGCCTTGGAATTCAATCGCACCGAGAATATCGTCATCCTGTATAACTGTGTGGGAACCATCAGTTGCATGTCTTGATTTTGTAAAAATTAATTTTTGAGATGCAGCGTCAGCAGAGTTGGTAACAATACCTATATCTCCATCTTGAACATGTACTCTATGTACAGCAGTGAGTGTTCCAACTCCAAGATTTCCAGCTTCGACAAAAACACCATTACCACTTATTCCAAGAATGTCTGAACCAGCCATTCTAAATTCCACATTATTGCTCGTTCTCTTCCTTAGCATAGTGTCAGTATCTGAACCCCATACCCATTCATCTGGGAGGTATACTTTAGCTCCGCCGACAGCTAAACTGACACCGCTGTCAGTGATTGGATCTGTGTTAATACCTACATTGCCTGAGCCAGTTACAACCAGTGCATTTGCTACGGAAGGTGTAGAGAGATGTAAAAGTTTTGCGTTATCAGTGCTTCCAGAGATTGACACATTAGTATTGAATTTTACAGATTCTTCAAATGTAACATCGTCTTTAATTAAAAATCTATCTTCAGATTGATCCCAAACGATTACACCAGTGTTTGTTCCTTGAAAATTTAGTGTAGTATCAGGTGAACCACCATTACCTAAGTCAATAGTTGGAGCTGTTATATCAATTGACCCACCGGCTGCATAAAGTTGAAGATTACCATCACCGTTTTGTGTTATATATTCACCACCAATATCTCCAAAATATAATTCTTTTGATATTAAAACTTGGCCCGAACCAGTTACAACCAGCGCATTTGCTACGGAAGGAGTAGAGAGATGTAAAAGTTTTGCGTTATCAGTACTTCCAGAAAGATGTAATTTTGCTGTTGGAGCTGTTGTTCCAATACCCACATCACCTGAACTTGAAATGGTTACTCTGTTAACTTCGTTAGTAGAAAAATGAAGATCACTGGTGGCAGGTGTTGCCCACATTCCAGTTCCAGTATTTCCATTAAAAGCATAAGTCGGTGAATCTTCTGCACCAGTCGCATACTTTAAATAAATTCCACCGTTTTGATCTAAAGATTCAATCCTGGTGCCGTGGATCATATATTTTCTTGATCCACCAAGAGTTACACCGATAGCGTCGGCGGTGGCGGCATAAAAACCAGTTTGACCAGCGGAAAATCTTATACTAGGTTGGAAATCGTGTCCACTATCACTATCCACAACAATGGCTGAAGCGGATATTCCCACTGATGCACTAACAGCCACGTTACTAACGTCCAGAAGATCTTCTGCACCTGCTGGACCAGAACTAATTTTAAGTAGTGAATCTCCATCAGAGCCAGAAACATGTAACAAAGCACTTGCTGAGTGATCTGCGTCTCCAATACCAAAATCTCCTGTTTGAGTTATGTGAAAGCGTGTTTCTTCTGCTCCAGTTGTGTGTCTAAAGCCTTCAAATCGATCTGTAGTTGTATTAAATTTAAGAGTAAAGTCGTCACTATTACCAAATTTAAGTTCTTTACCGTCCAGCATAAACAATGAAGTACGCAGTACAAAGGAACTGTCTTGGAAATCAGCGACCTGATTATCGTTCATGACAAACTTAATCATTGAATCACTATCACCAGCAGAAATATAATTTAAACCATCACTATCAGAATTAAAAATTAATTTTCCGTGCAACGGAAGACAAAAGTCTGAAGCGGATACTGCTACTGATGCGCTAACCGCTGCATTGCTAACTTCCAGAAGATCTTCTGCACCTGCTGGACCAGAACTAATTTTAAGTAGTGAATCTCCATCAGAGCCAGAAATATGTAATTTAGCAGTTGGATCTTCTGAACTTGCCATACCTATGGCAACATTACTTGCGGTATCTTGTAAATATATAAAATGGCTGGCATGAGAATTAAGTCTCATACTTCCGCCTTCGTTTTTAATTTGTCTATTGTCAGTATCAAACTTTAAATCTGTGGAACCGGCCACATAAACATCACCCGAGACGTAGAAACGGGGATTTTGGTCTGGATCTTTCACCTGAAGCCACTTACCAGCATCTGGAACTGTATTGATTCCTACCAAACCTGAACCTGTAACAATTAACATATTTGCGGCTGAAGGTGTGGAAAGTCTAAAAAGCGGTGCATTGTCTGAACTTGAAGATACGTGAATAAAGGCTGTTGGGCTAGACACTCCAACTCCCAAATATCTGTTTACATCCTCATAAAATAAACCAGTCGTATCACTGAGAATATTACCAGCACCATCATAGTACGCTATTCTTGCGTCCGAACCTGAAGCAACATATTCTGTTGCACCAATCTGTATTGTATTACTGCTGGCTGTATAATCTACTGAAATAGCACCAACTGGAGTTACTGTTAGAGTTGGTGCTGCCGCTGAAGATGATAGCTGTACGGTATTACCATCACTAACTGATTTAAATGCATCAGTCTCTACTGTTACAGAAGTGGCACCACCGCCGCCTGCGGCAGTGCCTGTGCTACCTGTTGTATTGTCAACAACGACTTCCTTAAAGACTTCTAGAGCGAAGTCTTCTGAGAAGACATTGTAAGCAGGGCCTTTAAAAAACTTACTACTCAAGTTCCTTTACCATCGGATACAAAATTTGTTGAAGACCAAATTGTAATTGGCCACTTTTTAAAAGCTCATCCAAAACAAATTTAGTTTCCGCCTTTATGTCTGCCGATAAATCAGCGAGGTTTGGTTCTTGCTGAAGTGCCATCAGACACTGAATACGCAATTGAGAAAGATCCCAATCACTGGATGCTCTTGCCCCTTGTTCAAAAACTTGAAGCAATACTTCTCTTGGGTTAACATTTTGTTGAGCAACTTGCGGTGCTTGCTCGTTTACCTCATCAGTTGTTTCTTCTGAAGTTTTATTATTTTCTTTTTTGTCAGTCAATTTAGACTCCTTTCGATAGCCGCAGCTATTCCTTTATAATTAGTTATTAATTTGGTTTAAGATATTTTATAGGTATTTTGTAAAAACAAAAAAAGATTTTATGACAATTTGCTAATAACACGATACCCACTTTGGTATAATTGTAATACTTCTGCCTCTTTAAGTCTTCTACTGTAAATTTTTGGAAATGCTATGGAACCACTAAAAGCATTATCAGTTAGATTTTCATCTATACCTATGAACAATGGGCCTGTGGATGGGTTAGATGCGTCTAGGGCACTAATGTCATTACTAGCAGACACAGCATTTACATATAACAAGGCGTCACCTTCATCATAGTCAACAACCATACAAACATGATTCCAAACATCAGTATTATTTGCACCGCTCTTGTTAACATCACGATTTCTAGAACCATCACCAATATTACCTTGAAAAACATCACCGGCATCGTCTCTTAAGTTTAAATACCACCTATTGTTTCCAGCTCCTGTTCTAAAAATAGTATTTGATTTTCCTTGGCCTGCTCCAGTATTACGAACCCATGCAGAAACAGAGAATCCAGATGGACCAGCACTTGCAGAAATTGGGTTTAAGGATCCAGAACCATTAAACTTTATATATCCTCTGCCATCTAAATTAAAAATATTATTTCCGTATAAATCAAGTGTTAGTGGTGCAAACCGTCCTTCAGCGTTTGGAACATCATGAATAAATTGTCCCATGTTATTGGGTGCAGAGGTAAGTGTGCCATGGTTGGTGCCACCATCTCCACCAGTGTTTGTTTTATCTGATTTATCTGTAACAATTATATTATTATCTGGTACCCACCAGCCCACTAAGTCAGCCGATGAATCGTACTCAATTAAATCTTGTTTTAAATTAAAATCTTGTGAACCACTGTTATATATGGCATTAACTTCTTTAGCAGTTAATATAGAATTCCACATCATACATGATGGTAGTATACCGCTCCAACCAGCGGAGGTACCTGCTGCACCGATTTTTTTACTTGCGTTATCTACTCCGATATCTCCAGAAGGATTTGGTAATGTTAACAAAGAGGCTGAAGCACCGTTAACATAAACCGTAGGGAGATTGGCTGCATCGCTTCCATCATATGTTACTACGTAGTGAAAAGGAATACCGTTATTAGTAAAAACACCAGTGTTCCAAGTAGCGTCTCCACCAGCAAAAGTATGAGCAAATCTTACTGCCATTTTTTCACTAGAAGCATTATCTAAAAATATTTTATATCCGTTACCGCCACCAGTAGAATCTGCAAGTCGGGCATCTGCATTTGTGTGATTGGTTGTTGCCCAGAACGCTATTGTTCCACCATCACTAAATAAAGCATTAATATTTGATCCGCTGGCAATATCATATTTATCGTTTCCATCTCCAGCAATCATGTTTTGGCTAATCTTTTGAAATCCCATTTGTGGGCAAGGCCATGGTTGTTGAAAAACGGGGTCGGGAAAACTAGCACTAGCATTGCTACCATCTACTCTATAGTGCATTGGGACTTGATCTTTACCATAATCAAAAATTGATGCATCATGAAGACTAGCACTGTTACTAAATTCACACATAGGAAAAAATGATCTAAGACTAGTTTTCTTGACACCTGTTGGTATGATTAATTCAGGATTTCTAGCAAGCTCTTGTGCTTGAGTTTGAGTGAGTGGCTCATCAAAAATTTTTATATGACTTATGCTACCACTAAAATTATTATCTGTAGACTGCACTCTACATGCTATTTCATATTTATTAGCACCAGTTAGTCCTATAGTGCCCCCTGCTGAACCTGTAACTTTAACACCGTCTATATACATACTGACATCTGAATCAGCAACTTGACCGTCAGAGCCAGATATTATAGTAGTACACATATGGTACCACTGGCCGGGTTCAATTATACTCTCTGACCATTTCTTTCTATAACTTCCACTAAAATGTGAAACTCCAAGAAATGTATTATTCTTAACAAGACCAAAGCGCGTTCCACCACCAGACATGCCAAAAATAATTGAGGCACCGGTTTTGCGATCTGGGCGAACCCAGGCACATATAGAGCCGCTTGCGAATGGAACCGTTGTTGTTACTGAATCTTCTGACTCACCAAAAGCCATAGCATTAAAATTTACTGCTCTGCCTGTAAATATATGTCCGTGTCGAAATTCTGTAGAGTTATCAAAAGCCCTTGGCAAACAAGGGGGTGCGCCAACAATGGTGGCACCTGCACGAGTACCGTTTTGATTTCCAGCACTATCTTGAAGATCAGCGTCGAGTGGATAATACAAACTAGGTGCTACACCGGCAGAAGCAGAAGTTACCGCAAATGTAGGTGACATCATTACGCCGCGAACTTGTTTTTTAGTTAATACTGTTCCTTTCCATAAACCAACATTAGCAACATTACCAATAAAATTTTGATCCGTTCCAGAATAACTACCGCCAATGATAAGGTCTGCGTCGGCATCAATTGTTGCATCAACGGCAGAAATATTGAATTCTCTATCAACTACCCCATCAACATAGCCAGTAAAAACATCGGTTGTTCTATTAACTGTGTATCCATAATGGTGCCATTGACCATCATTTACTGTTTGAACTCCGTCTATGTCTCCGCTTTGATTTTCATCTACATCTTTTACAGATGATCTTGTTTTTCCACCGTTGAATCCAAATCGATAACCTTCATAATTACCACCACTACCATCTATTTTTGCAACAACATAATATTCAGCCTGATCAGTAAACTTTGCCCAATATGTCACTGAGAAAGAGTTGGTCGTCATTTGACCATTAGCATGATCACCACAATTAATAAATTCATCATCGCCATTAAAATAGGCACTTCCTGTTGCAAGCAAAACAGGGGCTTGATTAAATTTTAAATCTAATGATGCACTTAGTGCCGGGGTAACTAATGAAATATCTGGTGCTAACACTTAGGAAATCCCTCCTTATGAGAAGTTTTGTCCAATAACGGCGGCGTAAACATCTCTATCTGCGGCACTTGTTGGAACACAAGTAAACTGTACCATATCTATTGAGCCCGTTTCAGAAGTCATTGTATGCGATGCTCCACCGGACCACAATAAAGAACCATTCTTTGTAGTGCTTCCAGCATCACTATAAATATTAACCGTAGCATATGAAATAGTTTTAGCTGCACTGGCATGTTGCGTAATTTTTACGACACTTGTCATAGAGCTACCTAGTGTTGGAGCATTAAATATTTTAATAGCGGTTACATCTGCTGTGAGTGTTATCGTACCAACTCTACCCTTAAGATAGTCAACAACAATTGTTGCTCCAGAGTCTGCTAAGTAGACAGCACTGTCAGTTACAATATCACCGTCTGCGTCGTTTGCAATTGCAGCAGCCGTTTGACCAAGGGAATCTTTTATAAAACCGGCACCGTATCTATTTAAATTTAAGCCAACAGTGGTTTGGCCACCGCCGAGAAAGTTCAAATTAGTGCTGTTGTTAACAATGTAAGAGTCAGTTCCACCGACATCAAAATAAATATATTGAGTACCATTGTTAACTTCAAACTCTTTACCGTTGAGAGACTTGGGTGTTGCTCCTGCTCCGTCTCCTGGTCCGACAGATACGCTACCCGAATCTTCAACTATAAGTCTAGTCGCTAATGCTGTTGAGTGGTTTCTCGTTTGCACAAACAGTGTACCACCTTTTGCTTGGCCTGTTTGATGTTTTCTAATCAGAACACCAGTATCACTACCACCTGGAGCATTAAATGCAATACTACCAGTAGTTGATGATATCATCTGAGTCATTCTTGCGCCAGCATTACCACTTTCGTTTCTAAATTCAACTTTTGATTCACCAGTTGTGGCTGTCCGAACGAAGATACTACGATCAGTAGCTCGTGTGCCAGCACCAACGTGGAGTTGAGTAGAAATATGAGCAGTACCATTTACTTCAAGCTCTGCGTCTGGATCAGAAACACCAATTCCTACTAAACCAGAACCGGTTACAACCAATGCATTTGCATTAGATGGTGTTGCGAGGTGTAAAAGCTTTGTATTATCAATGTTTCCAGAGACTACTAAAAGAGCCGCTGGACCGTGTTGATTTGAACCAGTAATAGCGAGGCCGCCTTGAGAAGACGATATCCTCTGTGTACCAGCAATCTCAAGTTGATGATCGTTTGGAAAACTCTCAGGAGTAAAGTTAATACCCATATTGGTGTTGGATTCAAGGACAACAAAAGTTTGTCCGAGAACCATTTTATCACCACCGGCAATTCTAAATTCAATCTGGTCAGCTGTTCTTTTGCGAAAGCCAAGGTCTGTGTCTGAGGAAAAGAACACTTCGTCAGGCACGAGCATTTTATTACCCACAACATGCAGCTCCGCTGCTGGAGTGGCGGTATTGATACCGACAAAACCCGATGCGGATACTGTCATGATACTTGCGTTAGAAGGTGTGGATAATTGAAAAATCTTTACATTGTCTAAACTTGAAGAAACTGCAAACAAAGGGCCAGTTCCTTGTGATCCAGTAATTGCAAATCGTCCGTGAGAACTAGATAGAGATAAGCCTGCGTCTGTGATTTGTAAAACATCAGTACCGTTAGCAACGAAACCGATAGTATCAGTTGCGGAATTATAAATTCCAGTGTTTGGATCTCCATCAAAAGAATATGCAGGAAGGCTTGTAGAACCAGTCATGGTTCTTACTTGTCCATTATCTACTTCAAAGAGTGGGCCGATCGCACTTGATGAAAGACGTAAAAAACTACCAGATAGTGCGTCACTAACAAGAGTAATTTTTTCAAGAGTACTTGCGTTGCCATCTGGAGCAACGAGAAGACTACCTGTTATAGTTTGTTGCCCGGTAAAGGCAAACCTAGAGGGACGAAAGTTAGACATTATTTATCCTCTTAGCTAAAGATCACCATCGCCGTTGCGGTTTTCTATTGCTCTTGAAGCTCCCACCGAGCCTGTTAAATTATATTCACTACGAACTGGTGTAAGCTCTGCTAACATTTCAAAAGTACAAGTACTGCTGCCATTCTCTAGTGATGAAATGAATATTTTTCTGCATTTTACTGGGAAAGTCATGGCACTATCAATGCCAGATAATGTAATGTATCTTTTCTGATCCATAATATTTGTAGTGCCAGTTCTACTAACAAAGTGGACAACAATATCTACATCAGTTTTATTAATAACTGTAATTGATTTTGTCATTGTAGGAAAATCAATTTGTTGTCCATCAGCAGTCAGTGCAGTTTGTGTAAATGATGAACCGGTTAGAAATGGAGCACCTGATACTTGATATGCACCAGCACTGTTTATTCCTACCGTTCGATGTTTTGGTATCACTGGGTGTGTCATCTATTTTTCTCTCCTATACTACCAATAAATAGTTAATTTGTATGCAAAACACTATTATCTATCCCTAGTATAATTGTTTTTTCTTTTAAGTCTCTTTAGAAGTTTTATTTCTTCAGATTTTCTTCTTCGTTCTGCTTCTTGTCTCTTTAATCTTTTCTTAACAGATTTTTTATAATGTCTTCTCGTATTTCCTTTTTTAAATATCTCATCCATTACATTTTCTTTTTTACAAATCTTAATAAATCTATTAAGTATTGATTGCTGAGATTCTCCTTTTCTCAAAGATACCGATACTAGTGAGGGGCTATTTTTAGCCATTTATTATTTTCCTTTCGATAACGTTTTCCACGTATTACCCATTATATTCATAAGTCCATCAATATTCACGCCAGGATCATTTGGATCCATATCTTTAAGTGCTCCGCCTGATGCGCCGCCGCCTCTTGGGGAAGGTGCTGGTGTTGTACCCTCAAAAATATCGATGCCCCTGAAGGCATCTCTTCCGATTTCATCTAATAGTTTATTCTTGGCTGCTTCATGCTTCTTGCTCGGAGCTTGCCTCTGATTCACCACTGGGGTTTGAACCATTTTCTGTTCGTTCAAAGATTCCTCTACTAAAGGTTGCTTTGAAGACATACCAATCATAACTTCAGAAACAACTGAAGATAGAACACCTTGTTTGAACAATACATCTCGAACACATTCTTCAACGATTGGTTTAATAAGTTTTTTTAGTTCTGATTTTTTCATTCTTCACCTACAATATCATTTAAAATGCGATTAATTCTATCAGACTTTGTAATAATGTTAGATTGCTTGCTTTCCTTCATCATAAAAGCACCATGTGTTGAAGGCTCAGAAACAAAATCAAAGCAAATAAGATTGAAATCGTCTTCAACAACAGTTTCTCCGTTGTTTTCATGTACTGACCCCATACCTCTGGAAGAAATACCAAGCTTAACACCGCCTTCAACTAGTGATCTTAGTATTTGTCCTGACGGTGTGTTTAAGATTTTTACTTTACCCTTAACATCGTCTCCATCCCACCAAACACCAGTAACCATATGAGAGGCATTTTTTAAATTAACAACTTGGTCATCTGGGTGGTCAAGTTCACCCAGTGCTCGATTTTCTTTAATAAGTTTTTCGTAGTTTTTGACTTCTCTTTCCAATACGGACCTTGGATACCTTCTTTTGTTGCCATTTAAGGCATCTGCACGTTGCATAACACCAGATAGATAAAGAGCATTATTTTCCTTAACGTCTCTTTTTTCTTCTTCAGTTAATAAATCCTCACAAACGCCGCCGGGACATAATTCGTAGTATTCTCTAAGTAAATATTTGCTATTCATGTTTTTTTCCTTGCCCTGTATCATACAGGGTATCGCATCTTACCTTTGCAGCAGCGACGTACTGGTTGTAGCATCCATTTTTTACTCATCATCACAAACCTCGCTTTTTAATTTTTACTTACAATATTAATTCCGTCATCTCCAAACAACGTACATAATATATAAGAAGTTCCAGAAGATAACCCACCAAGCACGAATGCATTGGTAAAATTATATTCATAGCTAAATAGTTCTGTTAAAGGGTTTATGCAAAATAAAAATACGCCAATCCAGAAACCCATACACATAGGACATGTGAAAATATAATGTGGTGGTCTTATCTTATTAAAGATTTTTCCGTAACATATTATTTGGGTGAGACCGTAAGCTGATAAAACAAAATATATTAGAGGTAACATCAATCACTCTTTTGATTCATATACTTGATACCCATGCATTCTTTCAGTGCCTTTAGGTATTGATCCTTTTGTCCTTGCCTGCGACACTTCACCAAATTCGGTACTGTCTTCTACAGATGGGTCAACCCACCAGTCTTCCATAGCATCCTCATGAGCTTGGCTCCACATATAATATGGTTTTTCCTCTTCCAAGAATTTACCAATTGTATACACTGATATCTGGGCATGATTTTTTCCATCTTGTGAGGGAGGGTATGCACCTTCAAGTGAACCATAAACATTTCCGCCTCTTACAGACTCAGGCAGTATAACGCCTCTTTTAACTAAAAAAGCAAACAGTCTTGATTGTGTATGATATACATCATCGGACATTTCGTTTTTTGCTAAAGCTAATATTTTATTCTTCTTTGGCATTACAACTATATCAATGTCAGTGTGATCATAGATTCCCAAGCTTCCATCCAGATTCTTTCTTGCATTCATCTTCATAGATGCCTGTGGTACCTTTGGCTCTTCTTCTAGTTCCGGGGCAGGCATTGGCGGTTCAGGTGTGCCGACACTAACTTTAATTGCCATTGTTACTAACCTCTTGAACTAAAGTTTGAATTTTTAAAATTTTCTGTATGTCGTCTTCAGTTGTTTTTCTTTTACTTAAGCTTTCTAAAAACTTAATTACATTATTTGTTTTTTCAATCATATGTTCATCAGCTTGAATATCTTCGTGCTGAAGAGAAGCGTTAACTTCTTCTTTAAGTCTACCAATTTCTTCATTAAGATATGATTTAAGTCCAACAGCATTGTCTGTAAAAGAGAATACATAATTAATAACTAGACTCTTTTGTTGCTCAGTGAGTTTTTCACCGTAAGCATCATTAAATTTTTCTACAAAAGTTTTGAAAACTAAATTATCAATATATTCAAGTTTTTCTTCTTCTTGAATGTCTTCAGATTGTAGGTTTTTTAAAATTAATTGCTCTAACATAACCCTATCTTTTACATTTATAGAGTCACTGAATAGTTGAGATACAGTAGCCATGCTTTTATAGTTTGGCAGGAAGTTTGAAAATATATCAGGCCCAAGATTCTTATTTATTTTTTGAATTAGATTGGTTTGTTCATTAAAAAGATTTTTATTATCAATTTTACCCCTTGAAACCTTCACTTCATTCAATAATCTTTCGGATGTTCTATCATCAAGTGAAGTTGTATCCAATATAGCCTTATAGAGCTGGAGTTCTTTGTACAGTGCCGAATTTTTCTTAAAATTCTCTTTAATAATTCTAGTGGCAAGTTCTTTTCTAGCTGTGTTCTTGCTGATGACTGCTTTCGTCGTTTCGCGTACTAAAATTTCATAAAGAAAAGCGGTATTTCTTTTCTTATTGTGTTTATTTTTCATCCGGTTTATTCTCCAAATCAGAAATTAGTTTTTTTATCTCGTAATTCACTTCAAATAGTTTATTTTCTTCCTCTATACTATAATTAGTGTCTTTGTTCTCATAAATTCCATTAGCGGCTTGCTGGAGGCCAGAAAGTCCCTTAAATACGGAACGAGGAGTGTTTTTACCAATCTCACGATTATATTTTCCATGGTAGTGCCTCTTTCTTGCACCCATGTTTCTCTTGTCAGAAGTTTCCGGCTCATACATCTTTCCTTTTGAAAGAGGGGTTGTGGTCATCTCTCTGTTTGCTGGTGCGGCTAGTAGGTTTGATCCTTCTTCTTCCGTATCCCCCGCATCGTCTGCGAGTTCACCTAAATCAGTGTCGAGACCTGCGTCTGCTTCACCGCCCAAGTCAGCACCCAGGTCTTCTCCACCAAGATCTAAGTCTCCGCCGCCGCCAAGGTCTGGTAGACCTCCGCCTTCTGCACCTTCAAATTGACCGAGAGATGCTTCAAATTGTTTATCGTATGACATTTCTCTTTGCATACGTAAAAATTGGTCATCAGACATTGAGAAGATGTTTTTGGCAATCCATCTTTTACTAAAGTATCCTTCGGTAGCACTTGCTGCGACATCAAATTTAGTTCTCAAGTTTTCTAGTTGTTGTAATTCAGCAATTTGAGATGGATTATTTAAAGTAAGTTTAAAGTTTACCAAATCTTCCGAACGAAATCCGATGGTATATAAATGAATGATACCTATTTTTTCTAATTCAGCAACAATTGCTCTCTGTAGTCGTTGCACTGTTCTTGCAAATCGAATATCTTTTTGAGCTAAAGTAGTTTTATCTTCATCGGCACCGTCGCCTCTTGATAAGTAAGATTGTGGCACTTTTAATGCAGCAAAAAGTTTATCTCGTAAATATTGAACGTCATCGATATCACCTGTGAATTGTCCACCGGGTAAACTTTCAATTCTAGTTCCTGTTGTTTGTCCACGGACTGGTAAGAAATAGTCTTCATCGACCGACATTGGGTTATATCTTAGGTCTACACGGCCCGTGGAGGCATCTAAGACTTGATTTCTCTTCATGCCGTTCATTACCTTAAGCATATACTGTTCAACGTCTTGTGGGGCAATGTTACCAACATCAATATAGAATACTCTCCGCTCTGGGGAACGAACAATTCTATAAGACATCATAGCGTCTTCCATCAATGACAATTGTCTCCAAATTCTTCTAGCTGGTTCCAAAACAGATGAACCATACGGAGCATACTTATCGTGACCCAAGATTCTAAAATGTCCCATTTGCCAATTTTCAAAAGTCATGCCAGCCGAATTCCACTGATACTGTACATAATTGGGGTTTGTTGGATCTTGACCTTCTAACCTCTCAACTTCATGTGGAGGCAAGCCCATTGCATATTTAACTCCCAGTTTCTCATCAATGTCCAGATACAAGAAAAAGTCTCCGAACTTACACATAGTGCGACACCAACCAAATAAATTAAATTCTACATTCAATATATTATAATACAAAGTATTAAGTACAGATTTAATTTCTTCGTTTGGGCATTCGATTTTTAGTAGAGGTTGTAGTGAATTAGAAGTTGTCATTTCATCTGCATAGATATCTAAAGCTGATGCGATTTCTGGCATGTACTCCATTTGATCAAAGTCTTTATATCTCTCTCCCCTGTTCTGGTTTGACATATAAGCAGAGCCGAGAGTTTCAAATGGATTGTATGTGGTTTTTTGAAATTGTTTACCAGACGCAGAATTAAATCTTGTTGCATAATTGTCAAGTGAACGACGTTTAAATCTTCTTTGCTGCTGTTGTCTGTAGTTTACAATAGGGCCAGAGAAGAGTCTTGTTAATCTCTTAAATAATGCGCTTTCGTTATTTCTAGGGTTATTATTGTTTTCTGCCATTTTACCTTAACCTTTGAAGATCCAACTGTAATCTATATACATTTGTTTTTGATCTCTTTGTTTTTGTTCTCTATCGTATTCTACCATTCCAGGTATAGCTGTGTTAAGCGTTCTCTGATTTGTCATGATAGATTCTGCAAATGCTTTTTTGTATTCCATATCTCTTTTGTTCGTTACTAATGCGGTGTCTCTAACCCAGCAAGCAATGGCCATGGATAAAGTTAAGTCATCATTATATCCCTTCATCGCTTCAGGCTTACCATTATTCCAAATGAAAGTTTTTAATTCATTTAAAAGTCTAGTAGAGTTAATAGTAATTAGTTGATTTCTTATAAACTCTTCTAACTTTGCAATAATCAAGGGACGTGATTTCATTGAAGTTGTAAAACCAGGAATTGAGTTAGACATTGACTCAGCCATAATCGGGTCTACATATTCATTTGAACCTTTTGTCGAAAAATATACGTTAGGGTATTCCATATCAATGAGTTTTGTAAGAACAGAATAACCTATATTGTTGTTTTCAACAACAAGCATGCAATTACCATATTCTCTACCAGCATCGTGTAAAACTCTAGCAAAGTGATCTAAATCTAATTTACCTTGATACTCTGCTACTTGTACCATATTTGTAACATCTATAACATGGAAGGCAGAGTAATCTCTTCCATCTCCTCTAGCTACGTCGGCCACTAGTAGGTATGAATTCTCTGGATTGAAATCTTCCCAAATATAATAGTTTCTATCGAAGCCCGTCCGATACTTTGGTTGACATACTTTGTTTTCTAAATCAGTTATATTTTGTGGATCTATAACTGTTTCACCAGACATATTAAAATTACATTCAAGTTCTTGAGCAATCTGTCTACGAGACATGTTTTTAGTTTCTTTTTTAAACCACTCCTGATCTCTATCCGGGTGTACATCCCAAGGTAACACTGTTGGATGAAAATCATTTTTTTCCTCTAATGAATCAGTACAAGTTTGGTGAAACCAGTTACCAACACCATTTGGAGTTGAGAGTGCGATACAGCGACCACCTGTAGACAGTGTACTGTACAGACCAGTCCACAACTCATCTAGGTTATCAACGTGAGCGGCTTCATCAATAACGAGCAGTGACAGTGCTTCAGAACGTCCTGCGTCTGCGCTAGTTGAAGTAGCTTTAATCTGTGATCCGTTTGAAAGTTCAAACGATGAGCGGTTATCAATACTAATAGAAGCTATTGTCATATGATCGGGAACACTTTTCACGATAGCTTTTACTTTTCTAACTAAGTTTGTGGCTGTGCCAAACTTGGTTGCCATAACAAGAACATTCTTATCCCTGTGGAACATAATCATCCAAGCGATGTAGCCAGCAGCAATAGTTGAAATACCCAATTGACGAGCTTTAAGAATTACATTGAAACGATGTTCGTTAAAATCACTTAACAGATCATCTTGAAATGGATAAGTTTTGAATGGAATTGTACCCTTCATAGGGTGTGAAATTTTTACGTAATTTCTAAGAAAATATTCTGGCGACTTGCCACACTTTATAATTTCCTTTAATATGTCTTGCTTGGATAATTGTGACATACATTTACTCTTTACTGTCCTTCAGAGTCTGTGCTTTCTTTAAAAAGACCTTGTGTCTTCTCTACATTGTGTTTTGAATCTTCAGAACCTTGTGCTATGAAATCTTTAAATGCCTTTTCATAGTCAGTATCTTTTTTTGTAAAATCATCAGCCTTGACAAGTTGTCCTTCATGACCCAGTTTATAATAACACTTAGCAGTAACCCAAGATCTAACACGACTGGCAGCTTGAACCTGTAGATCTGCTTCGCCCTCTTTCGTTAGAGTAAGACTTTCCTTGGTTATCTTGCGATATTCTTTTTTAATAAACGATGCAATGCTCTCAATATTTTTCATTATATTGGTTTCAAATTTATTATCATGAACTTCTTTTAACTTTACATCACTGTGGTAATGAATGCAAAGTGTTTCACCCATGAAACTTACTTTGAAGCCGTCCATAATTCTCTTGTCAGATAACTCGACTTCTTCTTCTCGTCTTAGTCCAATTACAACTGGATCACCATTTTCATCGAGTGCCCCGTCATGTGTATTTGATATTGCTTGTGAAATACCTCTTACGATGCTCATAATATCAGCCATTTGATTCTCCTAATTGTGGTCTCCAACCACTTTTCCATCGGTCTTCTCTGCCGTTAACATACTGGATATAACATTTGTAACAGCAATCTAGTTTTTTCATGTAAACATCATCTTTTGTATCAAAAGAATATTTTTCACAAACCGGACAATTTCTTTTAACATTGTCCTTCTTAATTAGTTTCTTTGTTATTAAAATACCATTATTATCAATGGTCTCTTTTTTATAATGTGCTTCTCTATCTTTCTTTGATAGCTCTTTTAACTGTGATAAATAGTCTTTTTCTTTTTCGTCGTCCCAATTAGCCTTTGGGTTTGCAATTGCTTCATCACCATATTTTTCTCTAATAGCTCTTTCTACTCCAGCTATCTGATTCAATTTATCTTTCTTCACTCAGTGGCACCAGTCAAAGCATATGTAATTGCAATTGTTGTAACTGCACCCACTACAAAACTACTAACAATATATACTGGAGTCCAGTCAGATGTTTCCAAAGTTCTCTCTTCTAGTACTTCAATATAGTCTCTTTTAATACTAAGCTCCGTTGTGTAAAGAGTTTTTTCATTTTGCCAAAGAGCCATCATTGACTGAAATTCAAGATTAAATTTTTGCTCCATGTAATCTCTTTCGTTACGAAGCATTGCTAGTTCTTCTTTATGGTCTAGTTGAATCTTAGTTAGAGAGTCTGTTGTAAGGAGAATACCAGAAAATGGTGCTGCCATACCAAGGTCCAAAGCTTCAATCCTCAAGTCAAGTCGAAAATCCATATCGAGAGCAGTGCTATGTGTATCGGTTTCATCAGCAAGTTCTTCTGCTAAATCTTCCATATTGTTTGCTTGTCCGTATACGATAGGAGTATACAACATAAATAAAATTAAAAATAAATTACGAACCATTTTTGAGTCCAAACCTTTCTGCGAGTTCTTTCGCCATTTTGTCTTTGTCACCACGATTTCTTTTGGCAGTTTCCATCAATTCTTTTTTATGTTTTTTCTTGATTTCTCTTACGCTCTTTTTTTCTTCTTCGGCAACTTTCTTTAGTGCATCGTTATAAGCTTTATTAATCTTCTTTTGTTCTTCAAATGCATTTTTTGCAGCAGCTAATTCTTCATCAGCTTTCTTCTTAGAAGCTTTAAAAAAATTTGATACATCATTCTTGCTTTGATTATTACGAACACACATCCATATTATAAACGAAATTGCTCCAATTGGAAACCACCAATAATTTTTTATAAAAATCCAAGCTTTTTTAATTGCCAGCATTATGACGATTTCCACTTTGAGGCTAAGTCAACAGCAGCTTGTGAGCCAATATATGCTAAACTTACTGCACACCAGTCTGACGATGTGAGCATGCCGCTTGAGAGTGCATACGTTGCTGCAATCCAAACTGCAAGTTTGCGAGAAACAAGTCTCTCAAATAATTTATCTAAAGCACCTTTTGCGTTTTGATATAATTTTGTTTTATTTTTTACAGGCCGTGGTGGGCTAGTAAATGTAACTGATTCATTAGGTTCCATGATATCATCCTCCATGGACTAAATAGTTACATATTTACATTTGGATACCCTTTTACTTTATCAATCGTAATTTGACTGTCAACCGAATCTTTTAATGATTCTAAATGGGAAATCAATAAAACAGATTTATAAAAAGATTTTAAGATATCTAAAATAGTAATAAAGCCCTGCATGTTTTCTTCGTCCAGTGCAGTTCCGGGTTCATCCAAAACAATCAAATCGGGCTTAGGCATTGAAGACACATTAAGAAATGCTAACCTAATCGCCATTGAAGCAATTGTTTTTTCAGCACCCGAACCCATCTCAAGCGGGCGGGCATCATACTTTGGATGCTTAATAAGAATTTCTAATTTCTTATCTTCATTCTCCAATGTAATCTCAAAGTCAACAACATTACTCAGTACCTTAGTAATTTCATCATTAATTAACGGCAGTCGCCTACGAATAATATCAAGTGATATTCCGTTACTATGCATGCATCTTAAGAATAAATCGTAAGCAGCATATTGTTTTCTAGTTTTTATTAATTCAATTTGTTGATTTTTAACTTCTTTAATTATTTGTTCGTAACCGCCATGTTCTTTATATAAGTTTAAAATTTCTTTTTCACAGTCACTGAGAGCACTATCTCTTGATTCATGAGAAAGTGATAAGGAAGCTTGGGTGGCAATTAATGCATGGTAGTTCTCAATAGCTTCCTTATTGTCGTCATATATATTTATTTTTTCTTCTGCTGCTTTGATTTCATTCTTAAACTTTTCGGCATTTGTTTTGCCTTCTTGTAAAACAAGTTTTTCTTTAGCAATATTTGATTTATGCTCTTCCATTTTCTGGAGGATGATGTTGTATTTCTCTAGATGGGAAGAAACTTCTTCTGGGTTTAACTTCAATATCTCAGCTTCTATAGATTTTACGCTGGTTACTAAGTCATCAATTGTCGATTGAACACTGGTTGCTTTTGACTTTGACTCGTATGCATCTTTAATAAACTTACAATGTGAAAATTCAGAACCACAAGGTACTTCAGAAAGTAGTTTTAGTTTTTTATTATAAACTTCTTTATTTCTTTCCTCAAGTGTAAGTTCCGAGTGGATCTTCTTAAGTTCTTCTTCGTGTGTACCAAGAATCTCTCTTTTATTCTGTAAGCCATCAATGTCAAATTCACTAACAAATACTTGGATCTTACCTTTTTTCTCTTCAAGCTCACTTAATTTTTGTTTTCCTATCACAGAATCTGCTTTGTTCTTTAACAACTTGGAAACATAGGTATCTCGCTTAGACATCTCTTCTTGATAATTAATAATTTCATGAGGTACGGATTGTAATTTAGATTCAAGCGTCAACATTTCGGCTTTTATATTATTAATTTCTTCTTTTAGATTTTTGCACTCTTCTACTTGGCTTGTTGTTTTAGTTTCGTTTTCTTGTAATAGTGTTTCAAATTCATTAATTTTTTCATCATAATTATTGTTTTCAAGTTTTTTTAAGATTGCTTTGATTTCTGATGCTTCATCTTTAGCCAATTTAAATTTTCTTTCAAACAAGTTTAAATCCAAAAATTTAGCAAGAATTTCTTTTCTCTTAGTTGATCCTTCACCAATGAATGATAGAGAATCTATCTGTGAAGCCATGGATGTTAATAAGAAATCATCAAGCGTTCCAAACATATTACGAATATTAGAATCGGTTTCATTTCTTGTAAGTCCGTTCAGAGTTGTTTCTTCACCAGTTACTGAGTCGTACACTTTAAAGTCAACTTCAGTTTTAGCCTCCATAGTTTCAGCTCCCTTGAGCTTCTTTACATATTTTTCTGCTCTTCTATAGACTGTGAATAACTTGGTTCCAACTTCTATCTCGACCTTACCCCAACCAGCTTGTTTGGTTTGATTAATAATATTTAAATTCTTTCGATTGTGCTTAGATGTTGAATTATATACAACCCAGAGCATACTATCAATAATACTAGATTTGCCAGAAAAGTTTTTACCAAAAATTCCTATGACTCCATTTAGTTTTTCAAAATCAATCTTATTGGATTCTCCATAATTAAACAAATTACTCCACTCTAAGTTTTTTAAATTCCAATGAATGTTTCTTTGAACCTCTTCTTCTTGTTGTGCCGTTCGATTATGCCTGTCGTTCAATTCATAAATTGTATCAAGAGTGTCTTTGTCTGGCTTGTAATCCTTTAAGTACTCACTAATTAATTTTCTCTGCACACTCACATCACGTAAGTCTTCTTGTGTTAGTTCTAAGATATCTTGAACTCTGCCTCTTTGGCCCGATGCTCTATTTAAGAATGTTATAGCTTCTGGCTTAAATAAAAGTTTTGCTACATCAACTGCTTTTCTAAGTTTATTAACTGGTATGTTGTTGTTTGAAACAATTCTTAAACGAGATCCATCTGGAATCGATAAGTTTTTTGGAAGCTGTCCTTTGGGACTTAAATTAATTGTTATGAAAGGTTTTGGATTTGGAATTACAACGTGCTTACAAGTAAAAGAATCTTTATCTTCAATGTCCCAAAGCAAAAAACCTTTATCATTAGTTTCACCATAATTTTGTTGGACTGTTGATCCTGGGTATCTGACTCTTCCTTCTGTATCTAATATTTGATTCGTCTTGTGTATATCCCCAAGGAATGCAAAATCGTGGCCTGCAAAGATTTCTACTGGGTGTTCGCCATGTTCTAATACATAACCCGCATCAGTTTCAACACCGGAGATTGCACCATGATACAGTGCAATATTAATTTTATTGGAATCTGTTGGTGCTGTCCAATTATCTTCATCAAACACAGATAATACGTTTAGAGTAACTGACTCGTTCACTGGTGTTTCACCAGCATCTTTTAAAAGAATAAGGTTTGGTAAGCCAAGAGCATCAATAATTGGACTAAGTGCATCCTGCCTGTTTCCATTTTTTAAATTACCATCGTGGTTACCAAGAATAATATAAGTGGGTGCTATGTTGGCTAAGTTTCTGAAGAAGTCAGCAGCCATATCTACGAACTCGGGACTGATTTGGGTTTTGGTGTGAGCAATATCTCCACAATGTACGATATAATCTACTTTTTCTTCTTTCATTACCTCATACATTTTTTCAAATACTGCTCGGTATTCGGGGTGATATTTTAAATTTCTAATATGTGTATCAGCAATATGGGCAAATTTCATATACTACTCCATTCAGCTATTATAATAGCACTTTGAGATCTGTTTGTCAAGCTTAAATGGAAGCTACAGCATAGTCTAAATAACTATTTGAATTCATTAAGGTTGCTTCGTTTTTTCTTTTTTGGTATTCTTCTTTAGACATTTCACCAACATCATCATAAGGATGAATATCTACTTTATAAACTTCAACATCGTACTCAATCAATTTACTAATTAATTTTAATGCTTTTATTTCGACATCAGGATCAAGTGCAATATAGATTGGTGTATCATTTTCAACGATTTTATTGAAAAGCTTGTGTCTTTCACTAAGAGTGCTTCCAAGAATGGGTATACTATTTCCTGCAATGATCGCATCGAATGCCCCTTCTACAATAGATAAGTCGGATGACCAATCAACATATAACTCATTGAAAATAATATTTTTACTTACAGGTGGGTTTTGATATTTTTTCCAATTAGAGTCATATGTTCTAGCAATAAAATAATTTATATCACCATCATCATTAAACGAAGGAATAATGATCCTTCCTTGATATGGTCCAAATGAACAATAACCTATTTTCCATTTTAATATATCATTTCGTGTGACACCACGAGTTCTTAAATATTTTTTAGGTGGTAAGGAAGCTACCGAACCGTCTGTAGTAGCGAGGGTCTTAAACTCTTTAGGAAGCTCTATAACTTGTTTATCATCAATTACATCCTCAACACCAAACAAGTTTTCAAAAGCATTTATATTAAAGTCTGACGTTAAATCAGACCAAGCTTGTTGTTGTGTAAAACTACCCCAACGTCTAACAAGTCTGTGGATTGAATTACCTTTGTAATCACAGATCCAACATTTGAATTTATTTTTACTTATGTTTAAAGAAAGTTTCTTTTTATGATGTTTACACTTTGGACAGTAAAATAAATATTCATCTCTAGCCTTATAGGAATCACCCAGTACTTCTCTCAGAATTTTTATTTTCTTTTTCGGCATCTTGAACCTTTCTAAGTCCTGCTCTAGCAACAATAATTGAATCTGAAATATCGTAATAGTGAGCCTTCACATTATTGTATTTTGTATATTCTACCTTAAATGATGGTTCATTGTCAAGTAAATACTGCAACACTACTTCTTTTGCTTTTTCACCTTTTGGAATCTTAATTCCATTTAGCTTTCGAGCAGAAGACGCAGCTATGTATTCTGGCTTGATATCAAAGGTGTCATAGCAAAGCCATGAGATCACCCCATTGTATCTAGCCAGTGTTGAAAGAGTTTTAGCTGATGAGAAGCCTGAACGAAAAGACTGTAAAGATTGTTCTATGTATACATGTTCAATCTTATCATCTTCATTATCTGGGTGGCCACCGAATCGATAAAAAAGATCTGCTATTCGTATTTTTGCTTCAAGGCTCTTATCAAAAAAATCTTTATGTTTTTTTAAATTCCAATATTCGGTATGTACTATTTGATTGTCGCGATCAACAATTGTAACACCGGTAATACTGGTTGAAACGTCCAACCCTAAAATCATTTATTTTTTCACTGGTTCTGCCATTCTTCTGCTCTTTTCAGTGTAACTTTTTTTCCATCGGGAAAACCTTTTGTTCCATATAACATTTCATAAATTGCTTGCTTGGTAGCTCTCGTATATATCGATCTTGCTGTTTTACCCAACCTAACATTTTGACGCAGATACTTTGTAAGGTCGTGATGATTTTTTATTTGCTTGGTTTTAGCTGCTGCCGCAATAGCTGATTCCAATTGCTGGTGATCGTCCTGCTCGCCGGGAGCATGCTTCCTCATAGCATCAACATGTATTTGAATACCCCTCAGTACAGCTAAGTCCATCAACGGTCTAAATTCTTTCAGTTGCTCATCATCCATTCCAGCAAAGGAAATTTTGGTTTCCGGCGAAAACGTCTTGTCCATCACGTCTCTTGCAGTTTGTGAACCGGGTAATTTAGATTGACCGGCTGAGGCGTCTGGTATCCCGCCTGCCATGGCAGCGGCAATTCCACCGGCTGTGAGGGCAGCTTTTACCCAATCTTTAAACCCTTCATCGAGTTTTTCTTCAAAGATGTTGTTAATCTCTTCCTCTATTAGAGCAGATAATCTAACTCTATCTAATTTAAATTTATTCATTTTTATTACCTCAAATATCTAATTTTAATTTAAAAGTATATTCTCTTTCTTCGGTTTTTTTAACAGGAGTTGCTACCTTAGCAACGGCTATTAAGTTTTTATTCTTATCAAACACACCTACTTTAGAAATGTAAGTGTTTTTTCTAAACGACGCCGAAGGCTCATTATAACTCGCACTGACAATGTTTGTCAAGGGCATTTTAGGATCCTCAATATAAACTTGTGAACCAGTGAAAACATCATGCTCTACAACAGTACCGGCAGAGTTAGTGTGGTGTTGAATGTAAGTCGGGTTGTTAGAGTGATTTAAAAATCCTTTAGGTGCATGGGCAAACATTGTTACTACTGGGGTGTAACTCGTTCCTTCAAACTCTAGACCCCAAGAAGCAGATGGTGTGTCTGCATAATTATTACCCCAATGTCTCC
>TARA_R110000851_G_scaffold15547_3_pt1 | contig 25499 bp, 25 predicted proteins | sample TARA_R110000851 | Tara Oceans TARA_R110000851 (sample SAMEA4397627) | marine metagenome | biome: Polar Biome; feature: [DCM] deep chlorophyll maximum layer (ENVO:01000326); material: water (ENVO:00002006), including particulate matter (ENVO:01000060) such as... | depth 17 m
TTTCTTTACACTATTTAAATCTTCTTCTATGTGTTTTAAATGATTAGTTTTAATAATTTCAATATGAGCATTAATCATTTTAATGTCACCTTTAATCTTAGCTAATTCGACATTTAATTCATGCACATTTAACATCATTAATCTGCTTCAGCAATAGTATTACCTGCATCTACCCATTGTAAAACCATTTTATAATGTCTATTGTTTGAGTCTATTGGACAAGCCACAACATCTTTGCTACCATCTTCTCTTGCTGGATATTCAATTATCACTTGATTTTTAACTCCACTTAAATCATTTCCGTATTTTATTGTACAACCTTCAAACATTATAATCTCCTATAGCTCTGCATCAAACCAGATGTATGCTCCTGTATTATTTGTTCTTAGAAAACAAACCATTGCACTTGTGCTACTGCCAAAAGAAGACCCGTAAAATCCTACTGAATTTATTTGTAGCCAAGACCCAGCATTCAAGTTACCTGTAACAGACCCTGCATCTCTATCTACATAATACCAATCAGCTCCAGAACCAAAGGCAAAAGAGGGTGTATTTCTGAATGTAACTGGTGGTTGAACATGACAAGCTACAGTTGTTGTGTTGTAAAATCCAGCAACTCCAATGCTTTTAGTATTGCCAGTTACATAATTCAAAAAGAATCTTTGACACTTTGCCAGAGTTGTACCATATTCTTCATGGACAAAATCAGTAGCTGCACTTCCTATTTCTATTTGTATACCAGTAATTTCATACCAGTCATTAGCTCCAGCAGTTCCTGTGTCAGAATTTAATATTTGAAAATGTAATTGATTTGAATCTGCAGGTACTGCACTTCCACTTGTAAATGTATATCTTACCCAGTCTGCTGTAATTGCTTGGTTAGTAGTTCCAATTACTGCAACCTCACCAGTTATTCCATCCATCATAGCTTGGTCAGTACCAGTTCCAGAATATACAGCTACATTAATATAATCACTTGTTGGAGAAAAATTTGCTCCTTTTCTTGCATAAAAACTTAAAGTTATTGTTTCTCCTGCAAATCCTACACAACTAGCACTTTCGCATGGTTGCGAAAAATATGTTGCGTCTGTTACTGTACTGCCATTATCTCTTTGTATTTTTAAACTATGTTTAAATCCTGCAGGAGCATCGGTTGTATATGTTGCTGTTTTTTCACCACCCTGCAAAAATGTATAAAATCTATCTACCCAATATGTTTGCCCTGCTGTTGTATGACTCCCACCACCTTTTTGTGCAACTTCCATTGCTCCATTAATAATTAAATTTCTATTGGTAGGTGCAGTCACTGCAGCAGTTGTAGTATCAACATATGCTTTAATAGACTGTTGCGTTGCTAACATGGTAGCTGAATTACTTGCCATATTATCTTCATCTTTAACATCTGAAATGTTTGCAGTAGTAGGAAAATCTATGTTTTTAGAATTCATGTCTAAGTCACCACCTAGTTGTGGTGTTGCATCATTTACTAAATCAGTTGAACCTGCATCTGCTCCACTGTAACTGAAGTGTACTCCTACTCCATCAGTGTTAGAAAATGTTCCAGAGCTAACAACGTGTGTTACAGCTACTTTTGTATAGCCAGTAGCATCAGTTATTCCTCCAGTAATTTTAAACGTAGCATAAGTAGATGCTGTTCCTTCTTTAGTTATTGTTACAATTCCTCTAGCTATGCTGTTAGATACATCATCCCAACTTTGAACAAAGGCAGTTATATCTGCACTAGCATCATCTGCATCATCTACATAAAGAACTGATACACTACCTAGTGTTGCATTGTTAAAAGCAATTTTACCTGCACCTGGGTCTGCATCAGAAGTAGCACTACTCCAAGTCATTGACAATTGAGGGTTAGTACCTACTGCACCAGTAGCACCTGTGCTACCTGTAGAACCAGTTGAACCAGTAGAACCTGTATCTCCTGTTGTACCTTTATCACCTGCTCTTGTAAAATGTACAGATAAAGCATCTGCTGCACTGAATGTATTATTAGATATTAAATGTGTAACAGCTATTTTATTATAGCCAGTAGCGTTAGTAACAGCTCCAGTAACACTAAATCTAGCATAAGTTGTAGGGTCGTTTGTATCTACTATGTGTAAGAAACCATTTATTGTTGACGTACTATCATCCCATGTAACTACATCTGCTGTTGTAGTAGCTCCGTTAGCATCATCATCGTCTATATAAATTGCAGTTGCTGAAGCATAAGTTGCGTGGTTAAATCTTATATCACCTGCACCAGGGTCTGCGTCTGTTGTTGTTGTATCAAAGTTGTATAAGTATCCAGGTATAGCTCCATCATTGCCTGTTCTAGTAAAGTGTATTGATAGAATGTCTGCTGCACTAAATGTGTTATTAGATATTAAATGAGTTACAGACAATTTATTATATCCACTACCATTTGTAGATGAACCTGTAATAGAAAATCTAGCATATGTAGTTGGGTCATCAGTATCTACAATGTGCAAAAAGCCTTTAACGTCTGCAGTGCTATCATCCCAAGACATAACATCTGTTGTTGTTGTTGCTCCATTTGCATCGTCATCATCTATGTATATTTCTGTAATTGAAGCATATGTACCATTATTAAATTTAATATCCCCAGCTCCAGGGTCGGAATCTGCTGTGTTTGTATCAAAATTATATAAATAACCAGGTACTGCACCATCATTTCCAGATGCTGTAAAGGTTATTGCAAGACTATCTCCTGCACTAAACGTATTGTTTGACACAAGGTGTGCTACTGCTAGTTTGTTATAACCAGACGCATCTGTTACAGTGCCTGTTATTTGAAATCTAGCATAAGTAGTCTTATCGCTTATGTCAGAAAATTGAACATAACCTTTATTACCTGCTGTGCTGTTATCCCAAGTAACAGTATCTGCCTGGGTAGTAGCTCCATGTTGGTCTACATCATCTATATAAATTTCTGTAACACTTGCGTATGTAGCATTATTAAAAGCTACTTCTCCAGCTCCTGGGTCAGCATCACTTGTTCCTGTATCAAATTTGTAAAAATATCCTGGATTAACTCCATCTACGCCATTAGCTATAAATGTTACCCAGACTTTATCTCCATCTGAAAAACTACCTGCACTATCTACATGAACCAATGTAGCCTTGCTATAACCAGTAGCATCTGTTACTGCTGCTGTTATATTGTAGACTGCCCATGTATTAAAAGTTCCTGCTTTAGCAACTCTAATTCTACCTCTATTTGTATAATTAGTAGCATTGTCATCCCAAGTCTGTACCCATGCAGAGATGTCTGTAGCATTATAGTCTACGTCATCTACATATGTTGCAGTTACTGATGCTATTGTTGCATTATTAAATCTAATCTTACCAGCACCAGGGTCAGCATCGGCAGTAGTAGTTGAATATGTCATTAATGCAGAGTCTCCACCTACTGGTAAATAATCTGCTATTGTAGTTAAATCTCCTGAACTATCAAAACCTAATGCTTTACTAGCTCTTTCTGTTGCACTTGAAGTAAATTCAGATGAAGTAATAGTATTAGTGCTTGATACTTTAAAAGACCTATCTACTTGTTCTTGTAATTCTTGTATTGCTGCAAGGTTTTTATCAAAGGCACTTTCAACAGAATCTGCTGTAAATGGGTCATTTTCTACTAAATCTAATGTTTGTGTTTGAGTTGTGCTTCTTCTTATAACTATTGTTTCTGTAGCTGTAGGAATATCAGTAGATTCAAAGACTACGTTACCACCAGTTGCACTTCCTGCACCAGTTACTGTATAATCAGTAGTAAGGGTTTTTGTAGTTTCTACTCCAGTAGCTGACCTTATAATAACCTGTAAATCTGCATTTGCAGAGATTTTAAACTGGTATGCAAAGGTATCTGCAGACCCGTCTCCACTGTAGCTATTCTTAATTATTGTTGTTGATATTGCCATTTTATGTTCCTCTATATTTTAGCATTAAATTGACTACTTTTCTATTCTTCTTTTAATCCTTTTGCCATTTCATTTCCTTGTTGTGCTATTTCCACTATCATTCTAGTTAATTCATCTATATTATCTCTTTTTTCATTACCATCCATTTCTTTATCATCTGTAATTAAATCTAAAACAAATCTTAATTCACTAATTACTTTACTAGTATCTGCCAAGGCTTTATACATTATAAATTCAGGAGATGATAAAAGTTCTTCGTATTTTTCTTGTGAATAACTATCTGTTTTAAATTTAATTTCATTCATTGTATCAACAATTTCTTTTGTGCTCATAAAAGTTTCATAAAATCTTGATATATGTGATGAACTTAGTGATGGATTTCTTATAAAAAATGCTTTTAAAATTGGAATATTATTTATATTTTTAGAAGTAAATCCATAATTTTCAGTAGACCAAGCATCTAAAATACGTCTATCAGTATCAGCACCTCTTACTAAAGCACTTGTAATATTTAATGCGTGTTTACCCAAAGTTCCTGTCCAAGCTCTTACAAAATAATCTATTTTAACAGGTGAGGTAGTGCCTATTCCTAAAAGAGGAGTAATGTGTCTACCTATAAATTTTCCTATTTCTGATGTACTTTTTCTTACTTGAAATTCTGGTAAAAACTTTTGTTCGCTATTGGAAACCACAGCTCCTCTTGTAAAAAAACTAAAATTACTTTGCAATTCAAGTACAGGTTTAACAACATCAGGAATTATTGTATATTGTTGAGTTGCAGTTGCTAGACCAAAATCTGTCCAAAAATCTGTAAATGCTTGTTTATCATTGTCTATTGCCCAATCAAAAAATCTTTCTACACCAGTACCAAATATTAAACCTGGTTCCCATGGTCGTGGCAAACTAAAAAATAAAGGTTCTACACCTACAAAATCAGGTAAAAACTTATGCATAGGAAAATTTAAAAATAAATCTTTTTTCCATTGAGGTAATGCTTGATATTCTGGGTCATCATGATTTACCCACCATAAAAGCATACTTGGAACTGTTATAAATCCCACACTTTTAGCAAAATACTCTACAGGCCTATCTTTTACAGTTTCATAAATTTTACCATAAGACCTTAATCTAGCTGAGAAGAAAGCACTAAAGTAATTTACACTTTCGCCAAGAACTCCTTGTTTGGAAAAATCCATTATATCTTTTGCTTCAAACCCTGCTCTTTCTAAAATTTCTCTATCACTTAAAGGTCTTTTTGACCTTTTAACTTCGCTGTATATAGCACCACCACCAGCTTTTCCTTTTGACCCACCTCGCACAGCATTTACTATTTCTCCTAAAGGTCCTGATATATTTGTTGGCACAACTTCTTGTATCTTAGTTCTTTCTTTTAATAAAGTCTCTTTAATTGCTTTAAATTCTCCAAGTCTAGCTGCTGTTTCTCCTGCAGAACCTACAGTATGTAAAAAATTAAATACTTTTTCTGCTGCTGTAAAGTCAAGTTCATTCTGCACTTTTCTTGCAGTAAATTCTTTTCTCATTGCAGTATCAAAATAAAAATCCATGTCAAGAAAATTACCCATCATTGCACCTGATTTTTCGTATTCCTTTACTAAATCTGTTTTACCTAAACCAGCTTTTTTTTGTCTGTGATTTTTCCATAATTCTGATGCACCTATTATTAAAGATTTATAAGGTATATGAACAACTTTACTTACAATACTTGTAGTTAAACCATCCCTCATAAGGTTGGCAAAAAAGAATTCTGGTGCTAATGTTGCTCCACTTCTTAATAATTTAGTAGGCTTCCTTAACATTTCTGCCCACAATCCGAGAGTATGTCGATTTTGTCCAGACAAAGAACTGATAATGTCTTGTGGCATTTCCCAAACTTCTTTAACACCTTTTCTCCAAACAACTAGATTATTATTGCCAACAAAAGAACCATCTGCCCTAAGACCTTTAACACTTTCTTCGGCAGGTGTTATTTCTTTTTTATTAAATATTTTTTGTTCTGCTTCGTTAAGCTCTATAGTTTTTTGTTTTTTTGTTTTAACTTGTTTAACACCAAATTCTTTCATTATTTCAGGACTTGTTTTTAATACATCAATAAATTGAAGATATGTGCTGTTTCTTTCAGCTAACTGAACATAGTAAATAGTGTTTCTATATATACTTGTAATAGGGTCTTGCATTAATTGTTTAGAACCTGCCCATCTATCCATTTCTTTTATTTTAGCTTGACCAGGTTTTATTTTACCTTGTGCTGTGTATTCAATAAATTTATTAAAAGGTGCATAATATCTATTGGCTCTTTCTATAAGAACTCTAGCTTCTTTAGACAGATAACCAGAATCTACTAAATAATCTAAAACTTGATTTTGAAATTTATATAATTCTTTAGCTATTTGTTTCATTTCATAAGGTGTATCTTCTATAATTTTTTTGGCATTAGCAATATCTTCTTTAAAATATCTGTCTAAATTTTGTAATTGTTCTGTTTTATACCTTTTTGTAGAAACAGTTCCTTCTTCATTTACAAATTGTATTGAAACTGTTTTTACTCCATGAATATCTGCAGCTTCTTTTTGAAAAGCTATTCCTGCTTCTCCCTTTCTTTTACCTTCAAGAATTAAAACCCTGTTTCCTTCATAAATAGATTTATCATTACTTAATACAATTTCACCATTTTTGTATTTTTCTGCTACAACAGCACTTTGTAAATAATCATTCATCTCTGCAGTTCTTGCCTGTGCTTTTTCTGCTGGTAATGGTTCATATACAATTGTAGGTTTTTTTGCATTAGGATTTAATTTTTCAGCTCTTTTTGGTAAATATGTAAGAGCAACTTGTGATTTTCCCCTAGCAGGATTAATTTTTTCAACTCTTTTATTGACTAGTGGTTCTAAAATTGCATTTAAACTTTTAGCTCCAAATTCTGCTAAATTGTCAAATTTTATAGGTCCATCTGTTATAAATTGTGCTGCTCTTCCAAACATTCCTGAAGATAACTGCAATTTTTCTGATACAGTAATCGCTTCTAAAGTACCTGTTTTTTGTATTCTTGCTAAAAGTTTGTTTACAGGATGTAATGCATCTATTAATTGTTCTGCTGCTATCTCTTTTGCACTTTTTAATTTATCTAAGAATTTAGGTTTTACTCGTTCAGTAACTCGCATAGCTCTTGTTGCTTGTCGTTCTGGTGAAACATTAAAAGCATCAGGTTCTACTCTTTCTGTTTTAACTTCAATTTTAGATTCTTCTGGTTTTTTTAATACTTCTATTTCTTTTGACAAAGTTTGTATACGTTTTTCTAAATTTGTAACTTTTAATCCTTTTTCAATTCCTTCTTTACTTAATTCGGCAATAGGTATTTTACCTTCTGCTGTAACAGTTTTTGTACCAGCAGCTTTGTCTTGACCTTTTATAGCTTTTCGGGAATCAAATGCAGAAGTTTCTTGAGTCCTAGTAGGCCTAATTTCTTCCATTCTTGCTGAATCTTTACGAGATTCAAACTCTGATTTTTTAATCTCTTGAATATGAAGAGGGTCCAATGAGCTGTCCATTCTTTCTGTCCTAGATTTCATCGTTCTTCCTGCAACTTCTCTAGGACCTGTTACTTCTTTTTCATATTCTAATTTTTCTTTTTGTGCAATTTTTAATTGCTCCATTGTTGCTTCTAGTCTACCTTCCTTACCTGCTAATTCATTTAATCTTTTACCTTTTATAGTTCCAACATCTTCGTAAGTAATTTTAGAACCTTCTAGCCTAGCATTTCTACTATGCACAGCTTGTTTTAATAATGGATTTTTTTGATATTCTTCTATAACTTCTTTAGTGGTTTTGTTTTCTTTAAATTGTTTTTGCCTTAACAACTTAGGTCCATGTCCTTTTATGTTAAATGCACCAAAAAGAATTAAATCATTAACAAGGTTTTCTCTTGAAGGTAATTCTTGATGCAAGGCCATTCCTGCTGCTTGAAACATTCCAACTTGTGCACTATAGTTTCTAAAAAAAGGTTTCCATCCTTTACCTGAAAAATTTCTAACTTCAGGACGTGCAGAAAATTTAGATTTATTTCTTACTTTTGCTAGTGTAGGTAGTAAAGTTTTTGTTATAAGTTTACCTGCTCCTAATGTAGCTCCTAATTGAACACCTGATTTTAAACTATCATACATTGCTTCTTCTGTAAAAATTTCAAACCATTCACTAAAACCATCAACTTCTCCTCTTTCTAATGCTTCTAAGTAACTTAATTTAATTGCTTCATTTACAAATGCACCTGCAAAACCTCCTGCAAAAGGATTACCACCAGTTGCTAATGTAGCTGGTACAGCTCCTGCAAGAAAAGTAGGCACATCTGCCATAATTCCTATTCCACTTTCAAGTGCTCTTTCTAACCATGTATAATCATCTGATTCATTAGAAAATGCTTTATTGTGGTCATAAGCACCTATTTCAAACATATTTGCATCATAATATTCTAGCATTAATGCTATATTGGATTTACCTAAAGCTCTTCCCCAAATTTCTTCGTATTCAAATTCATCGCCTACAAGACCTTCTTTTAATTTTTCTAATAGTGTTCGGTTATCAAATCTTAAATTTGTATAATCTTTTTTAACATCACCTGACGCAGTATATGTAACATTTTCTGGTTCATCAAATTCTGAAAATATACTAATACTTGTATCTACAGGAACATTTTTGGGTTCAGGTTTTTCGTCAAATTCATCAAATAATGTGCTATCATATTCGTTTTTTTTAAATTTTGTTTCTTGATTTTGCACAAACAAATCAGACGTTTCTTTATTGTCAAACGTATATTGAGCTCTATTGTAAGCATCTGTTGGTGTATATGTGCTCATTATTTTAATTGTTTTGGTAGATTATCTGAACCATACCTGTCAACAAAATCTTTAATACTTTCCTTTGTTAAACTTGGATTTTCTTTTATGTAATTAAGCAATTTTTCTTGAACAAGAGGTATTTTTTCTGCTGTTATTTTTTTATTTCCTTTACTTATATTGTTAACTTTTAAACCAGGTTGGTCAAAACCTGATTTTGGCCCTGTACCTGTTTCTAAAATACTAATTGGAGCATTTTCAGATATTGTTGGTTTTCCTTTTTTTCTTCTTCCAATATTTAACAATTCTCTTACTTTTCTATTTACTTCTTGAGTTGATGGTTTTTGAGAATAAGGTTGTTTTTTCCAATAATGTTCACTTTCTTCAATATAAAGAATTGTATTTAATGTTATTCGTTTTCCAGCATTATCTACTGTGCCTACTTTATTTTTAACGTCATTAAGTACACCTTCTTTAAATCTCCTAGAATAATATGCTTTTGCTATCTCTATTTGTCCAGCTATTCCAAGTGTGTCAAAAAGATTATCTTTTATAAATTCATTTATAGTGTCATTTTGTTCTTTATTTGCAGCTTTTATATTTGGGTTATTTATTTGATTTAATAATCTTTCAAGTTGGTCTGATGATAAACCTTGTTCTACTATATCACCATTATCATGTATGGTTTGATAATTTTCTGCTTCTAAAAGTGTTATTGTTTTGGTTACTAATCTTCGTTCTGTAACAGGTTTTCCTTTGTCATTTAATACAGGAACTTGCTTTCCTGAAAGTGCGTCTAATTCTGTTACAGCAACTTGTTCATACGCTTTAACCTTAACTTCGTAAAAAGCTCCTTTGTTAAGAAGTTCTGGGTCTGCTGCAATAAGTTTTGCTTCTAACATATCATACATACTTGTATCAGTTTGTTCTTTTAATACTCCGTATTTTGCTATATTTTTTAATTGAGTTGTAAGAGCTTTTTGATAATTTTTCCCAGATTCTGTCATATTTTTAAATATAATTGCATCTTTGCCTACTGTGTATTTTTTAAGTAAATCTTCAATTCTTTTCTTTTTTTGTTTAGCAGTTAAAATAGCATCATTTGATATTTTAATTGCTTCACTTGTTGCAATTCCAAGGTTCTTTTTGTTATGACTTGTAGCAGCATCTTTTAAATCTTTTAAAATCCTATCAGATTCTTCACCTATAGTTTTTCTAACTTTGTTTATAAGTTCAGGTGTTAGACTAAGTGCATCTATTGGGTCGCCAAATTCGTCTAATATTTCTTCTTTTGTCTCTTCATCAATTAAATGACCTTTAGCATTTGTGTTTTTGCCGTTATTTACAAGATAATTCCCACTCTCGTTTAAAAATTCTGTTAATCCTTCTTTAGTGCTTATTAAACTTTTTATTGCAGTATAATCAGTTGTATTATCATTATCTTCAAAATTATCTCCTATAACATTTAAACCATCTGTATATAAATAACTTCTTTTTAATGTTCCAATAACAGATTGTGCGTCAAATTCAGCTAACTCTGCTTTTACGTCTACATTTTCATTGTTGTATTGTTTTTTTAAAAGAACATTTTTAAACTCTGCTCTGTCAACTCGAATATCATTTTGGGTTTTTGCATCGCTTGCTCTAGCTAAAAGAACTGCAGCTTGGTCATCAGTATTTTTTTTATTTTCCAATGACGCTCTAAATTTTCGTGAATCTTGCACAGGTTTTTCTAATGCTATTAAAGTTCTTTCAAAAACAGGACCCCATGTTAATTTTTCTTTTTGACTTTTATCTCTATATTTATGGTCATACCGAGTTTTCATTATTATTTTTAAATTTTTTTGATATGTGTCTAATTCTTCAGAACTCATTTCTTCAATAGCTTTTTTTGAAGTCATATCTTCATAAACGTCTTTCATTTCACTAGCATTTTTAATTGCATTATTATCAAAAATTAATGCATCTAATTTTTCTTTTTCATATGCTTCCTGGTTTTTTATACTAGCGAATACCCTTCCAAGTGCACCATAATCAGTTGTATTTCTTCTAGCAAACCCAACAGTATCTGTTGTAGATATTTTAGGAATACCAAATTGGCCAGGACTTACATCTATTTCTTTAATATTTCTTTCTCTACTACCACCTGTAGCTTGAGCTGTAATTTCTAATTTTGGTTTAGCCATTATGATTTGTATGCAGAATAAGAAGCATAAGAGCCTTGTATTAAATCTTCAAATCCTTTTCTTTGCATATTCCCTGTATTGATTTTACTTTCTATATCTAGTCGGTCCATTCTTGCCGATAAACCCTTCTTGGTATAAAATTTACTATTTTCATATTCTTCCATTACCATGTTAAGTTCTGCTACTGGAGAACCCATTGAACTTTCAACACCCCTAGCTCCCAAACGTGCTCTTTTTTCACTCATAAAAAGTTTTGCTCTTTTTGCAGCTTGTATATTTTCTTGCATAGCTTGCATTTTAGCATTTCTTTTATCCCATTTTACGGAATTTCTCATATTCTTTACGTTTTGTAAATTTCCCATAAAACTAAGCCCTGTTTGTACTGCTAACGCAATAGCAAACATAGTAAATGGTTCAATAAAAGATGGTATATTTGTTTGTTTAATTGGTATACCAGCACCACCATATGCTTTTAAGATTCTAGCTTCTTTCTCATTTATATAAGCTAAGAACTCACCTTTAGGTGCATACTGTTCTAGTAGTTGTTTTGCTTCTTTTATTTTTTGTTGAGTTATTTTATCCACTTGTTTTTAAAGTTCCTGTTATACCAAGGACAGTCATTGGCAATGGTTGTGTTTGTTCAACTGTAATTTGCCCTTCTCTATCCCATCCTAGATTCGTTACTTTTTTATCTCCAGTAAATGCTGGTATTGGTGCACCCATTTCATCTGCTGAACTTCTAAATGGTATTTGGTCGCCATTAATAGTAGCACCTACTGTATTTAAAAATCTAACGATTACTTCATTATACCTTTTTTTCCTGCCTTGTGCTACAGAACCTGCTGATGCACCTGATTCTACTCTTAAAGTTTTTAGTTTAGAACTATATCCTAATCCTACTTCTATTGTTTTACTGGCGAAGGTACTTGGTAAACTTATTGTAACTGCACCATTTGTAACTATTTGTTTAGGATATACAGCATCATCTATTAAGACTTGTACTGTTTCTCCTTCTAAGTGGTCAAGACTTGTTACTGTTGTTGATGTTCCTGTAACAGTTCCTGACAAAGCAGAATCTTGATTTACTGTACTATCAAGATATTCAATGTGTTGCACTGTTGCTCCACCTATTATTCTTTCAACAACAACCCATACTTGATTTTCTGTTGCTTCTGTTATAGATGTTATTGCTTTAACTTTTGCTTGACTTTCATTTACTTTTGCAAGTCGAATAACGTCTTGACTTACAACTGTTAAATAGCCTATTGCTATTGGTGTTGTTTCTGTAATTGTAACAACATTAGAAGCTACTGTTGCAGTAAAATCTGCATGACCATTTATAGTTGTTTGTAAATTAGTAGCTGTTGCATTATTGCTTGTTTCTGATTTAAATTCATCTGTTCCTGCTGTACCTGTAGTAGATGTAAATATAGTTGTTGTAGTATCTCTTCTGGTAAATGTTAATTTGCTACCTGTTTGTATGTTAGCATAATCTGTAACTGTAATTGTGCAATTTGCTGCCTTACCACCTATAATGTGTCTATGCCAAGCAATAACATCTTGTTCTCTTTGGTAAGTCATTCCTAATAACGTGCCATCGTCTCTTACTGCCCAGTATATTTGGTCTGGTTCTTGTGCCCAATCTACATCTACAATTCCACCTTCTGTTATATGTTCTGCAAGCAATGTTAAATCTGGAGCAACATATGCATCGTTTTGAAAACTATATCCCAACTCTCTTACTTTACGTTGTTGTCTTTGTACAAATAAAACACTAGGTCCAATTTGCATAGGTTGAGAAGTATGTCCACCATATGTAGTTTCTTGTTTAATATTTACATTTGTAGGTTTTAATGGGTCACCAACGGGTCTATCAACTCTAAATTCTCCACCTGCTGTTCCTATCATTAAATCTCTAATAGGAGCTAACCATCTAATTAAATTTACTTTATTTGCTGCAATAGTATATATAAAAGCATCTGCTGCACTAGCATCGCCTACATCAAAACTTTCATAATTACCAGATTCAGATGCCCATATAGTTTGAGGGTAATTTGTTGAACCACCGAAAACTAATCTTTGTTCAAAAAAAGATACAGTTTGTGGCCATCCTTGTGAGTTTGCCCAACTTCCTAATTGAAAACCTACTGTTGCATCTGTATTTGTAAATGCTTTTGTAATAGTACAAACAACAACTGTTGTATTAGTTCTTGCTGTAATAACAGCTTCTCCAGCATTAAATTTTATTAGTCTGCCTACATCTGTAGTTGCCCAACCAGCATCATTATTTATTCCTGTTACTGCAGATGCAGTTATATTCACACCTGTGCCAATTCCAGCACTTGCTGGTTCTAAAGTTGTTGTAGTTGTATTTATATCTAGGTATGGACCAGTAGCTCCAAAATCTACATCTGCTAACGTCCATGCAGTATGACTTGTTCGTGATAATTTCATTGGTTCATGGTCTGGATGTACTATGTACATAATATCTGCAGATTGCGTAAACTTTAAATCAAAAACTTGTGCTGCTGTATAAGGTGTACTAATTTCAATTACTTTTTGTGCATCGCCACCTGAACCATATGTAGTATAATTAGTAGAATTTACACCAGATAATTCAAATGTATTTGTTGCTTTATTTGCTACAACATATCTTCTTCCATTTACCTCTGTCATTCCAGCGACAGTATTAATCCATACATGGTCGCCATTAGTATATCCATGACTTGTTGCTGTTACTACTGCTGGGTTAGCTTTTGTAATAGCTGTTATTGTTTTATCAGCAGCTACTATCTGACCATTGTCTTTTAAAAATCTTATATATTCATCACCAAATTCAAGAACATATGATTGTGTTACACTAAATTCAAAAGGGATTAGTCTTGTTATTGCTGAAGAATCTTTTACTTCACATACAAATCTAGTACCACTTCTTCGTGTTACTCCTCCTTGAGGGAACACAGTCATATTTTCTAAAATTTCAAGACCATTTGCGTATTTATCAAAATTGATATGTCCAGCTAGTTTTGGTGATAATTCACCTGCTGTAAAGTTGGTTTGAAAAGGATGTACTACTGTTGAAGTTGCTGTTTTTGCCATTATTTTCTAAAGTCCGTAAATGTATCTGAAACAAGGCCATCGATAAACCCTTCTTGTCCATCTACACTTCGTGCTTCAGAAAGTTTTAAACCATAAAGTTGTTGCATCTGTGCTTGTAGTGATGCTGAATTAGTTACTGGATAAGCAAGTTTTACTGCAAGGTGGTATGTTAAACAATCTACAAATAAAGAATCAAAAATATTTGTATCAGTAATTCTTGCTATGTATAATATTTTTGCTGTACCTTCGTCTGTTAATAAAACTCTACCTTCGGTAGCTAAATTTTCTATTTTAAATATATAATCTTGGTATTCCATTTCCAAGACTCTTAAACAATAAGGGTCTGTAGGTAATGCATATTGGTAAGAAAACCCATACGCAGGTGTTGTTGATAACTGGGTAAGAGCAGCTCTAGTTATTGCAAAATTCCAGGGGTGACTTCTTAATAAAGAATCTCTAGCTGGTTCATAAAAAGCATTACAAAGTCTTGCTCTTTCTGTATCATCAGTAAGAGAAGTAATAGGGTCATCTCCTAATTTTCTAAGTGCGTTTGAACATATTGATACTTCTGTTGCCATAATATTATTTTACTTGTAGAGGTAGCATAATTCAATACGCTACCTCTACGATGTTGTAGATTTAGTCTACGATGTAAGTGATTACACCAGCTAAATCGTCACCATCTGCTAAAGCACCGATTGCTTTAACAGTAATAACGACTCCTGCTTTACTAGTAAATGTGTGGTTTCCACCGAGCAATTTAGTTGCTGCAGTATTACCTTGCATATCGAAATAACCAACGGCATCTACGTCTAACCCGTCTATCATTCCATCAACATCAAGTGCTACTGCTGTGCCATCTAAATCTTCGTATGCTTGCCAACCAATGTCTATTGTTTGCGAACCTGCAGTGAAGTTACAATAGAATTGAGACAAACCTCCTAAGATTTTTACCCTACCTGGTGGTAGTTTTCCAATGACAACAAATGAACCTGCATCTCCAACGCCATCCTGGTCATGTGTAAAAGCTAAACTTCTTAGCTTACCTTTCGCAGTGACAGTATCAGTTGTTACTAGGGGAGAAGCTATCGAATTAGCGTACTCCGTGCTGTTTTGTGTTGTTACGGCCATGTTAATGTCCTCCTTTGACTAATTTTTATTTGCATATACTTATTCCGTACACGCTATTTCAACTAATTTTTCTTCTTCGATACGAGTTGCACCGATTGACATAGATAAAAATACTTGTGTTGCATAATTTTTATCTGCTCTTTCGGAAATTTTTGTTGAAATATCTGCACCCAAAGCAAGGCCAATAGCTGATTTACAAAATGCTAATACTTGTCTGTTTCCATCACTATCTGTTCCCAATCTTTGTGAACGGATAAATTTGAATCCAAGGTAAGTATCAATTTCACCTTGTGCCAACGCTTTAACTGTGGCGTAATCAGAAGATGTTACTTGTTCTACGTTTAATAGGTCTGTTAATTGACCTGCTGAACATATAATAAATCTTTCTTCTTCTGGGTCTACATCACCAGCATCGATGATTTCTTTAGCAGATAATAGTTTTGCAAGGTTTAACCCTGTACTACCATGTACTACTTTATTTCCTGATGGAAGTGTTACTGATGTACCACCAGCTACTCCACCATAAGATGTTCCTGTAGCTGCTGTAATAATAGCATCATCCATTGCTCTACCCATAGCCCATGCACCTGCTTGTGCATAATCTGATGTTGGGGATATAAGCATTCTTACTTTATCTTCATTATCAATTAAGTCTGCCCAGTCATAATCATCTAATGATACTTTACGTCTGGAATGTGGTGTATCCATACGAGGAGTATCAGAATGACGGGAAGTTCTTAATTCTGCTGCAACAGAGCCGATTCTTTCAAAGAAATGTGCCTTACCAGTTATTGTTTCTGTTTTAACGGCATCTCTTAATCTTGAACCTTTTTGTTGTGCCAAATGAAGTACGTTACTTTTATATTGTTCGACAAAAGCTGTAGTTATTTGTACTGACATAATTTAGTCCTCCTTTAAAATAATTTTCTTCAATCGGTCTTTATCCTAAAAACGGGAAACCTTACAGTATACGATACTGTCAGTCGGATTTTATAATAGCCATCACAGCTAACCGATTCGTTATCCTAATAGGGCGAACTTGGTACGCAAATTATATCATAAAAAATTAACTATTGCCAAATGCTTTTTCGTGTAGTTGTCGCATTTTCTCAACAGCTTCTTTATGTTCTCTATGATTTGGGTCAAAATATGGATGCTTATTGTCACTCATAACTTGTGAAATTTCTTGTTTTGCATCCAGAGGAGATACTGCTAATCTATTATTTTGTGTATTTTTAGCCATATCTTCTGTTACTTCTCCACCAAGTTTGGCAAACATTCTAATTAATGCTGGATGGTTACCTGCCTCTGTATTCATAAGTTCAAGAACATCTTCATCGCCATATACTTGCAAAGCTCTTTGTGCTGCCCTTACGTTTTTATCGTAGTCAAACCCCCATTCTTGTTTAAGGCTTGATTCTACTTCTTCACGTTGCACATTAAGATTAGCTCCTTGACCTTCTACTTGATGATTAATTTCAGCAATTTGAAAATCCATAAGAGCTTTTACTTGCTCATTGTTTAAACCAATTTTATGAGCTACATTTTTAAACTCATCCATTGATTTGTCTTGAAAATATTGTTGATGTGTCTCAGGAATTTCAACTTCATACTTACTAGCTTCTTCTGGTCTACCTAGTTTGCCATAAAGTTCTGCCTTTTCTTCATCGTTTTTAGGCATAGGTATTCTGCTACCTATCATTTTTTGTTGATGAATTACTGTCTTTGCAAGTGATTCAACATCGTTCAAATTTTGTAAAGTAGGGTCATTCTTCAATTCTTCGGGTAAGGTATCCCTCCAGTTTTGATTGTCACCTACTGTACTAGACCCAAGAACTGAATTAGTAGTTTGTTCAGTTACTTCTGGGTTGTCTTGTGATTCGGTGGTCATTTGTTCGTCAGACATTATTTATTCCTCCTGGTTATTAGATTTTTTATTCTGACAATAACTGCCCTGTTACCTTCGTTAAAAGCAGTTTCATAGGGGTCTTTTGAAAAAGATATCCTATTATAATAAGCTGATTCTAAATCAGCTAAAACTCTTTCGCCCTCTTTTGTACTAAAAGTGGTTTCATAATCTCCTTGTAATTGTTTTAATTGTTTATCAACGTCCTCTATCATTCTTCCATTAACCCTTGTTCTTCTGCTGCTGCTCCAACTTCTGACATTACTGCTTGAGTTTGTGGGTCAGCAAGTTTATTTAAAGCTGTTGCATTAGAAGCAGTTGCTGATGCTTGTTGTTGTTGCATTGCTATTTCTTGTTGCATTTGCTCTTGCATAGCTCTATCTTGTCGCATTTGGTCAACTTCTACAACACTTTTTAATATACTTTTTGGTACACCAAGCAAGGCAGCTCTTGTTCTAATTGCTTCATCATGATTTATAATATCCATAATTGATGGGTCTACTTGTGCTACTTGCATTGCTAGTTGATATAATCTTTCTACAGCTACTGCTTCTTCCATTTTTTGTGAACGAGCAAGTGGTCCAACGTACTCTACATCTACAGATTGGCCTTCAAGCATTTCTGGTGCAGGTAAAAATGCATTTGCTCTTAACATGATTCCAAAAACTCTTTCAATAAGTGGATTCAAAAACTCTGATTGGAATCTACCAAGAGTAGGTCCAAGAAGCCTTTGCATTAATTCATATCTTACTTGTACTTCTGTTGCAGTCATTTGAGGTCCATCTTGTAATTGCAATTGGTCAGAATAATATGCTTGACGTATTGCAGTTCTTAATTGATTTTCTTTTAAATCTGTTACTTGCCAATTAGATGCTATTTGTAAAGGTTTAATTGCTGCATCACTTCTTACTACTGTTATTCCACCAGGTGTCATTCTTACTTTACCGATAACACCATCGTCTTGTACTAATAGTGGTGGGTCAATAGCTTTTGCCCATGCTTTAAGTCCAATTTCTACAGCTTTATTTAATGTTTTAATATCAGGTAAAGCATTGTAAGATGGTGAACGTCCAAATATTTCGCCTGTTGCTTTAGACCATCTAGGTACAAGATAAGGAAATTCATTATACCCTCCTGCTCTAACAGTCATTTTATCTTCTTCGCATACATGACATGAATGAAATGGTAACTTAGTAGCTCCTTTGCCTAAAGCTCTTTCGTAATCTTCAAGTGGTTCTACTGCATGAATAAAATTAAACATTTTATCTGGTTTATCTTTTGCAGCTTCTAATACTTTCTCTCCTACGTTATCTTCTCCAAATTCTTGAACAGCTTGTCTAGCAGATAATTTATATTTTCTATAAAGAGTATCTATGTATCCAGAAACATTTTCTTGAATATAGTATTCTGCAATATGCATTGTATTAAAATGTACACCTGATTCTTGAAACCCTTTATTACCTTCTTCTACAAATAATGCACCTGTTCCAATAGAAACTAAGTCAAGATACATTTCGTGTACTTCTGTATTAAAATTGCTTTCATTAAATACGTTGTACATACGTTTTGCAGAATCTTCTAACCACAATTGTACTTCTCTGTTTTCATTAAATTCTTCATTTCTTACTTTTAAATAAAACCATTGCATTGATGGTGAAGTTAATGTGCCTTGTAAACTAGCTGCGAGTAAATTGCTAGCAGTAATAGCTGTTGAATCAAATAATATTTCAGTTCTTTTTTGACCTTTAGTTCTCGTAAAAACAATATCAGCTTTTCTTGGCATTACATAGTCAAGTATTTCTTGCCAATGGTCCTCCCAAGTTCCCCTTGAACCTTCCATTTGGTTTAATCTTTTTTTTATGTAATTAAATTTTTCCATTAATATGTATTACCTGAACTACCAAGTATGGTTTTACCAACTGATGCTTCTTCAGTTACTCCTTGTCCACCTGTAAGTATAGTTCCAGCTCTACCTGTTCTTTTAGTTTGCAAAGATTTTTGTTTTTCTTTTTCAAGTTTTGCTTCTGCTTCTTTCTCTTTATCTTGCAACGAAGTGTCTACTGGTGGTGGTTTTGGTACTTTTGGTTTCATACCCATCTGCAATTCTCCTTTAACATTCCATAGATTACTGTATCTACATATGTTTCGTCTATTTGCATTGCATTTCTCATAAGACCTTCTTTTTCAAAACCAACACCTTCTACTAATTTTTTAATTCTATCATTACTGTTATCACAAGTTGCTGTAACTCTACCACATCCTGCTTGGTTAAATGTATAGTCAAACATTAATTTAATAATTTTTCTTTGACAAGCCCTAGGACTATCAAGAGCTACATGGATAAAAATATTGTTACCATCATAATCAGAGAATAAAATTACTCCTAAAATTTCTTCATCTTCTATAATTCCCATATAGGAAAATTTGTCGTTGTCAGAATATAAATGTGCTTTCGGTTTTATCCATTCATAACATCTATCTTTCCATTCTTCTGTACTAACGACTTCTATCATTATCCACCTAATACAGTTTTGCTAGTTTTTGCTTTTTCCTCTATTCCACTTACACCAGTCATAATTGTTTGACCACTTGTTCCGTAACCAGAACCTAATGCTGCTCTTCTTTTTGTTGCAGTAGATGATGATGGTGTTGCTGCTGCTGCTTGTAATTGAGCAATTTGGGTTTGTTGTTCTGCTGCACGTTTCTTAGCTTTCTTTTTTGCTTTAGTAATGCCAGTTATCTTACCGAAGATTTTTGCTGGAGCTCGAAAAATAGCTCTAAATACCCCACCCATTATTTAGGTTTCCTTTTAGATGGTCGTCCTTTCTTAGTTCCGTAAGTTCCTTTACCACTTGGCATATTCGTTCTCCTATGCAAAAACATTAAAATCAGATTCTGCTTGTGTATAGCTAGGTTGATAATCTTTTATCCTAGCTTTTCTTAAAGACATAACACAATATCTCATTGCAGAAATAACATCATCGTTAATTGGAACAATTTTTCCGTCCTTACGATGATACATACGCAGTTCTTGTAATAGTTTATCTTGATTTTTGAAGATTTTCAATCTTTTTGTCTGCATACGAGTATACATTTCTTGTATTCCAGCTTCAACTGAATTACCACCAGTGCCATCTCTTTCTCCTTGAGATGGTGGATTACTAAAATGTTCTCTTAACATATTGCATCCTTCTGCTCTATATTGTTCTGTAAGCGACTTACCAGACCCCTTATCTGCTTGTCTACCATCCATAGGCCACGCAACTGGTATCCACTTTCCTCGACTTTTAATTGCACTTGCATGAATAGGGACAGCTTCTTGTCGCATAGCATAAGAATCATAAACGTATGCTATATCTGAATCTCTATCCCAAGCAATCCAAACTGCTGCCGTAGGGTGATTCCATCCAAAATCTATGCCACATAATCTTGGCCAGTAAGTAGGTATTTGTATTGGGTCGCATATAATATCTTCTTCTGCTACTGGAAAAACAAGACCAGAACCTAGTTGTGGTATACCTTGTTCTCTCATTTTTCTTTCGTGTGGTGGCAACGCAGCTAATATTTGGTCTCTTACCTCTTTTGTCATATGAGGTGCATCATCCCACCCAGCTTGTAGTAGTGCTTGTCCTGGTTTTAAATTATTTACAAATTGTGCCACTGTTTGAGTCATACCATTTTCTGGAGTAAAAGTCATGAAAACTATTCCACCTCTATCTGCAGTTCTTGTTAATGCTTGACTATATATTGCTTGTGGTGGTTCTTCATCTAGCCATACTACGTCTACAGCTTCCCCCATCCATTTTTCTTTACCCATTTCATATGCTTTAAACCCTAATCTAGACCATCCCCCCGAAACGTGCTTGACTACTAACGAGTTATGTGCATTTGGTACACCAGGTTTCCTAGTTGCATTACCAATTAAATTAAGTGGTATAGAGCCTGTACCCCTAGCTGATGGGTCATCGGGTTGTCCTACCAGTTCTTTTTGGCATATATCCCTAGTTGTTTCATTAGATGCACCACCTGCCCATGCTCTAATAGGTCTATCAAACTTTTTACCTTCCCACCAGTCTGGATATTTACCTGTCAAATGAAATGCTATTTCTGCTGCACCACAAAAAGACTTACCTATCCTATTTCCTGCCATAAGAAGCCGTTGTGATGCTTGTGTATTGTGAAATTTCTTTTGATATTCGTATGGTTTATAATCTGCTAGTCTATTAGTAACCTTTCTATGCTCTAATTCTTTAGCTATTTCTACTGCTCTTTCTAATTGTTCGCTCAATGAGGAGTTTTTTCCTTATTTTTTGGCATTTCCTCTAAATCTAACTGCCAATAATGGCTATGTAAATCATCTAATGGTTCTATTACGTTCCTAACTATAGCCATAAGTTGTGCATCTTGTTTGCAGTTATCATTTATATAATAGATAATAGCACTTACTCTTTGATGTAAGACTTCAAAACTCTTTCTTAATGCATCTGGTTGCATAGTTAACCTTAGTTAACATCCATTTTGTCTACAGAAATAGCTGATAATAAATGTTTTAATTCTGATTCTAATTCCTCGTCAGATTTTTTACCAGTAACATCTTCAACTTTGTGAGTAGTTTGATAACCAGTTCTGTCCAAGATTGAATTTATAGCACCAAGTCTAACAGAAGGACTTATTCTTTCATCTTCCACCAATTTTTTTAGCTTATCAACTGCCATCGGCACACAAGACCCCATCAGTCGTCTGGTCTCGTTTTCTATCTCTAAAGATAGTTTGTTTTTTAACTCATATCCCTGCTGTTCTGCTGACTTTTTTGAGTACCCTGCCTTAACTGCTGACTGAGTTGCATTACCAGTTTGACTAAAGTGCTTAACGAACTCTTTTTGTAGCTCTGTAAGTATTTTTCCCATCTTTATATTCTACAAACCTACAGTCCTAAAGTCAATTAATAACTGTTAATAAGTCGATTTTCCCCTCCACTGTGGGAAGTAATCCATATATACTAACAGGAATTTCACGTTTGGGGGTACGGGGTAGCGAATAAGGACATTTTTTTTGCTTTCTGTCTGCCTACCCTAGAGAATGCATGTGTGGGTATATGGAACGATATAAACCACTGTAAAGGGTAGCAGTTACTTAACCTATGCATAGGTATACATAGATAGATTATAGTGTAAATAGTATTATAAAACTCTTGTGGTCTTGTCTCTCTCTATAGATAGATAAAGGATATTGATATCTAGATTATTAGTATCGGGATTTCTATTTTAGATAGATACATATATACATTCATACAATCCTTTTAAGGCTCATATAAGACTTGAATAATAGTTATTAGATACTTTATATCATTGTTTATATTAAGAGCTTTAAAACTATTTTAAAGTTTATTAAAATAAATCCTTGACATAGATTTAGAAATATGAGAATATGGAAGGGTTAGAGATTGTTAGACTTAAACATTGAGCACTGAGGAAGCAAACTCTAAAAGCCATTGAAGGCGACATGAACCCTGCTTAGTAGCAGTAGACCTAGAAAAGGTCGAAAGTGTTGGAACTGATAGACAAGTCCAAAACGAGATATAAGCAGGCTCGGAGTAGTAGAAAGTAGAAGATAGGAACACACCTTAACAAGTGTCAAAACTGTTCATCCTAACTGATGAAGTTAAAAACAGAAACCCTGAAATTGTTCAGGGTCTTAGGATAATCACTTTATAAAGTTAAAACCTAAAAGGAGAATAAAAGATGAGTAACAACCATATTACTAAGGAAACACAACATACTAGAGTTCAATGGGATTTTAAGATTAATACTACTAAAGAAAAAGCATATCTCAGAGAATTAATAAGGGAGGCAATAGAAATTGCCAAGAGCGAATGGGTCTACGATGGTAACATTTCAAAGGAAGATATAATTTTAATTGCCGAAGATGAAGCCGAAAAGTATAAACAAACTAGTATGGAGGAATTAGAATTTTATTATGACGATATCAATGAAGATATTGTAAAAGAATTTAGTATGGAAGTCTACTAAATTTATATGGGTTTACTGGTATCCCAACAAAAACCAGTTAATAGGAGAGTAATTATGTATAAACAATTAATTAAAAACAATAGATATGGAGATTTTGATAACTTTAGTAAAATAGCTATAGCATATTTTGAAATAATCGAAGATAAAGAAATACATGAATCTCGATATGTAATAGTTGATTTAAAAGGTAAAAATAAATGGAGGTTTGCAGGTTTCAAAAAAACAAAAGGGAGGACAGTAACAATATTATTATCATTAGAGAAAATAAAATTGTCTGAATTAATATAAAGTCTTAACTGAAGAGTTGGAAACAACGAAACAGAAATACAGGCAACAAGTGCTAGTAAGTTATTTCTGTCTTAGGATACGTTAAAACCTAAAAGGAGAATAAGATGAATAAAAATATAGAATACAACGGATGGACTAATTGGGAAACTTGGAATTTAAAATTATGGATAGATAACGATGAAAATCTATACCATGAAATTAATTCCCTAGTACACGCTAATATATTTTCATCAATTATAAAAAAAGGAGGTTTTGATAACGTAGATTATTACAAAGTGTCTACAAGGCTACATGAGTATTTTGAAACTTTAACATATGAGAAAATAATAGGTTTTGGATTTTTTAGAGATGTTTCTATACAAGCTCTAAATGATGTTAATTTTATGGAGATTGCAAAACATATAGTTAACGACCTAAGGGAAGATGAAGAACGAATTGAAAAAATAAGTTCTAAATAATTATATGAGTTTCTGGATATCTCAACAAAAATCCAGAATAGGAGAATAAGATGAATAAATTTTTATATAATAAATTTACTTTTATTGCTACTTTTGAAGAAGTTGGAACAGGTCAATATCCTAATCCACCAGATTCAGAAATAGTAATCGACTTTGCGAGGTTTCCAAATGAAAATTGGTACGACTTTAGTAATAGAGTATTAAGCCAATTTAAAGGTTTTGTATTCGGTGTTAAAGACGAAAATAATTTTAAAAATGTATCCTTGATGTTGTTTGATATTGAAGGAACTTTTGTTAATTTTTGTCCGTTTTATGATGAAGATAAATATATTGCAGGAAATATATTTGAAAAAGTTTTGCAAAATCCAATAATGGACGATAGCTCAGTTTATATAAAATATGATTTAAAAGATAATAATTTGGAGGTGGAATAAATGAATATTATATTTATTAAAGTTAAAAATGTTTATGGGATAGATTTAAATTATCCTGTTTGTGATAAAGCAAAAAGATTTGCTCAACTATCAGGTAAAAAAACATTAACCGATAGAGCTATTAAATTAATTAAAGAACTTGGTTATGAAATAGTTCAAAATAATTAATTATGGACATCATAGGTCTATGATATCAATATTGACCTATTGTATCGATATTGACATCTTAGGTCTATAATGTAGATATTAAAATAAGATGTTAAAATAAATTTGACAAGTTAGTTCTAATGTTTTATAATGAAAATAAAGATATGGAGGTATCTTATGAGAGAATGTCTAAAAGGTTTAAGTAAAAAAGAAGTGCTTAAAATTAAGTCCGACCAAAGAAAAAAACGTAATGCAAAAAAGACACCCGAAGAAAAAGCACTTTTAAAAGAAGCACATAGAAAAAGATGTAAAAAATATAGTGCTAAGAATCAACATCTTTTTGTTTATGCTGGGACAAAATTGGGTGGAAAATATAAAACCATAGAAGAAATAAAAGAAGCTGTATCTCAAAAACAAAAAATTTATGTAGCTAAACATTGTACTGGTAATCCAGAATATAACAAGAAACGAAGAGAATATGTAGCAAGAAATAGAAAGGTACTTAATGACAAATTTCGAATTCGTGTTCAATGTAATAAGTATGGTATTACAAAAGAACACTATTTCGAGCTTATGGAAAAACCTTGTATGGCTTGTGGTAAAAAACATGGTCATAGTTATACAAGAAAAGATGGCATAAAAATTACTATGAATCATAACATTGACCATAACCACAAAACTGGTCAAGTTAGAGGTGTTTTGTGTGCCGAATGTAATCGAGCATTAGGACTTTTACAAGACAATCCAGACACTATACAAGGTCTACTTAATTATTTAAATAAGAATGATAATTCAATAAAAACAAAGGAGGCACAATGTGGATAAATTAGATATGAAAAAGTCATTTAAAAAATATCTTAATAGTGAGAATGTAACTATAGAAGATGTTTCTATAAATGATTTAGGCATGATTGATTATTATCTTGACAATAATTTGTTTTCAGAAGCAGAAGCAATTGTTAACCAGATAGTAATTAAAGAAAGAATTGACAGCATACTTTAACTTATGTTAAGGTATGTAATACATAAAACCTAAGTA
>TARA_R110000851_G_scaffold156529_1_pt1 | contig 25437 bp, 29 predicted proteins | sample TARA_R110000851 | Tara Oceans TARA_R110000851 (sample SAMEA4397627) | marine metagenome | biome: Polar Biome; feature: [DCM] deep chlorophyll maximum layer (ENVO:01000326); material: water (ENVO:00002006), including particulate matter (ENVO:01000060) such as... | depth 17 m
GATGACGCTGATGATGGCATCGGAGGCGCGCTGCTGGTTGATCGCACCGGCCTGGGCCGCGGCCGAGCCGACAACGAGAATGTTGTCGAGATAGCGCACATCGCCGCCAAGCTGGATGCTGAAATCGGTGTCGCCAGAGATCGACACCGTGTCGGTGACCATGTCCGCGCCGACATAGGAGACGCTGACCGTGTAGTCGCCGGCCGGGACGCTGGTGAAGCGATACTTGCCGAACCGGTCGGACGAGGCGGTACGGCCCAGTTCCTCGATCGTGACAATCGCGCCCTGCAGCGCAGCTTCGCCGGACGCATCGGTCACGGTCCCTTTCAGGATGTCGGCGGCAGCAGCCTGCGCCATCACAGCAGTGGCAGCTCCGATCAGGAGGAGCTTGCGGGAAGTAAAGGTCATGGGAGGTCGTCCTTGCTCTGGGAATCCGTATTAAGAAGTCTACGCTTCGAAAACTGCGGCCCCGTCCCACGCCAGAGTTACGGCTGGATGACAGATGCGTAATGTTTTTATGACGCCCCCGGAATTCTTAGGAAAATGGGGCAAGTGCCTGCCATGCGGGGAAAAATTCGTGCTTTTCCCGCAACACTTATTGGTCTCGCTCTGAGGTTGAGCAGGCGAATCATCCCGAAAGCTTGAGGGTTTTCGGAGCCTGAATTCGACGGGATCCGCACCCATGCGACATTGCCCCTCTCACCGCAGGAGGCCCGAATGATCCGACAGCCCCATCGTCAACGCCTGATCCGGCAGGTCCGGCTCCAGCGCCTGTTGGGGCGGAGCATGGCGGAGATCGCGGCGCAGGTTGGCCGGGGCGCCAGCACAGTCTGGCGTGTGATCCGGGACAATGGGCTCGACGTTCCGGAGAGACCGCTGGAGCGTCAGCGCCTGTCGCTGAGCGAAGCGCACGACATGGCAGTGGACCGCATGATTGCGGCGGATGTGACACCGGAGGAGTTGCGCGCGCTGAGTGGCCTGATCATGCGGCTGGCGGCGGAAATCCGGCGGATGGAAATGGCGGTGGCGACTTGGGAAGGGGATGAGGATGTGCGGATTGCCGGACGTGCCAACGAAGACGAAACGGGCGAAGACGCCGAAGACGAACTCTCTCCAGCCGCTGAGCAATGCCGGCTGGACGCCCTTGCTGCCGGATTTCAAACAAAGGGCGCGTCAGGCGGCGCAGAGCAACGACTGGAGCACGCTGGCGGAATGGGAGCGCAGCCTGGTCAGCCAGAATCCGTGGATCCTGCACGCCCGCGATATACAGGTGCCGCCGCCGGGCGGATGGCGGAGCTTCGTGTTCATGGGCGGACGCGGCGCTGGGAAGACGCGGGCGGGGGCCGAATGGCTCCGCTGGTCGATGATTCACGGGCGGTGTCACCGGGCGGCGCTGGTGGGACCAGCCCTGCACGATGTGCGCGAAGTGATGATCGATGGGCCGAGCGGGCTGAAATGGATCGAGCCGCTGAAGTGCCGCCGCCCACACTACTCGCCCAGCCGGCGTATCCTGAGATTTGACAATGGGGCGGAAGCGCATGTGTTCTCTGCCGAAGATCCGGACAGTTTGCGCGGGCCGCAATTTGATGTGGCCTGGTGTGACGAGATCGCCGCATGGATGCGGGGGCAGGCCGTGTGGGACACGTTGCAGATGGGGCTGAGGCTGGGCGCGGACCCGCGCGTGATGGCGACGACCACGCCGCGACCGACGGATTTCTTCAAGGGTCTGCTCACCGGGCCGGGGACATTGGTGCGTCAGGCCAGCATGGCCGAGAATGCGGAGAATCTGTCAGATGGGTTCGTGGCGGCGATGCGGGCGGCCTATGGCAACAGCGCGCTGGCCCGGCAGGAAATTCATGGCGAATTGCTGGAGGATGCCGAAGGCGCGCTGTTCCGCAGGCAGATGATTGATGCGGCACGGGTGAGCGCACCGCCCATGCTGGAGGATGTGATCGTGGCGGTGGACCCGCCCGCAACGAGCGGGCCTGCGGCGGATGCCTGCGGGATTATTGCGGCGGGCGTGCGCGACGGGGTCGCCTTTGTGCTGGCCGATGCGTCAGCGCCGGGCCTGAAGCCGCTCGACTGGGCGAGGCGAGCGGTTGCGGTGTGCCGCGAGGTTGGCGCGCGGGAGATCATCGCCGAGTCCAATCAGGGCGGCGAAATGGTGCGGCAGGTGCTGGAAAGCGCCGGGGCGGATGTGCCGGTGCGGCTGGTGCATGCGCGGCTGGGCAAGCGCGCACGGGCCGCGCCTGTGGCGACGCTGTATGAGCAGGGGCGGGTGGCGCATGTCGGCCTGTTGCCGACGCTGGAAGACCAGATGTGCCAGTTCGGCGCGGAAGGGTTTCGCGGATCGCCTGACCGGGTAGATGCGCTGGTCTGGGCCATCTGGGCACTTTTGCAGCAGGGCAATGGGCCTTGGGTACGGGTCTTGTGATCTGCCTTGATCTTGCCAGACCCGTGATCGAAGGTGCGGGTCGGAAGCGAGGGATTTCAGATGAGCCAGATGACACGCCGGGCCTTCACGGCGACCGGACTGACCGCAGCAGTGGCCGGATGCGCGACTGTTCCGCCGGCGCCGGGCGTGGTGATGAAGCCCGTGCCGCCGGTCCTTGTGTCTGCCGACCGGGTCGTGCGCGTGGATGTGGGGCTGAGACCCTACCGGGCGTCTGGCTTCCGCGTGGAGCGGGAAATGCTGGGCGAGACGGCGGTGGTCCACAATTACGGGCATGGCGGCGGCGGGATCACCCTGTCCTGGGGCTCGGCGCAGCTGGCCGTGGAGGAAGGGTTTGATCCGGATGTGGCGGAATATGCCGTGCTGGGCGCGGGGGCGCTGGGCCTGTCGACCGCGATGTTGTTGCTGGAACGCGGGGCGAAGGTGACGCTCTATGCCAAGGCGCTGAGCCCGAACACGACCTCCAACATCGCAGGCGGGCAGTGGTGGCCGGCGTCGGTGTATGACAGTGCGGCCATCGCCCCCGGATACATGGACCGGCATGTCGTGGCGGCGCGTCATTCTTTCCGGCGGTTCCAGTTACTGACAGGGCCGGAGTACGGCATCAGTTGGGAAGTGAACTATGTCCTGTCTGACCGGCCCGTGACAAACCAACCCGCGCGGGCGGGCCACCCGATGGAAGAATTCGCGATCAATGTTGTCGATTACGCGCCGGGGGAATTGCCGTTCACGACCGCCCATGCGCGCAGTTTCGATACGATGATGGTGGACACGCCGCATTATCTCCGCAAGCTGGAAGAAGATATAAGGGAACGGGGTGGACGGATCATTGTGCGCGCGTTTCAGGACGCTGCAGAGGTGGCGGCATTGGACGAGGCGGTTGTGTTCAATTGCACCGGGCTGGGCGCGGGCAAACTGTTTGGCGATACCGAAATCCATCCGGTGCGCGGCCAGCTCGTGATCCTCGAGCCGCAGGCCGAGATCGACTATAATATCATCACGGGCGGCAGCGCCTACATGTTCGGCCGCCGCGACGGGATCGTACTGGGCGGAACCTTCCAGCACCATAACTGGTCGCTGGAACCGAGCGATGCCGACACCGCCGCGATCCTCGCGGCCAATCGGAGATTGTTTGCGGGTGGGGTGGAGGCCTGACTGTGATCCGCGCAATATGTGATGTGATGGGAGTCAGCGAGAACCCCCTCTAACTCCCCCTTTTCAAGGGGGAGAACAGACCGGGCGTGCCGTTGGCGTTCCTCCCCCTGCAAGGGGGAGGACAGGTGGGGGTCTGAGCGGACTAGCCTTCGCGCTGCCGGATCAATTCGATCTCGGACCTGATCCGTTGAGCCACCGCCTCAAGCGACTCATCGATATGAGAGACCGGAATGCGCATAATGGAGATCCCTCGCTCGCCAAGAAAGGCGTCTCGCCGGGCATCGCGGTTCGGATCATGCCAGTCGCCATCGATTTCGACGGCGAATTTCAGGGACGGGCAGTAATAGTCGAGAAAATAAGGCCCGACCGGGTGTTGGCGTCGAAACGATACCCCCATCTGCTTGCGACTCAGCACAAGCCACACCTTGTATTCCGTCTTCGAAGCAGACTGGCGAAGGGCACGGGCGCGGCGGGTTTGCTCAGGCGTGCGCGAGAACTTGTCCGCCATGATGCGTCAACCCCCGGTGCGGAAGGCTTTCCGGCCGAAATAGGCGTTCTTGGGGGCGGCCGGGGTGTCGTCTGCGCTCGTGTCTTCGGCGGCCTTGGCGGGTTCGGTCGGTGGCGGATTGGTGCCGTTCATAAGGCCGCGGATCCAGGCGCAGGCGGCGCCAGCCGTCGAGACTTCAAGGTCCGGGACAGATCGATCCATGCGGCGCGCCAACTGGCGGGCCTGGTGGGCGGTCAGCGATTTCAGCGTGGTTTCGAACAGGTCGGCCCCGACGGTCTCGCGCAAATGCTTCATGTCGTCCGTGGTCTGACCGGCGGAGATCATCAGCTTTTTCGCCAGCAGCATTGTGGCCGCCGCAAAATCCTTCTCGCCCAGCTTGGCAAAGCGATCGCGTTGGTTGAGCAGGGATTCCAGCGCTACGGCGCTGCGGGGAGTGGCGGTGTCGCTCATTGAATTTTCTCTCGTACTTCCTTGAGCAGGCTCTCGATGATGCCGAGCGCGTCACCGGGCCATTTGGCCTGCAGCGTCGGCTCCGGGCCAAGCTCGATCGGGTTGGTGGCAAAGCCCTGTTTCATCGGGATGACCGTGTCGAACATGTCGAACTCGGTTTCCTTGGCGCTGGCGGCCTCGCGCATGGCATTCAGCACGACTTGCTGGTGCGGCGTGCCATCATAGCGGGTGGCAAGCACGCAGGGCAGGTTCTCGATATCGCGGTTGCGGAGGTTTCGCATGATATCGCCCGTGAACAGGTCGAGGCCGAGTGTGGACATGAAGTCCGGAATGGTTGGTACAATGATCAGGTGGCTGGCGGCGAGGACGGTTTCGGTCATCACCGAAATGCCGGGAGGGCAGTCGCAGATGATGACGTCGTAGTCCGCCTTCAGCTTCTCGAAATCATCGCGCATGCGGCGGCCAACCTGGCCCTGCAGCGCTTCCATGGAATAGCCCTTGGCGGTCAGCTCATAGATCAGCTCGCGCTCGGTCTTGCGCAGACGCGGCGAGGACGGGATCAGGTCCAGTTCGAGCGGCTTGCCATTATAGCTGACATCAGAAGCGTCGGTGACGATGAATTCCGACAGGCGCTTGTGCTCGCCAGCGAAGAAATTCTCCAGCAGCCAGTCGGAAATCGTGACGTAATCATTGATGGCCTGAAACAGGTGCTCGTCGCCTTCATGGCCGTAGACCAGCAGGGACGCATTGGCCTGTGTATCCAGGTCCACCACCAGTGTGCGAAAGCCATTGGCCGCAAAAGCTTCTGCCAGACTGACACAAGTAGTGGTTTTGCCAACGCCGCCCTTGGAGTTGGCGACGGAAATGACACGTGCCGACATTCTGTAAGCTCCTTTGCCCCTGATCGAATGGCGAAAGAGCAGATTTGCGCCGGTCTGGCTATGGCTGCGGGCCAAGAAAATACAGGGATAGTGACCGGTTAATCCTCAACTATTTCGCCATAGCGGACTGATTTTTCGCGACTTTTCCAAGCTGAATCCGATGGGGGTGGCGAGGATTTAATTTCTGCTCATCAACGCAAATGGAGCAGCGCCCCTCATGAACCCGATCTGGCCCTTCAACCGTCGCCCGCGCGAGGCGAAATCCGTGCCCCCTCTGGTAGCGCTATCCGAGGTGGGTGAGGCCCGTTGGGGCAGCCGGGACGGCGCGGCCCTGACGCGGGACGGATATCTGGCCAATGCCATTGCGTATCGGGCGGTGCGCATGGTGGCGGAGGCGGCGGCTGCGGTGCCGCTGGTCACGGCGCATGAGGGCGCGAGCCGCCTGTTGCGACGGCCCCAGCCGGACGGCATTGCGACCGAATTGTTCGAGACGGCCTATTCCCAGCTCCAGCTGACCGGGAATGCGTTCCTGGAAGGGGTGCGACTGGAGGCGGCGGACGGGGCGGGAGTGTCGGCGCTTTATGCGCTGGCCCCGTCCGCCATGCGGCCGGTTGCGGATGCGCGCGGATGGGTCGAGGCTTGGGCCGTGCGTGAGCGTCATGGCGAGCGACTGATCCGGCGCGATGCCGAGACCGGCTGGAGCCCCGTGCTGCACCTGAAACTGTTCAACCCGGTCAGCGACACGATGGGCCTTCCGCCGCTTGGCGCTGCAAGGCGGGCGCTGGACTTGCACAATGCGAGCGCCGACTGGGCCAAGGCCCTGATCGACAATTCGGCCAAGCCGTCGGGCGCGCTGGTCTATGGCGGGCATGGGCGGATGCCGCCGGACCAGTTCGACGCGCTGAAGGCTGAGCTGGAAGGCATGTATTCCGGCGCGGCGAATGCCGGGCGGCCCCTGCTGCTGGAAGGCGGGCTGGACTGGCGGCCCATGTCGCTGTCGCCGGCAGAGATGGATTTCCTTCAGGCGCGTCATGGCGCGGCGCGGGAGATCGCGCTGGCGCTGGGCGTGCCGCCCATGCTGATCGGCATTCCGGGAGATAATACGTATTCGAACTACAAGGAAGCAAACCTCGCTTTCTGGCGGATGACCGTATTGCCGCTGGTGCAGAAGATGGCGGCGGCGCTGTCGGCCTGGATGGATGTGCCATTCGGGGCGGAGGTCGAGGTACGCGCGGACATTGACCGCGTGCCCGCCCTGTCGGCCGAGCGCGACGCACTTTGGGCGCGGCTCGAGGGCGCGAGCTTTGCGACCGGCGAAGAGAAACGAAAGCTTGCGGGGCTGCAGCCATGAAGCTCGACCGGAAAGTGACGGTAGGATTCCTCGTCGCCGTGCTGGTGCAGACCGGCGGGGCGCTGGTCTGGGCGGGCGCGGCAGCGGAGCGGATCTCGACGCTGGAAGACACGGTGCGCGATCGCCGCAGCGTGGTCGAGCGGCTGGCGCGTGTCGAGGAGGGCGTGGACCGGATGGAAAGCCAGCTGGACCGGATCGAGCGGCGATTGGAGGGCGCGGATGAGTAGGGGTGTGTTTCCTGGGGAGAGTCCGGTGGACCCCCACCTGTCCTCCCCCTTGCAGGGGGAGGAACGCCAACGGCATGTCCGGTCTGTTCTCTCCCCTAGAAGGGGGGAGTTAGAGGGGGGGCTTCGAACGCGGAGGCCAATCCTCATCGAAGGCTATGCCTCGCTGTTCGGTGTACCGGATGCGAGCGGAGACGTGGTGCGGGCGGGCGCCTTTGCCCGCAGCCTGCAACGGTGCACGCAACTGCCCATGCTGTTGCAGCACAGGCCCGGCGCCATGGCCGGGCGTTGGGTGCGGATGATCGAGGATGGGCGCGGGCTCTATGTGCGCGGTCTCGTCGAAGGTGTCGCGGCGCGGTCACTGGTGGCGCAGGGGCTCAGCGGCCTCTCCATCGGGTTTCGCCCGCGCCTCTGGAACGCACGGCGCCCGGACGGGCGGGAACTGGTCGAGGTTGACCTTGTCGAAGTTTCCCTCGTGACCAGTCCGATGCAGGCACGGGCGCGGTTTTCCCTGCTGGGGGCGGAGGCAAAAGCGGCGTGACTGGGAAGCCCGCGCGCGTGCTTCGACCCCGGCCATCGCTGGGGCAGGCTTCGCTCAGCATGAGCGCTTTGAAAGTACGGAACTCATCCTGAGCGACGTCGAAGGATGATGGATTTGAGAGGAATGGAGACAACATGACCAAGGAAACCAAGATGGCGGGCGGCGGCGATGCCGAACTGATGGCCGCCTTTGCCGCCTATACCGAGGCGAATGATGCCCGGCTTGCCGAGATCGAAGCCAAGGGCACAAGCGATCCGCTGACGGATGAGCGGCTGTCGCGCATTGACCGGCGGCTCGAAGCGCTGAGCCTGAAAATGGCCCGGCCGGAGGCAGGCGAGGGGAAGACGGCCGACGAGGATGCGCGCAGCGCGGCCTGGGGGCGATATTTGCGCAGCGGCGATGATAGCGGGCTGTCGCGGCTCAACGTGAAGGCGCTGAACACCGGTACGGATGAGCAGGGCGGCTATATCGCGCCGCCGGAACTGGACCGGCTGATCGAGTCGCGCCTGCTGGCCGCGAGCCCGATGCGCCAGATCGCGACCGTGCGGCAGACCTCTGCGGGCGTCTACAAGAAGCCGGTCGGGCTTGGCGCGGCGGCGAGCTGGGTCGGCGAACAGGTGGCGCGGACGGAGACGGCGCAGTCGGGCCTGTCACTGCTCGAATTCCCAGCGGGCGAGCTTTACGCCATGCCGGCGGCGACGCAGACCCTGCTGGAAGATACCTATGCCGACATTGATGCCTGGCTGGCCGATGAGGTGGAGGCCGCCTTTGCGGCACAGGAATCAGCTGCCTTCATAAGCGGCGATGGCGATGGCAAGCCGAAGGGCTTTCTCGATTATGACATTGTCGCCGAGGCGAGCCATGTCTGGGGCAAGGTGGGATCGGTGGCCGGGGACTTTGCCGCCGCCGATGCGGCTGACCAGCTGATCGATTTGATTTACACACCGAAAGCGCAGTTCCGCGCCAATGGGCGCTTTGTGATGAACCGGCGCACCGTGGCAGCCGTCCGTAAACTGAAGGATGTGGATGGGCGCTATATCTGGCAACCGGGCACGGGCGGCGAGCCCGCCACGATCATGGGCTATCCGGTGACCGAGGCCGAGGACATGCCGGACATCGGCACGGGTAATGCGGCCATCGCCTTCGGGGATTTCCGGCGCTTCTACCTGATCGCCGACCGGCAGGGCGCGCGTGTGTTGCGCGATCCATATTCCGCCAAGCCCTTCGTGCTGTTCTACACGACCAAGCGCGTCGGCGGCGGCGTCCAGAATTTCGACGCCGCGAAAGTGATGGTGTTTTGAGTTTTTAAATCTGCTCGGGCGCGGTTCCTCGCTGCGCTCGGGCGCCCTGCGCCTGCGCGTTGCTTGTGTGGGCACCCAGTTTTTTCAATCCAATCGAAGGAAACCAAACATGTTCGAATCCATTCTCACCACCCTCATCCGCCAGGCCGCGCTGCTGACCGGGCCGCAGCAGGAGGAATTCACCACGAAGATCGCCGAAGCGCTCTCGACCCTGATCAATTCCACCGAGACCGAGATCGACAATGAACTCGTCCGCAGCGTCGCCCTGCCCATCGGTGGCACGCTGATCGAAAAGCTGGAGGGGATGGTTTAGGAGCGGCTACCTGGAACTGTCGGGGACAATTGTCGGGCGGTCGTCGCCGTCTGGTCGTGTTTCCTTGAAACGGTCCCGGAAAAACCAGATCTCCCAGCTACAGGCGATCAGGAAAGAGGCTGCGGCCACGAGCCGGAAATCGCTTGAAAGCAAACCACCAGCGACCTGGAAACCAGCGGACATTGTGACAATGAAACGGAGCTCTTTTCGTGTGAAGAAGACAAGCAATACGAAGGGAACGCCAAGTCCGAAAGCGATCCACGGATTGTCTTCCAGCCCGATCAACACGGAACCGAGGGGCGGCAAAATCATGGTGGCGAGAACCCAAACGAATCTCGCCACCAACTGACAGATCTCAACCAGAATTTTGCCCATAGAGGCAACGTAACAGGAAATTGAAAATGAACAATCTGACGGTGATCTCACCGCCGGACGGGGAGGCTTTGTCTCTCGACGCGGCGAAGGCCTATCTGCGCATCGGCCATGATGGCGAGGATGATCTCGTCACCGGCCTGATCGCGTCGGCGCGGGCGCGGCTGGAGGCGGAGATGGGGCTGGCGCTGGTGGCGCGCACGGTGAAGCGGCGGTTCGACCGCTGGCCATCGGGCGTGACGCGGACCGGCATGCGGCTGATGCCGGGGCCGGCTTCTGCGCTGGTCTCGGTTGAGACGGTCGATGCCGAGGGGGCCGCGCAGCTCTACACGGCGCGGTTTGCGCTGAATGGCGGGCGATTGCGGTTGAAGCCCTTTGTGGCGCTGCCAGCCATTCCGCCAGGCGGGCATGCGGATGTCTCCTTCGTGACCGGCTATGGCGCAGCAGCGGATGTGCCGGAGGATCTGGTGCAGGCGCTGAAACGGCTCGTGCTGGCGGCCTATCGGCGCGAGGCGGGCGGGGCCCTGCCGGACGAGGTTTCCGCGATCCTCGCCGCGCGACGGGAGCGGCGGATATGAGCGCCGAGGCAGCTATCCAGGACGCGTTGATGGCGCTGCTGCGGGCAAATGCCGGTGTGCAGGCGATCTTTGGCGTTCCGGCGCGCGTGTTCGATGCCGAAAGCGATGCGCCGATCTTCCCCTATGCCGAGCTGGAGCGTCATGAAGTGACCCCCGCCGGGGCGGCGCTGGTGGACGGGCATGAGCACCGCGTGACGCTGGCCGTGTTCACGCGGGAGGACGGGCTGAAAGGCGCAAAGGCGGCTGTGGCGGCGCTGCGCGCGGCGGTGGAGTTCGCGGCGTGGAGCGTGCCGGGCGTGCATGTGGTGATGGCACATGTCGTCTATGGCGATGTGATGCGCACCGCCGACAAGCGCGCCTTTCGGGGAATTATCCGGATTCGGATCATATCAGAGGAGGCAGGCTGATGGCGGGCCAGAGGGGCAGGGACATCCTGCTGAAGATTTCAGACGGCACGGGCGGCTTCACGACGCTGGCAGGCGTTCGGGCGAGCCGTATCCAATTGTCGACTGGCACGGTGGACGGGACCAGCGCCGAGAGCGCAGAGGCCTGGCGCGAACTGGTCGAGGGGGCGGGCATCAAGTCGGCCCGCGTGACCGGGCGCGGCGTGTTCAAGGATGCGGCTTCGGATGCACGGATGCGGACGGTGTTCTTTGGCGGAGAGGCGCCGGACTGGCAGTTGATCCTGCCGGATTTCGGCATTCTCGAAGGCGCCTTCCAGATTACCGAGCTGAGCTGGAGCGGCGCGCATGATGGCGAAGCGGAATTCTCCGTGACGCTGGAAAGCGCGGGGCTGATCGCCTTTGAGGTGCTGCCATGAATGCGGCGCGGGGCGAGACCAATCTGCCGATCGGGGGCGTGGCGCGGCGGCTCTGCCTGACGCTCGGCGCGCTGGCCGAGATCGAGGCGGCCTTTGGCTGCACACGGATCAGCGAACTGGAAGCGCGAATGCGGACGCTCTCGGCGGCGGATCTGCTGGTGGTGCTGGCGGCCCTGTTGCGGGGTGGCGGCGAGGGCGAACTGGCGACGCGCTTGAGCGAGCAGGATGTGGCACCGGGCTCGGCGGCGCGGGCCGTGGCCGAGGCCTTCCGGCTGGGACTGGCGGGTTGATGCTGCGGTCACTCCTTCCTTGGCCAGAGATGATGCGGTCAGCGCTGGCAGCGGGGATTGGCCCGGAGGACTTCTGGCGATTGTCGCTGAAAGAGTGGCGATGGCTCGCGGCGCGGGGAGCAGGCCTGAAGGCTGGGCGTCTCACGGAATTGATGGCGGGGTTTCCGGATGAAGCAGAAGGTGAGGCTCGTACCGCTTCATCCTTCGACTTCGCTCAGGATGAGTCCGGACTAGAGAAGCGCTCATGCTGAGCGAAGTCGAAGCACGGGTGCGGGCTTTTTGGGTGAGCGGAAGAGAGGTGAATGATGACTGATTTCGAAAACGATTTGACCACCGCCGGCGATGCCCTTCGCAGCCTGGCCGAGGGGCCGGGCGTGCAGGCGGCCGAGGCGCTGGAGGCCGCCTTCGGGCGGGCCGGGCAGAGCATCGAGATAGCGTTGGGACAGGCGGCCCGGTCGGGTGAGCTGGACTTCGAGCGTATGGCGGAAAGCATCCTGAAGGATCTGGCGCGTGTCGCCGCCGAAAGCGTTGCGGCGATGGCGGGCGCGCAGAGCGGCGCGCAGCAGGCGGTGACGCTGAACATGAATTATGCGCCGGGGGCGGAGCCATCCGGGCGCGAGAGCGAAGCGGCAATGAGCGCGATGCTGGCGCGGCTCGTGGCGGGCGGAGGGCGGTTCCTGTGAGCCTGACGAATTTCCATGAGGTGAGCTTTCCCGTGCCGCTGGCGCTGGCCGCCACGGGCGGGCCGGAGCGGCGCACGGAGGTCGTGACGCTGGCGAGCGGGGCGGAGGTGCGCAATGCGGTGTGGGCGGGCTCGCGCCGGCGATGGGATGTCGGCAGCGCGGCACTGAAGCTGGACGCGCTGCAGGATCTGGTCGCTTTCTTCGAGGCGCGCGGCGGGCGGCTGCACGGATTTCGGTTTCGGGACGCGCTGGATGATAGATCGTGCGCGGTCGGCGAGACGCCTTCGGCCACAGATCAGGTGATCGGGACGGGCGATGGGGTGCAGCAAGGCTTCCAGCTTGTGAAGGCCTATGGCGATTATGTCCGGCGCATATTGAAGCCGGTGGCAGGCAGCGTACTCGTGGCCGTAAATGGCGTGGCGGTTCCCTTCAGCCTGGATGAGACGACAGGCGAGGTGACACTGGACAGCGCACCGGAGGCGGGCGCTGTGGTGAGTGCGGGGTTCCGGTTCGATTGCCCGGTGCGGTTCGATACGGACCGGCTCGATATCACGTTGGAAGGATTTGGCGCAGGCAAGGCGCTGCGTGTGCCACTCGTTGAATTGGTGGGATAGGCGCCATGCGGATCATCAAACAGGACTTTGCAGATCGACTGGCGAGCGGGTCGGCGACGACCTGCCTCTGCTGGCGGCTGGAACGGGCGGACGGGTTTGGGCTGGCGGTGACGGAGCATGACCGGGCGCTGGACGTGGACGGCACGCTCTACCAGCCAGGCGCGGCGCTGGATGGGGCAAGTTTTGCCAAGTCGGCGGATCTGCGTCCTGGCCATGCGGCGGCAGGCGGGGCGCTGGCGCATGAGGCGATCACGGAAGCGGACCTCGCGGCGGGCCTGTGGGATGGCGCGCATGTGGACGTGATCCGCGCCGACTGGCAGCGGCCGGACCTGTTCGTGAATGTATGGAGCGGACGGCTGAGCGAAGTAACGCGCGGCGAGACCGGGTTCGAGGCGCAGCTGGTGAGCCGGAAGGCGGCGTTCGAGCGGCCGCTGGGCCGGGTCTATGCGCGCCAGTGCGACGCCGTGCTGGGCGATGCGCGCTGCGGGGTTTATGTGGGGGCTTTCCCGGGCATTCCCTGCGATCACCGATTTCAGACGTGTTCGGATGTTTTCGGGAATGCGGAGAACTTCCGCGGCTTCCCACATTTGCCGGGTGCGGATTTCGTGCTGCTCGGCCCGGCGGCGAGTGGCAATGACGGGGGCAGGCGATGAGGCGGGACGAGATCGTAGGGGCGGCGCGTGGCTGGCTCGGCACGCCCTATCGCCATCAGGCGAGCCGCAAGGGCGCGGGCTGTGACTGTCTTGGCCTCGTGCGGGGCGTGTGGCGGGAGACGGTCGGGCCGGAGCCAATGCCGGTGCCGCCCTATACGCCGGACTGGGCGGAGGTGACGGGCGAGGAGACGCTGCTGACGGCGGCGCGGGCGCATTTGCGGGAAGTGCCGCTGGGCGAGGCGCAGGCAGGCGACGTACTGGTTTTCCGTATGGCCACGGGCGTGCCGGCCAAGCATTGCGGCGTGCTGACCGGCCAGGGCGCGCTGGTACATGCCTATTGGGGGCGGGCAGTGGTGGAGACGCGGCTGGTGCCGTGGTGGCGGAGGCGAGCGGTGGCGGCGTTCGCGTTCCCCGTTGTGGAGGATTAGGCATGGCGCAGATCGTGTTTTCGAGTGTCGGGCAGGTGATCGGGCAACAGGCGCTGCCGCAGGGGCTGAACCTTCTCGGGCGACAATTGTCCGGCGTGGCGATAGGCAAGTCGCTCGGCAGTCTGGCCGGGCATGCGGTGGGCGCCTATTTCGCGCCCGCGCAGGAAGGGCCACGCGTCAAATCCCTGCCGGTGATGGAGGCGCGCGAGGGGGCGGGCCTGCCCTCTGTCTATGGCCGGATGCGGGTTGGCGGTCAGGTGATCTGGGCGGCCCGCTTCAAGGAGACGAAGACGACGCGGCGGGCGAGCAGCAAGGGTGGACCGAAGGTCACCGAGTATGATTATTCGGTCAGCTTTGCCGTGGCGCTAGGCGAGGGGCCGATCCTCGGCGTGCGGCGGGCCTGGGCGAATGGCGAGGCGTTCGACCTTTCCGGCGTGGTGCACCGGGTCTATCCCGGCGATGAGACGCAAGAGCCAGACCCACTGATCGAGATGATCGAGGGCGAGGCACCGGCCTATCGCGGGACGGCCTATATCGTGTTTGAGGATCTGCCGTTGGAGGCGTTTGGCAACCGGCTGCCGCAGCTCTCCGTCGAGGTCGAGCGCGTGCCGCCGGGCGGGTCTGAGCCGGGATTAGGCGATGTGGTGACGGGCGTGAACATCATCCCGGCCTCGGGCGAATTCGTCTATGCGACCGAGAATGTGCGGGAACAGAGGTTTCCGGGACATGAGCGCGCGTTGAATGCGTGGTCCGGCGAAGCGCGGGCAGATTTCCTTGTGTCGCTGGACCAGTTGGAAAGTGATCTGCCGAACGTGTCACGCGCGGCGCTGACGGTCGGTTGGTTCGGGACCAGTATCGAGGCGGGGGCGTGCGAAATCCATCCGGGCGTGGAAACGCGCGAGCGGGTAACGGTGCCCTATGCGTGGCAGGTGGCGGGTGTCGCGCGGGGCGATGCCTTTGTCATTTCCCGCGATGAGGACGGCCATCCGAATTATGGGGGCACGCCTGCGGATCGGTGCGTCATCGGCGCTATTCAGGAGATGAAAGCGCGGGGGCTGTCTGTCACGCTGTCACCCTTCCTGTTCATGGATAGCGAGGGCTTTCCCTGGCGCGGGCGGATCGGCGTGTCGACAGATGGCACCGCGGCGGCGCGCAGTGAGATTGATAGTTTCGTAAGTGGCACGAACGGGTTCCGGCGCTTCATCCTGCATCATGCTGGGCTGGCCGCCGAGGCGGGCGGGGTGGAGGCGTTCCTGATCGGCAGCGAGATGGTGGGCCTCAGCCGCGTGCGGGATGCGACGGGCGCGTTTCCGTTTGTGGAGGCGCTGGTGGCGCTGGCGGCGGAGGTGAAGGCGATCCTGCCGGGGGCGCAAATTTCCTATGGGGCAGACTGGACCGAGAATGGCGCCTATGTGCCGGGGGACGGATCGGGCGATGTCCTGTTTCCGCTGGATGCGCTCTGGGCGAGTGCGGATGTCGATTTCGTCGGCGTCGACTGGTATCCGCCGCTGGGGGATTGGCGTGATGGCGACGATCATCTCGATGCGCTGGCAGGATATGCCGCGGCGGATGATCCGGCCTATCTGACGTCCCAGATCGCGGGTGGGGAGGCGTATGACTGGTATTATGCGGATCAGGCTGCGCGCGATACGCAAGTGCGTACACCGATCAATGATACAGCGCATGGCGAGCATTTCGTGTTCCGACAGAAGGATATCGCCGGCTGGGCGGGCGCGTATCATCACGAGCGTCCGGGCGGGGTGCGCGCGGCGACGCCGACCGGATGGGTGCCGGGGGTGAAACCCGTTCGCCTGATGGAAATCGGCTTTGCGGCGGTCGACAAGGGCGGCAATGCGCCGAACCTGTTCTACGATCCCAAGAGCAGCGAGAGCGCGCTGCCACCCTATTCGAGCGGGGCGCGGGACGAAGTGTTCCAGCGGAGGGCGCTGGCGGCGGTGTTGCCGCACTGGGAGACAAGCCCGCTGGTTGAAGCGGCTTATGTCTGGGCGTGGGACGGGCGGCCCTTTCCGGCCTGGCCGCTGAAGGAGGAGGTCTGGAGCGATGGCGGCAATTGGGCGCGCGGGCACTGGCTGAATGGGCGGTCGGGCCTTGCGCCGTTGGCCGATGTGGTGGCGGATATCTGCGCCCGGGGCGGCGTGGCGGCGGTCGATGTGTCCGGGCTCGATGGTATTGTCGAAGGCTATGGGCTGGACGGGGTGCATTCGGTGCGGGCGGCGCTGGAGCCGCTCAGGGCAGCTTATGGCTTCGAGTGCGTGGAGCGCGGCGGGGCGCTGGTCTTCCGCATGGCGGGCGAAGGCGGCGTGCTGGATGTGGCGTCCGGCGCGCTGGTCGAAGGCGGACTGAAGAAGACCCGCGCCCTGCTCGACAAGGCACCGGCGCGGCTCAGGTTGACCCATGTTGATCTTGAGGCGGACTATCAGCCGGGCATGGCGGAGGCGCGATTTGACGGCGGTGATGCAAGGCTGGTGCAGGATGTGGCCCTGCCGCTGGCGCTTGGGGCGAGCCGGGCGGAGGCGGTGGCCGGGGCGCTGCTGGCATCGGCGGCGAGTGGAGAGACGGCGATGTGCGCGCTTTCACTATCGGCGCTTGCATTGGAGCCGGGGGATGGGCTGCGCGTGGAGGACGGGCCGGTCTGGCGTGTCACGGATGTTGTCGACCGGGGCGGCGTACGGGCGCTGACCTGCCGGGAGGAGGTTGCCGCGATGCCGCGCGTGCGGGCGGGCGAGGCGGGCAGCGCGCCGCCGGCTGCGCCTGTATTCGGCGGGGTGGACCTTGTCGTCATGGGTGCGCCGAGCCTGCCGGAGTTTGGCGAAGGCGTTGGGCCGCTGGTGGCGGCGTGGGCCGATCCGTGGCCGGGTGAGGTGGTCGTGTCTGCCGGTCTGGCCGACGACGCGCTGAGCGAGGCGGTGCGACTGGACCGGCCCGCCGTGATCGGGCGGCTGACGGAAGCGTGCGGCGCGGGGCCGGTGGGGCGGTGGGACCGCGCAAATGCGCTGGATGTGTATTGTCCAGGCGGAGAGTTTGCGAGCTTGCCGGAAGATCGTGTCCTGTCGGGCAGCAACGCCGCGCTGCTGGAGACGGCTGCCGGCTGGGAATGTGTGCAGTTTGAACAGGCTGACCTGATCGCGCCCGACACATGGCGTCTGACCGGGTTGTTGCGGGGGCAGCGAGGGAGTGTGCCCGGCGACGCAGCGATTGGCGCGCGGTTGGTGATGCTGGATGCGGCGGTGGCGCGGGCACGCCTTGGCGGGGAGGCCTATGGGGCGGAGCTGGTCTGGCAGGCCAGGGCGGATGATATCCCACAGACGGCCATGTTCGAGGACCGTGCGGGTCTGCCCTGGCCTGTGGCGCATCTGCGTGTGCGGGCGGACCAACTCAGCTGGACCAGGCGCGGATCGGATGTGCCAGAAAGCTGGGCCATGCCGGAGGCGGAGAATGCCGGACGGTTTGCCGTCGAGTTCGATATGGGGGCGGGATTTGGCGATCCAGTGGTGGTGAACGTACCGTTTGTGGAATGGCCTGTCGGCGCTGCCTCAGCGCGGGTGGCGGAGATTGGGCCGGACGGGCGAACTGGGTTGTGGGCGGTGATTTAAGACCTGCAGCACGTATCGGGTGGCGGCGTTTGGCGCGCTTCGGCAGATTGGCAGGCATAAATTCAGGAGCCCACCATGACATTCCAGATTACCGGTCTCGCCGCCGAGACGTTTGCGCATTTGCCGAGCCTGACCGAGGCCGAACTTGCGGTGCATAACATTCAGAAAATCGTTGCGGATGTGAGTCCCGGCTTTCCCTGCCGGGTGAGTTTGCAGGACGCTGCGATTGGGGAGACGCTCTATCTCCTCAACCATACCTATCATGATGAGGCGACGCCCTACCGGGGCTCGCATGCCATCTTCGTGCGCGAAGGTGCGGCGGAATATGTGCCAGCCAAAGGCGAAGTGCCGGAGGTTCTGGCGCGGCGTCTGATTTCGATTCGAGGTTTCAATGCAGCGCATGACATGGTGGCCGCCGATGTGGTCAAGGGGGCTGAACTTGGCGCGGCAATCCCGTCCATGCTGGCGTCCGAGGGGGTTGCCTATCTGCATTTGCACAATGCCAAACCGGGATGCTTTGCGGCGCGGGTTGATCCGGTAAGGTAATATCCGGGTTTCATTACGGTTCCGGACATCCTAACTGTGATCGGATATCAGATTCGTGACTGGAAGGATTTCCCGCCCTTGGCCCTCGATCCCTATAAAGTGCTCGGCGTTGACCGCTCGGCCAGCGAGGCCGAAATCAAGAAGGCGCATCGCCAGAAAGCAAAGGATTTGCATCCGGACCAGAATCCGGACGATCCCAAAAAGCTGGAAGCTTTCAAGCAGGTCTCGCAGGCATGGGACATTCTTGGCGACAAGGAAAAGAGAGCCAAGTTCGACCGCGGCGAGATTGACGGCGACGGCAATTCGACCGGCTTTGGCGGCGGCTATCCGGGCGGCGGGCCCGGCGGCGGGGGACAGCGCTGGGAAACACGCGGCGGTGGCAACCCGTTTGGCGGCGCGCAGGGCGACCCATTCGAGGATATCCTGTCCGGCATGTTCGGGGGTGGCCGGTCGCGGCGCAGCGGGCCGGTCAAGGGTCGTGACGTACGCTATCGCGTGACGATCGACTTTGCGGATTCAGTCACGGGCGCGCGACGGCGCATGACCATGGCCGACAATACAGCGCTGGATGTGAATATTCCGGCAGGCATTGAATCTGGGCAGACGCTACGTCTGAAAAGTCAGGGGCAGGCATCGCCCAATGGCGGACCGCCCGGAGACGCCTTGCTGGAGGTTGAAGTGAAGCCCAGCAGCGTCTGGGAACGCGATGGCAAGGATCTGCGCATGTCAGTACCGATCGATCTCAAGATCGCGGTGCTCGGCGGCAGTGTCGAGGTGAAGACACCGTCCGGCCCGGTGACATTGAAAGTTCCTGCGGGCTCCAATACCGGCTCTCAATTGCGTTTGCGCGGCAAGGGTGTGCAGACATCCACGCCGGGCAATCTCTATGCCCGACTTGAAATCGTGCTGGATGATCCGAAAGATGACGGGCTGAAAGCCTGGGCTGAAGGGCGCTAGGCGACCTCGATCTCGAAAATCGGATTGTCGGCCAGCACGCGGGCAACCATGTCCTCGAACGGGGCGGGAGCGGCAATCAGGTAGCCCTGTAATTCCTCGCATGCCAGCTGGGCCAGCGCTTCGGCCTGGTCTTCGGTTTCAACACCTTCGGCCACGACCGGAATATCCAGCGAATGGGCAAGGTGGATGATCGCCTCGACAATGGCGCGGGATTTTACGTTGGCATTCATGGACGTCACGAAGGAGCGGTCGATCTTGATTCGGTCGAACGGGAAATCCTGAATATAGCTCATGGACGAATAGCCGGTCCCGAAATCATCCAGAGAAATCTTGATGCCGAGCGCTTTCAGATCAAGCAGGATGCTGGTGGCGAGCTGGGTGTTGTGGATGATTGCGGTTTCCGTGATCTCCAACTCAAAGCGCTCTGGATCAAGCCCGGTCTGATCGAGTGCGGTGCGAACATGGTCGACCAAGTCCGGATCGAGCAACTGGCGGGCAGACAGATTTACGGCCACCGTCTCCTTGCCCGACCATTGGCTGGCTGCAGAACATGCAGCGAAGATAGTCCAACGTCCGATATCATTGATCAGCATGCTCTGCTCTGCCAGGGGAATGAACTCATCCGGGCCGATCAGGCCGACATTCGGCCGATTCCAGCGGATCAGCGCTTCCCGGCCGACAATGGCACGCGAGGATGCGCTGACTTTCGGCTGGAAGTGCAGGACGAATTCGTCATTCTCTATCGCCTTGTGGAGCGCGCGTTCGAGATTGCGCTTTTCGATCTGGCGTTTGTGCAGAATGGCATCATAGAACCGTACACAACCGCGTCCGTCAGCCTTGGCGGAGTAAAGCGCGCGGTCTGCAAAGGTGAGGATGCGGGCAGGGCTGGTCGCGCGTTGTGGGACGATTGCGATGCCGATACTGCCGCCGCAGTTCAGCGTTCGCTTGCCCATGGCCAGTGGTTCGGAAATGGCGGCCAGTATGTTGTTCGCAACCCGGGTAACCTCTTCGGGAGTGGATCGGCCGCGCACCAGAACGGCAAATTCATCCCCCCCGAGACGGGCCACCATGTCCTTGTCAGACAGCTGGTTGGAAATACGGCGGCCCACCGCCTTGAGGAGCGTGTCTCCAGCGCCATGGCCGTACTGATCGTTGACTTCCTTGAACTCGTCCAGATCAATGATCATGACGGCCAGGTTCTTGCGATGCTCAGCGTCTTTGCTGACAGACGATTCAAGCGCCATATTGAAGGCAACCCGGTTGGCCAGGCCTGTCAGAGTGTCACGGTAAGCGAGTGCGCGCACACGGGCTTCGGCGCGGATGCGCTGGGTCATGTCATGAACCGCAAAGAAGACGAAATCTTCGTTTGTGTCCTCAGTGCGCCGACTGGAGATCGTGGCGATCATCTCACGGCCATCTGCGAACCGGATGCGGCGTTCGCCATAATCCCGGTTTTCCTTCAGGGAGAAGGTCTCGTCTTCAATCTGGAAAAGGTCCTGAACAGAGCGACCCGACAGCTTTGGCAATCGATCCACATCCGCCAGATGGCCCAGATCCTTCAGGTCTTTGAGGTCGCTCAAGCGGTCGCTGAACATGATCCGTGCGGCCATATTGGTCTGAAGGACGAGACCATCAGCTGACACCATGAAGAGACCTTCGCTGCTTGAATCAGCCAGCACGGACAATTTGCGTTGTTCCTTGTGGCGAAGTCGCTGGAAATTACTATCGAGGCCGGCCGCAAGGGCGGAGAGGACCACCACGACCAGCATGGCGACGGCGATGATTGCGCTGAGGCCGGTGGTGTGAAGGGCAACTATCGGCGTACTCAGGCCCCTGATCGGGATCAGGGTTGTGCCGGAGGCGCTGACAAAGTGAATGGAGATGACCGCCAGTACGCTGGTGACTGTGGCGATCGCCGTGCTCCAGCGGACATTCGAGTTCGCGCCGAGCAAATAGGTGCCGACATAGCCCAGGAAGCCGAGCACCATTGCGGCTGTGATGGTGATTGTATCGTACTCGATTACGGCAGAGGCGCTCAGCGCCGACATGCCATAGAAATGCATTCCGGCCACGGCAGCGGTCGCGATGCCTGCGCATGCCAGACGAAGCGTGCCATCCGCGTTCAGTCGCAGCAACAATGCTGTGGTGACGAAGCCAGCGACAGAGATAAGGGCGGACACGATTGTGCGACCCGCGTCGAAGACGATTTCGAATCCGGGTTTGTAACCGAGCAGCGCGATGAAGTGGGTGGCCCAGACCCCGAGGCCTACAACTGTGCCGGCGGCAATCGCCCACAGGATCTTGTTGCGGGTCACCAATGCAGCCTGGCTGCGATAGTAGATGATCAGGGAACAACAATTGCTGAATGCCAGGACGAACAAGGAGGCAAGCACGTGCTTCCAGTCATGCTCCGTCGTTATGCAGTTCAACACTTCGTACATCTGAAAGTAAAAATCCTTTTACGGGATTTTCATGCAGATGATTACGTTACCAAAAAACAAACCCTACTGTGTCAATCCGGGGCCACTCTGCCGGTTTTAGAAGGATGAGAAAAATTTTCGGTAACTTGTCGAAAACGTGCCTTCTGTATGTTTGATTACAGAATCAAGTGACGGGGTGTCGTTCTTGCGGTGGCCGGAAATGTGTAAGTAAATAAATCGGGGAGAAATATTAATGATCGACCGCCGGACAAATTCGAGGCGCCGTCAAAATGTGAAACTGGTGCTCGCCAGCTTGGCTGTTCTGTCTGCGTGCGCACATCCGAACCGGCCGGTTTCCCCCATTGAATCCGACACGCTTGCCTATTCTTCAGCCATTTCGGATGCCCGGCAGGAACAATTGCTGATGAATATTGTTCGCCTGCGATACAATGATCCTGTCACCTTTGTTGATGCTGAGCGGATTACCACAACCGAAAATACCCAGATCAACGGCATGCTGGCGTCAGCGCTGGCGCTGGGCGGGCAGAATCTGGATGAAGTCCTGAATGGAAATGTCGGCACCAATATGAGTAGTCAGCCCTCGATCGCCTATTCGGCGTTGAGGGGGTCGGACTATGCCCAACAGATCCTGCAGCCATTGCCGCCGGCGACCATCTTCCTGATGAGCCAGTCGGGCTGGAGCGTCGAACGGTTGATGTTGTGTTGCGTCTCCCGAATTGGTGATCTCGAGAATGCGCGGGCAGCCGCCGGGCCAACCCCGCCGGTCATGCCGGACAATACGCGCTTTCGCGAACTGGCCGCGCTGATGCGTTCGCTGCAGGAACGCGGACAATTGATGGTGCAGGTCGTCGATCCGGACACATCCGAGACCGATGGAGATGGCAAGCCGCGTGTGATCCTCAAATGGGATCGTACCTCGGAACTCGGCCAACAACTCGCCGACTTCTTTCGGCGCTATTGGGTGTCGGATGTCAGTGTGATTCCGGGTGACCGCTACATCACGGAGATATCAACGCGGGGCAATGCCCTCGGCGATTATGCGGCGCGCGGGCGATCTCTGCTCGGCGTGTTGTCGGCGTTGTCGCAATCGGTTCACGTGCCCGAGGCGCACCGCGACATCGCCCGTGCCTCGCAACCCGTCCTGGAATATTCGGACGACCCCTGTCGGGCACCGGGAGGCTGGCATGATGTGAATGGGGGCCTGTTCGCCGTGCAATCGGCGGCGGCGCGCCCGACCACTGCGACGATAGCGGTCGAGTATCGTGACTATTGGTTCTATGTCGATGACCGCTGCCATGATGCCAAGGAAACCCTGAACCTGCTGGATCACCTCTATGCCCTGCAGGCGGGTATCAGTTCCGATGCGACGACGTTGCTGCTGCTCGGCGGCTAGGTCTGTCGCGGCTGTTACAGAGCGGAGGCTCCCGTCTCGCGAGAGAGGCAGCGGGCCCATCAATATTCAACCCTAAAGCGGGCGAATATGATTGCCGCAGAGCTGGTTTGGTCTATCTTCCCATTCGAGAAATGGGATTGGACCAATGCTGGGCCATCTGCGCCATATAGTTCGATCACGTACGGTCGAAGATATATTTGACAGATCCGTTGCCGCTTTGCGCGAGATTGGACTTACCCGCGTCTATTTTCAGGGTCCCATTGGAAGTGACCGGTCGCTGACCCGAAACACGGCGAGCTTCGGCTTTCCTGAGACGTGGCAGAAATCATACGAACTGAACTGGCAGGTTCACGACCCGATCCCGGACGCCGCTTCCAGAATTGGCGGGCCGCTATACTGGCACCGCCTGCCATCATCGGTGTCGCTCTCAGAGAATGAACTCGCCTATATGGAGTTCCTCAGAGAGATGCAGATGGGTCAGGGAATCTGCATGCTCCAATATGGCAATGTGTCGAGAGTGGGTCTGATCGCGGCCAGCACGGATCCTGACGGACCGGAAGTCGAGAGCATTGACCGCGAGTTCTTTCAGTTTGTGGGCATGTCGTCCTTCATGCGGTTTTGCCAGTTGGTAACCATGGACCCCGACATACCGGTCCAGCTGTCCGGTCGCGAACAGGACGTCCTCTACTGGATGGCGCAGGGCCGCAGCAATAGTGCCATCGCCGATGTGCTTGGCATCCGTCAGGACACGGTCAATACATATGTGAAGCGTATCTTCGCCAAGCTGGAAGTGTTCGACCGAACCTCGGCCGTGATGAAGGGGGTCCGTCAGGGAATGGTCATCGTGTCGGACCCGATTTCTGAGCTTGTCGCCGACCAGATGAGAGCGAAACATCGAAGAGATGGATAGTATTTCTACTATTCTGCTTGAAAATATCGCGCGAGCCCTCACAATCCTCCTCGAGTCCGGGGAGGCAGTGGCGTGCTCAACAAATTGAAGGGCCTGATAGAGGCGCGATCGTTGCAGGACCTGCGCGAAGCGGCCGTCTCGGCCTTTGGCGAGATGGGTGTGCCGCGGCTTTTGTGTCTGTCCCCGGTTGGCCATGATCGCTCGGTAGGTCGCGGGCTGACCAATGCAGGCTTTCCGGAAGAGTGGGAAACCGCCTATCGCGATGCCCGTCATATGGACGACCCGCTGCCAGACATTTCGGTGCGGATCGGAACGGCCTTTCGCTGGCATGACTTGCCAAGCGATGTCGTGCTGAATGAGCGGGAAACCCGATACCTTTCAGACTTGTCCAAATGGGGCATGGCGAAGGGCATATGCGTCGCCACTTACGGGTCGGCGGCGCGGGTCGGCTTCATCGCCGCCAGTTCGGAATCCGGAGAAGATGATCTGGACGGAGTCGATTTGTCGCTTTTCCAGATTGGCGCCGAGACCGCCTATCTGCGTTATTGCCAGCTGATGTCGGCTGAGCTGCAATATGAGATGAACCTGTCCAGCCGCGAACTCGACGTGTTGCACTGGATGGCGCAAGGCCGCAGCAATGCGGGCATCGCGGACATGCTGGACCTCAGCCAGGAGACTGTTGGCACTTACGTGAAACGAATCTTTGCCAAGCTGGACGTGTTCGACCGAACCTCCGCCGTGATGAAGGGCGTAATGCGCGGGCTCGTGATCGCGTCAGACCCGAACGTCGAGGCAGCCGCGCAACAGCGTCGTGCGCGTCCGAAACGTGCTTGATTGCCCATCCTGTTGGCACCAATCGCAGCCTGAACGAATCCGACGGCATATGTTCACTTGGTATTCAGAGCCTGATGCCTATACAGCCATGGTATGAAACGGATTTCTGCCCTTCTTCTGGCCCTGGGCCTTGTGGTGACGCCTCCGGCGATCGCTCAGGACTGGCGTAACCAATGGTCGCCCGGCCAGGCGCGCGATTCGGTGCGGCAGGGCAAAACCGTTCCCCTCAGCCAGATTTTCCAGAGCCTGAAGCGGCAATATGGCGGCTATCAACTCGGTGCAGACCTGTTCGATAATGGCGGCAAGCCGCAATACAAGATCGACTGGATGACGGGGGATGGCCGCAAGATGCGCTTTACGGTGGACGCCCGTACGGGTGCAGTCCTTGACCGGCAGGGTGCTTGACCCGACATTGCTTATTAGATCGGAGGGACGTGTAGATGCGTATCCTGGTAGTTGAAGATGATTCAGACTTGCGCCGCCAACTGGCCGATGTGCTCTCACAGTCAGGCTATGCTGTGGACCTCGCCGCAGATGGCGAGGATGGCCACTTTCTGGGCGACACCGAACCCTATGATGCGGTGATCCTGGACCTCGGCCTGCCGAAGATGGACGGCGTCAGCGTCCTGAAGAAATGGCGTGCGGACGGAAAATCCTTCCCGGTCCTGATTCTGACCGCCCGCGATTCGTGGAGCGAGAAGGTGGCTGGCTTTGATGCCGGCGCTGACGATTACCTCACCAAGCCGTTCATTACCGAAGAGTTGCTGGCGCGCTTGCGCGCCCTGTTGCGCCGCGCCGCCGGTCACTCTGCCGCGACGCTGGAGGCTGGCAAGCTGGTGGTCGATACGCGCGCCGCCCGTGCCAGTGTGAATGGCGAACCTGTGAAACTGACCGCGCATGAATATCGCGTTCTGTCTTACCTGATGCATCATATGGGCCGCGTCGTGCCGCGCACGGAACTGGTCGAGCATATCTATGATCAGGACTTTGATCGCGACTCGAACACGATCGAGGTCTTCATCGGTCGCCTGCGCCGGAAGATCGGGCAGGATCGTATCCAGACCGAGCGGGGCCTTGGCTACCGCCTTGTCGTGCCGGATGCCGAAACCCGCGTCGTCGGATAAGGCC
>TARA_R110000851_G_scaffold46656_3_pt1 | contig 25364 bp, 37 predicted proteins | sample TARA_R110000851 | Tara Oceans TARA_R110000851 (sample SAMEA4397627) | marine metagenome | biome: Polar Biome; feature: [DCM] deep chlorophyll maximum layer (ENVO:01000326); material: water (ENVO:00002006), including particulate matter (ENVO:01000060) such as... | depth 17 m
CTTTGGTTCAGTTGATTAAACTTTGGATGTACTGCCAAATCCAAAGTTTAACGGTTGTGTTCTTTTCGTTTTCGAATCGTTCGTTCAGTTGTGTTCGGCTCGATAGGTTTTTGATTTCGTGAAGAATTTCGGCTTTGTGTGATACTTGGTTTTTCATGTTCTTGACTTTCTAAAAGGTTTGTTTGTTTCTTATGATGTTATTATAGTCGTCATATAAGAACCCTTGCAATACCTTTTCTGTATTCTTTTGAAAGTTTTTACAGATTCTTTTTAAGTCAATTTCCGCAAGATTGACGGCTTGATTCCACGTTTCCAATTCTTCCAACGCATCAAAACACAATCGCAATCAATCAAATCGGTTTTGTCGTCTTGTTTGATTTTCGTTTGTAATCGTAAAAATGGAACCGGTTGATTCTGGAAACAGGTTTTCGTTTTCAGGAATTCATAAAACTGAGTCGGGAAAAAAACAATCGTGTCGCGCCGGTCGCGTCGAACAACCATCAACCAAGATTTCGAACCGGCGAGCGTTGCCGATGTTATCGTTTGATGTATCCACTTTTCCCAAACTTGAACCGCGGAAGTTTCTTTGTTGTCAACCAAATCTTGAATCGTGTTTTTCGAATAGCCTCTTTTCAATTCCATCGTCATGAGTTCGAGTAATGGCAACCCGTCGAAGTCGATGGCGGCAACATCGCCATACTGTCCGGCGGTGGTTCTTCCGACTTTGGCGCGAACCGTCGCGCGACCGCCTGAATTTGAACTTCGCCAAAAAATGTCGTCGCGTTCTTGGTCAGTCCACCAAAGTGATAAGTCTTTGCAAAACTCGCGTTCGAATTCTGAACCTTTAGCCATTTGAATTTTCTTCCGTGATAATTTCAATATCGTTTAATTTTGTTTCAATCCAACATCGCGCGCCGCATGACAACGGCTTGTGCGGTCGGTAGACAACGCGAGCGACTTCGGTTCCGTCTTTGGTTCGAATGATTACTTCGCTCGCGTAGTCATTTGATTTGTACGTCTTAACCGTCAAGCAAGGTTCGTTGGTTCCGTTCTTGGTGTTCGATTTTATTTTGTGTTGGTTTACGTGAATAAATGTTTTCATTTTGTTGACCTAAAAAAAGAACCCGCGCCGACCATGGCGGAAGATTGGAACAACAACGAATCCAATCTTCCATCGGCGCGGGTCAAACGAAATTCCCCCTAATGATTTAACCCATAACAGAAAGCAAATCGATGTAATCTTTTTCGTCGACCGGTGGCGAATCAGATTTGAAAATCGGATTGTCGTTTTCGTCGACGAATTGAAAAATGTCTTTTATCAATTCGTTAGCGTCTTCCGCTAGTTTATTGATTTTTGGTTGAAGGTCTTTTTTCTCTTTGTCGCTCTTGAACTTTAGCGAGTACAAAGCGAGTTCGACTATTTCGGAACAATCATCGATTCCGATATTTGATTTTGTAGATGTTTCGAGTTTGCATCGTTTTTGTTTTGGCGGTTGCATCTGATTTTTTCCTGTGTTGGAGTTTCTTGTTTATTTATTATCGAGTTGAAACGATTTTCATTTCCAAAGATGCTTTGACCGTTTCATTCCTCGCATCGCTTCGGCTGCGTCTTTTTTGGTTGAGTAGGGCCCGACATAACTGATTTGATTTTCTGCGTCAGTCGTTTCGACTTCCCAACCGTTCAACTTGAAATCAAGAATGTCAAGTTGTGGATTTTGTTCAACGCGGCTCATGAAATTTTTGGTCGCTCTTATGATTCGAAATTTTGCTGTTGTCATTTCTTCGGTTCCTTGTGTTAATTTTTTGTTAGTGTTCCGGTGAAGTTTCTTTCGAAAACAAAACCGTCATGAATTTCGTTTTCGAATCCGCTGAACGAATAACCTTCGATTGAATTGATTCGCTTCATGAATTTTTTCATGTCCTGTTTGGCGAATTGTGGCGGAGTTTGAAATTTAACTTCGATGATGTCAGCGCCTTGGTTGGCGATTCTCATTGGTAAATCTCGATTCAAGCAAGTTTTGAAGTCATAAACATTCCCATTGTATCGACCATCTAAAGCGTTGATTTTACTCATGTGAATGTAATTGATTTTGATTTCGTTTGTCATTGTCTTGGCTTCCGTGTTAGTGTTGTTGTTTAGTTGTTTTGGCTTTGCAAAAATGCTTTTGCTTTTTTCTATCGTTGGTGGTGGCGACTTCTTTTTGTTGCGTAGCTGCACACATCGCCAATTTTATCGCTGAACATGTCAATCAATCGAGCATTGTCTAAGTCTTCGTGTTTTGTCCACATGTCGTATTGTCTGAATGCTTTTCGGTAGAAATTGGTTTCAAATTCTTTGACTTCGCCGTTTTCGAATTCTGCCATTACTAGATATTGTTTTTCGTTTGTCATTGTCTTGGCTTCCGTGTTAGTGTTGTTGTTTCTTATGATGTAAGTATAGTCGTCATGTAAGAACTTCTGCAATACCTTTTCTGTATTCTTTTGAAAGTTTTTACAGAAAAGATTTGAACAGTTTGAAGACGTGTTCAGGTCTTTTTCGTTTACAGTGAAAGATAAAGTCCGGTTGTCTTTTCGAAAATGCTAATCAGCATATCAGCGTAAGCGCCTTTGAATTCTTCAACTGTTGAAACGGTGAATTTCGAAGGACTGTATTTTTGAAATTCGATGTCGTAAGTATCTAAGGCGTTCAACGTGATTGTAATCATGTTCATTTTGCGGCTACCTTTGAAACGGAATCGAAGATAATTCCCATCAGTTTCACCGACAAAGTTATAAGCGCCGACCATTGCTGTTAGTCGGTTGCCACCTAGTTGATTTCTAATTTCGTTTGCTACTATCATTGTTTTGACTTTCGTTTGAAGTTACTGTTGTTGTTTCTTATGATGTTATTATAATCGTCTAGTAAGAACTTCTGCAATACCTTTTCTGTATTATTTTGAAAGTTTTTACAGATTCTTTTTTGACCGCTATTTGACGTTTTTGAATATCAAAATAGGTTCGCTTTTGAATCCTGATTTGGTTTTTTCTGATTTGGATTTCATCAGTTTGGTCAGATTCAATTTCCAAACATCATCGAGAATCATTCCAAGAGAATTCGCGAGTTCAATTATATCTTCAACCATTGTTTTATAGCTTTGAACGTTGGCGACATTCAACGCGATGAACCTGTTCGGCTTTGTGACCCGTTGACATTCTTGAAGCGTCTTACGAATGAATCCAGTCAACCACAATTCACGCGATGGGTATTTCAAAAACGATTGGGTCGGTTCGTCGGAATACTTTTCACAATTAAAGTAGGGCGGCGAAGTGAATGAAAAATCGATTTGGTTTTCGTTTAGCCAACCGCCGATTTCTGAACCGATGTTTTTTATTTTCGCATCGAATCCAAATTCCGAAATCATGGATTGAACGCCGTTGAAATTTTGCGTGCAAGGGTCAACGCCGAAATATTTCATCTTCGCCATGTGAGCGCCAAGACATCGCCCGCCATAGCCCGAAGACATGTCATAAACTGAATCACCTTTATGACAAAATATTTTGTAGATTGCTGCGGCGGCTGACGGTCGAAAGTTTGAAACTCTTTGTGTTCCGCTGAATATGCTGCATGTCAAACGGAGTTGCGAATCGTGCCAACCTTGACCCATTTTTTCGCTTCCGCATTTCCATAAAAGTCTTCTGAACAGTTCGTCACTTTCGAAAACTTCAATCGGTGTTCGCATCGTGTTACATTTAACGCCGAACGCTTGGGGATGGTATGACCAACAGAACGCCAACCCGTTCATCGATTGACGGATTGTTTTATTGTCTCGGTCAATCTGTTCGTCGATTCTGCAAGCGAGCGCTTGCGACAATTTTTTGATTCTGTAAGGTCGATGAGTTGGGAAATATGGAAACCCGTTTTTCCGATAGAACTGAAAAACCTTTTCAATGTGATTTTCTTTTTCGGTATCTGAAAACGTCGAGAACGTTTCCGGTCGAATGAAAAGTTCTTTTCGACTGTCACCAAATAAAGATTCAATCATCATAATTTCCCGAAGGTGTTGAACAGTTTTGAAACCTGTTCAGGTTTTGTTTTTGTTAGACGCAAAATTTCCAATCGTTGCGGGTTGTGTTTTTCTTGCGTTCTGCAACAAGAACATCACTGCAACCGTTTGAACCTACTTCCCAAATTTTTACACTGACTGTGCTTTCACTTAAAATTTCATCGGAATTTTCTACAAGGTCATTCGCCTTGTGTACTAGATAAACGAATGATGCTGAAGTGAACTTCGTTCCAATTGGCGTTTGAAGTACTAATTCGTATTGTGTTCCGTTTGACATGTTCTTGACTTTCTAAAATGTTTACTGTTGTTGTAAAAGTTGAACAGTTTGAAGACCTGTTCAGGTCTTGTTCTTTGGTTTACGCCATCCAATCGGGCTTCAATTCTTTTGTATCTTCTGCACCGATGACAGGCGCCATTGAGTACAAACCCCATGGCGAACATCGTTCCTCGTTTGGTGTGTATTCCGTAGAAACTTTAAGACGTTTTCCATCGGTTGTTGTGATAAAACATTTTGTTCGTTTCTCGACTGTGATTTTGATAATACAATTTGAATCGCAAACGCTTGATGTGTAGTAAGTTTTACCGGCTTCGAATTTTTTGATTTCGTTTGTCATTGTTTTGGCTTTCGTTTGAAGTTACTGTTGTTGTTTGTTATGCTGTTATTATAATCGGCAAGTAAGAACCCTTGCAATACCTTTTCTGTATTATTTTGAAAGTTTTTACAGAAAAGAAAATGAACAGTTTGAAGACCTGTTCAGGTCTTGTTTTGGCTTAGAAACTCCATTCCAACAAAGTCAACTTCGTTGCTTCGTATTGTTCCATTCCTCGTTCAGCAATCCAAGTTTCAATGTTTTTTCGTTGACTTGCTTCATCACCTAAAACGTGTTGTCCGTCTTCAGTAGTATTCATTGCGTTTGTAATGTCGATAATTCGTTCGACGATTTCCCAACCGTCAGCAACAGTTTTTTCCATTACAATTTTCAGGTCATAACCTAGTTGTTTTACGTTTTCCATTTTCTTAACTTTCTAAAAGGTTTACTTCGTTTGTTTCTTATGCTGTTATTATAATCGGTAAGTAATAACTTCTGCAATACCTTTTCTGTATTATTCTGAAAGTTTTTACAGATTCTTTTTTGCTAAGAATAACGGCTTTTGCGGTCGACCGAACATTCGTTTTCAATCTGGTTCCAAACGTCAGCAACAATTTTTGAAACTTTATCTTCTGCGTTTGTCTCTTGAATATGCTTGATAAGTTTTTCGCGGGTTCCGTTGAAATCCAAATCGTCGGCGTTGATTGTGTTCTTTGATTTTGTCCAATGCTTTTCGCTAACCAAATAATCAACACAAGAACCAACGTCATCAATTCCGAATGAATGGTACAACGGAAGTTCGACAACCCGAAGTCGACCCGTGAACCGATTCTTTTTGACTTGAACTTTTGTCGTGATTCCAATTTCGCGTTCCTTGCCTCGAATGGTCTTTTTCATTTTCCCTTTGATGCTCGACCAAATTTCAAGCGTTGCATAGAATCGAAGCGCGTGACCTCCGGAACGGATTTTCTTTTCAAATCCGAAACCAAGATTGTCGCGGGTTTGGTTGATGATGATTAAAATCGAATTTGTCTTTCGTAACGCGGGCATCAACTTTCGAAGGTTCGACGAATTCTTTTTCGCTTTACCATCGCCGAAAGTTCCGGTTGTGATTTTTCCTTTTCTCGCCGCTTCTTTCATTTCGTTGAACTTGTCTTGTTCCGCCGCCGATGAAAGCGAGTCCATCGAATCCAAAATATAAATGAAGGGCGTTCCATCTTTCGCGGCATCGTCAACGTGATAGTAAAATTCTTCAATGGTTGTTGAATAAATCGGAACGTCTTTTTCGTAGGCTGGCGATTCTAAACGTTCTTGAACTTTGTCACCAAAGAAACGCCCGATGTCCATCAACGCGCCATCTTCGGCGTTGTCATAAATGAATCGGTAGTCATCGAAGTTTGGATTGATTGCCGCTTCGGCGAGACAGGTCAACGACAACCACGTTTTGCCGCTGGCGGAATCGCCAACTAGGAAATGATATTTTCCCTTTGCAAATCCACCGGCGGCGTTTCCGGTGCAAGCGAGATTGAGCAAGGTTGAGCCGGTCGAAAGTAAATCGGTTTCTTTCACTGGTTGCGTTGATTCTTTTTTGTTCGACAGGATTTTTTTCATTTCATCGTTTTCATTCATGATTCATTTTCCCTAATTAAAAAAACCTGCCCAACCGCCGAAACGATTGAACAGGCATCACAAGAAACACCAAATTTATTGTTTACCAATCATCATCGTCATCATCTTCGTCATCATCAAAGTCGTCTTCATCTTCGTTTGATGTGTCGTCTTTAATGACTTCCGCAAGTTCCGAATCAAGACTTTCATCATCTTCGTCATCGTCATCGTCATCGGTTTGCAGAAAGATAGATTTCAATTTGTCGTACTTTTCGACCTTAACCAAATCATCAAGGCTTGGCAAGTTTTCGAATAGTTCGGGGTCTATCGGTTCTTTTCTTTTTTTGAAATCAATTGTTTCAACTTCGTAATATGAAAATGTTTGAAACTTCTTTTCTTCAAGTCCAATTTTCAAAACCATACCATCATCAGGGTCGAAAAATGTATCATAGTTTTCATCTTCATCAGAATTTCGAATTCGAGCATCTAATTTTTTACCGAAAAGGTAATTCGACATGTCCCAAATCTGGACGCCTTTTTCTCGTTCGTCGTGGTCGACTACGTAGAAAAGTTGACGCTCTTTCGGTTTCAATGATTTCATTAAATCCTCGTCGGAATTTGCGTCCATTCTCATGCGGTCATATTCTTCGCAGATGGGACAACGTTTCCCTGAAGTCCGTTTCGGGCAAACGTGCGCTTCACCATTCGCGCCAATTCGATGAATGAAAAACGTTTTTTCATAATGCCAATCACCCGCGTCAGCGAATTCATTTCCAATTTTTACCGTGTAAGGTAAAACGTCTAATCGTTTCACCCCTGCGGTTTGGAAACTTAGGAATGACATTCCTTCGGGCGTTTTGACAGTCGTTTTCTGAAATCCGCTGTCGTGAGTTTCTGCCCTACGTCGAGCAGATGTCAGTTTTCGTTTCTCTCGTTTTTTCTTCTTCTTGGTTGCCATTATTTAATCCTTTCACTTAGATTTTTTGAGGCTTTTCGTCTGACAGATTTTTTCTGTATTTCATCTATCGTTTCTTGGCTTCTTGTGTCGGCTCGTGGCGAACTGAAATAATCCTGCCCGTGTAGACTGACTAAACTTTCCAGCGCTCGCTTGCGGTGGTCTAGAGACGTTACAACCGCCTGCAACAAATCGACTTGGTGTTTCTGGTCAAACAATTCTGCTTGAACTGATTTAAATTCGTCCTGTGTCAGAATCGTAGACGCGACAACCGTTTCGGTAATTTTTGCAATACCGAATTCGTTTGGATTGTTTCGAATTTCTGACGACAGTTCCGCTTTCACCAATTCGGTTTGTGCTTTGGATTCTTCCAAACGGTGTTTGGCTTCCGCTAATTTCGTCGCGTATTTATGATAGGTTGATGGTTGTTGAATCCATTCTTTATCAAGTTCGAATTCGTTGATTTCTAAAATGTTCGTGCTTCCCATTTTTTGATTTCCTTTGTTTAGAATTTCCTGTTTCAGTATTATCGAGTTGAACCGATTTTCAATTGTTGATTTCTTGGACGACTTCAAAACAAGCGGCGGTCAATCCGGCTTTCTTCGAGTCATAGAAGTTATCTCGGAAAGCGTCAATGATGATATAAGCGTGACGGGCTTTCCGACCGCCTTTAAGCAATACCGAATTTGCATAAGATAACATCATCCATCGAATCGATTCGGGTTCCTCTTGAACCGTCTTCAGTACTGAAGCGACTTCCGACCAAATCGGTTTTGGTTTCATCAAAGTTCGAGCGATTTCAATAGCTTCTTTTTTTGTTTCTGATTTATAAATTAGTTGCAATTGTTCTTCTTCGTCATCAAGGTGTTTTATTGAATCTAGCAAAACGAGCAATTGACGCGGCGAACCGTCTCCAAGATTCACAACCGCGTCAATCACTTCGTCGTCGATTTCAATTTGTTCTTTTTCCATGACGGTTTCCAAGAGTGCAACCGCCGATTTTGGTTTCAGTGTTTCCATCTTAAACGATGAACATCGTGTTCGAATAGTCTTCAACAATTTATTCGGGTCAGTTGTCGCCAAAAAAAAGTAAACGTGTTTCGGTGTGTCTTCAAGGATTTTCAGAAATGCGTTTTGTGCTTGCGATGAAAGTTGGTGCGCTTCGTCGATTAACCAACATCGGGTCGAACCGTTCATTGGTGCTAAATTCATTCTGCTTCGAATATCTCGAACCATATCGATACCGCGAAAGTCGGCGCAATTGACTTCATGAAAATCTTCTTTTCCACAATCCAACTTGGTTCGCAAAATCCTAGCGACTGTCGTTTTTCCGCAACCGCTGGAACCCGTCAACAGAATCGAATGGGGCAATTCGTTTTTCTTCAACATGGATTTCAAGATTTTCAAACTCGGTTGACCCACTACAGAATCAAAGTCTGTTGGGCGATGTTTTTTATATAGTTCAGTCAATTTTCATTTCTTTCTTTTCGTGCCAAGAACCGTTCAACGGGGTAACTTCCGCATCAACGCCAAGTGGTACATTTATCCAAGTCCATTTTTTTACAAGTCTTTTAGTCATTATCGATTTAGCCCGTTTTAAATATTCACCAAGTTCATCTTCGTGAACATCCGCAACGATTGAATCATGAATTTGACCAACGATTTTTGTTTTCATTTTCTTCTTGTTCAACCATTTATTCAATTTAATCACCGACCACAAAAGACAGTGAAACGCGGAACCCTGAACGGGGTAATTGATTACGTCATTTTTTCCAAGAACGCCTTCAATCCGAAAACCGGTCAACGTATTGAAACCGCCTGTCCGTTGATATGCTTCGAACCATTTTCGTTTCCATCCGTTGTATTCTGGAAAACGTTTTTCCCAAAAATTCCGTTCGACTTTTTGAAGATGGTGTTCGAAGGTTCTCGGTCGCGGTTTCTCTTTCGGGTCGCACAAACCAAGTTTTGAAATTCCTTTGGTTCTCAAATGTTCCCGAACCGGAACGCCGTTTATCTCATGACCAAACGTCGAACAGGATTCCCAAAGTGCGCGAGCGTTGTTCAAATAATAGTCGCCATAAAATTGAGGAAACACAAACATATTCTTTCCGCAATATCTCATTTCTTTGGTGACTTCTGACGGTTTGCATTTGAAACATTCCGCCGCCATGTCTCGGTGCATGTCTTTTGTTTCGTCGTGAATGTATTCCAACATTCGCCTATCTTTGTGATAGCAAGCCGCGACGCGAACTTCTAAACCGCTGTAATCGATTTCGACGATTTGGTGATTGTCTCGCGGAATGAAACAACGTCGAATAATTTCACCGGCTTTTTTATCTCGAATTGGGAAGTTCTGAAAGTTCGGCGAGTTGCTCGAACTGCGGTAGGTTTGGACGTTGTGCAAATTAAAATTCGGGTGCAGGAATTCGCCGCAAACTTCTTTTTCGATTCCCTTCAAAAATGTATTCCGTAGCTTTTTGAGTTGTTCGAATTTTGCGAACTTCTTGACGAACGGTTCGTCGATGTCAGCAATTGAAGCCGCGTCCATTTTCGGGCGACCGGTTTCAGTTCGTTCCTTGCAGGTGTGACCAAGAACCCCGAACAAGATTCGCGCGAGTTGTTCACGGCTTCCGAGATTGGTTCTCGTTCCGAATTCCCTTCGCCACAATCGAAAAACTTCATCGCTTCGCAATTCTTCTTGAAGTCTTTTAATGTCTTCATCGATTTTTGTGTTTGTCTTTCCAAGATAATCGACATCAACCCTCATTCCATTGGTTTCAATTTCGCTCAATGCAATGCAACCTTCGTGCAATAGTCTGTACGCTTCCGGTGTCGCGGGTTTCATGGTTTAGGGTATCCCAAAAGTTCCATCTGTTTTATTGCAACTTTATATTCAAGCAATGAATCGAGTCCGTTGTAAATCAAAAGTTCTTTCAAATCGATTTGGTGAATAGCGTTCAATCCGTTTTCGTCAGTCATCCGAAAATATTTTGTAATGTGGTCATCGTAAGAACCCGCGCCAAGTAAAACGAACGATTGAAATTTAATGCTCGTTATGTGTGGTCGCTGGTCGAGTACGTGAGCGGCTAACATCGTATCCCAATACCAATTGCGAACACCATGACCATAATATTTTCGAGTCCAACGGTCTTCAAATTTCAAATTGCTGGCGATTTTTGGTAAATCAGAATCTAACAATTCTTGCATCGCTGGAATAACTTCACCATGAAACGGGAAAGCGATTGTTCTTTTTCCGTTCCAACAAACTGAACATGAAATTATTCGTGCGTTGTCTTCATCTGGTTTCAATCGATTGGTTTCATAATCGAAAGCAATCAAACCGCCTTTCGAAATCATCTTCCGAATTTGTGCAGCGGCTTTTTTTGGTTCTAGTACAACTTTTATTTCGCTTCGGTAATCTGGAATTGATTCGAATGGTTTCCCTTTGAGATTCACGGCGGTTTCGATGTGCCGGTTGAAATGAATCCTAGTCACTGATGCTTTTTTGTCGCCTGTCTTTGTGAGTTTGTGAACGTGTGCCGGTGCGAAAGTTGGACAAACCCACGCATTGATTTTTTGACTTGGAATTGTCATACCAAACCATCGAGTCGCGGAACCGACATTCTCTTTCCACAAATGCGGAATGATGGAACCGACACCCGCGAACCCTAATGGAATTATGACATCGGGGTTCAGTTCTTTGATTGTCTTCACAAGATTCGGGCGACAATGTGAAAGCTGTTCGGAAGTCGGGTTCGCGCCATCGGGGTAACAGATTAAAGCGGAAGTGACCCAACAATCTTTGAGCATATCCAAACCGCATTTTTTCAACGCGCCTTCGAGCGGCAATCGGTTGTCAGAATTTGCACAAAGTCGGTTCCGGTCATCATCCCATTTTGACGGCGCTTCGGACACAATGAGAATTTTCTTTTTCCCTTTTCCGACAACCGGAAGTTTCGGCGACTTGCATTTGTTCATTAGTCCACACGCGCCGCATTTTGGAATTAGACTCGTTGGCGCGTTGGACTCAAGAACCGATGAATTGAAAAATCCTTTGTTCATTATGCGTTTCTCTTTGCCGCAAATGCTGCCCAAGTCCAAACCTGTTCACAAGCGCGGTGCGTTCCGTGAACCTGTGCAAGTGCATGAATTGTATGTCTTGCTCGTTCTGAAAAAGTGTCGCAGAATTCTTTTGTCGCTAACTCGCCTTTTTCGCCGATGGCAATTTTCAAAATTGTGTCAACAAGTTCGGAAGCAAGAATATCGTATTGGCTTTGATTTTCGATTTTGGTTGTTGTTGCGTTTGTCATTGTTTTGACTTTCTGAAAGGTGTTATTGTTATGCGTCGATTTGAGATTTGATGTTTACTTCCAACATTTGCCTTTTGACCAACTCACAATATATTCGGGAGTTCGTAGAAATCCGCTTGCATCTAATCCACTTTGCGTTTTATAAAATTTCGTTGTTCTGGCAGAACTTTTAACTACATACGCTTTTTGTGATGTTTCTCCAAAATAAATATCCTCGTTTTTGTAATCATGGACTTCTACAATGGTTTCTTCACCGTATATTTTTTTCAGTCGTTTCAACAAGTCTCTTTTTTTAATCGATATTGCATTTTCCATTGTCTCGGCTTCCGTGTTAGTGTTGTTGTTTGTTATGCTGTTATTATAATCGGTAAGTAATAACTTCTGCAATACCTTTTCTGTATTATTTTGAAAGTTTTTACAGATTCTTTTTTGACCTGAAATCACTCTACAACGCTCAAACTGGTGACGTAAACGAAACCATCGGATTCAACTTTCAACCGGTTGTCGGTAATTTCACAATCGTTATGTTTCTTCGCGATGTCCGAAAGTAGCTTCGGCGAAATCCGAAATGAAATGTCACCGCCGGAATAATTCACCTTCTTGGTTTCGGTGAACCATCCAAAATTTCCTTCGCCTTTGATTCTCAATTTGCCCGTCGACTTCAATTCAACGGTTACGAAATTCGTGTCAGTTGAAGTCGTCGAAAACACTTCCGCTTTGTCGACCGCTTCCGCGAGCGATGAAGGAATGGTTGTTTGGATTCCTTTGAAATCCAATATCGAATCGAGTTCGGGAAAGTCGCCCGCTTCATCGTTGTACCGTCGACAAGACAAAACCAACCCTGTCGGGTTCCGAAAGTGAATCCAATTTTCCGACTCACTGAATTCAGTGACACCGAGTTCCGCGACATGTTTGATAGATTCTTTTCGAATCAATGTCGGCTGTTCAACATCGGTTGAAATCTTGTATCGTGAAATCTGATAATTGTCAGATGCTTCAATGAATTCATTTGTCAGATGAATACAAGTCAACATGAATTGCGATTCATCAGTTCCGGCGACCTGCGTAACAAGTTGAACCGCATCGCCGAATTCTTCGTCAAGGTTTTTCCAATTGTCAGAATGTTCGATTCTGTCGACCGGCAATAGAATTTTATCATCCATTCGGATAGATGCTTTTCGTCGCTTGCCCTCAATCAAAAATTCAGATTCGTTCGTTGTGATTTTGATTTCGTCTTCTGTCAATTTTCTAAGGATTTGTAAAAGCGGTTCCGCTTGAACAGCACCAGTAAAATCTAAAATCGATTTTTGTCGACATGATATTTCGTCGTTGTAAGTTTTCACGAATCCATCTTGAAAGATGAAACAGGTTGATTGCTCTAAAACTTCTTGGCGACTTAAACCGGCGCGAACAGATTCGAGTTCGTTAAGTAATGTTTCACGATTGATTTTCTTTTGGTTCATTTTAATTCTCGTCCCTGTGTAGTTTTCTATAAGTTGCGTGATTGCCGAAACCGTCAAAACATTTTACCGATAAAACTTCAACAAGACTTTTCGTTTTCGTTTTTATCATCGCGTTGATTCTTCGGAATGTCCATTCTGCGAATCGTTCGATACTGACAAAAGGCATCGTTCGGATTTCTTTAGCGCCTTTATAAATCGAATAGTAAAATTTCAACTTTTCGTCGTCGTCAGTTATTATCGTTTTATCTTGGAATTGATTTCGAACGGCTTTTTCGATTTCTCGAATATCTGATTCATTTAGAATTGTATTCATCCGATTAAGTTGCCCGCCGAATTCAATCGAGAATTTTATTCGTTGCGTGACAATTTGACGGGAAGTTCGGCTTTTAATTATCCAAGTCGTTTCAAGACCTTCACTGTTCCAAGTGAATGACAAAATCGCTCGCATGGTTCCCGCTTTCCTGAAGTGTTGTTTGAATCACCGAGGGTCATGACAGGGCGCTAGTCACAACCCTCGGTGAAAGCCGAACGAGGAATCCGGCGTTATTGTATTAAGCCAAAATCCGTCAACGTTGAATCGATTCGATTTTTTGCTAGGTTCAAATAAGTTTCATCGAGTTCGATTCCGATGAACTTTCGTTTTAATTTTTTAGCTGCTACGCCGGTTGTACCACTTCCCAAAAACGGGTCAAGAATCAAATCGTTCGGATTACTCCAACTCAAAATGTGATTCATCGCAAGCGTCAACGGAAAAACTGCCGGATGTTCTGAAATGTCACTGTTGCAAATGTACCAAGAATTGGTCAACGCGCCGAACTCTAACCGTTTTTTTCCTTCGTTGACTGTTGAGATAATACAGTCGCCGTCTTTGTTTCGTTTCATTGTCGGCGAGAGAACAAGACCACCGGTTTTGTTTCGTTTCTTAATCGGTTGAAATGTCTTCGGTTTCCCTTTTGAGAATACGAACATGTATTCAAAATTTTGAAAGTACCTTGATTTATCTGGAAACGCGCCGTTCGGTTTGACCCAAACCATCGTGTCATGAAGACGGAACCCGCAATCAATCGCATGAAGCGCCTGACGAAAACTAGTTCCGGTTTCACTTCCGTTTATGGTCGCATCGGACACAACCCAAACGACAACGCCGCCTTCGGTAGTGACTCGGTAAAGTTCCGACAGAACTTCGCGCCAAACGTCTTCGTTCCACAACTCACAATTGCCGTTGTAGTGTCTCAGGTTGTCGTATGGCGGCGATGTCAACGCCATGTCGATACAACCTTCAGGAAATTCCCGAAGCCGTGTCACGCAATCGCCTAGAAGCAATTCGGGTTTTGGTTTTTGGCTCAAGTTATGCGGCTCGATATTCAAGTGATTTAGTTTTGGAATATTCTGCTGTCAACATTTCAGGTCGGAAGCATCGGTTGAACAATTCTTCCGAAACGTCTTCATTGATTTTATTGACGATGTAACCGGCGGCGTTGCGTGCGTGGATTTCGGTAGCTTTCCAAGTATATTCGCAATCGTTGTCGAATCCTTCGAAGCAATTTGATTGGTGTTGGTAAACGTGGACTAATTCATGGACTAGGGTTTCTAGAAGTTCGGATGATTCTAACAAGTTACTTTTGACGAAGTGACCGTTGCTACCAATTGAACGGGCGTTGATTTGTTTTCCGTACACGTTGGCGGCGGCTTTGCTTTCAAGGTCGGCTTTGTGCCAAGTCTTTTTGATTGTGATTGTGTGTTCACTCAAATCAACATCAAAGTATTCTTGAACCAATGAGATTGCTTGAAGTGCTACTTCTTTGTTTTCTTTGTTTGCTTTGATAGTTGCCATTGTTTTAACTTTCTAAAAGGTTTGTTTGTTTCTTATGATGTTATTATAATCGGCAAGTAATAACTTCTGCAATACCTTTTCTGTATTATTTTGAAAGTTTTTACAGATTCTTTTTTGACCTGAAATCACTCAATCCAATACCCGTTTTTGTTTTTGTGGACGATGATCCCTTTGACCAGTTTCAACCTTGTCGGAACCTGCGAATCAATTGAACTCATGACAGATTTTTCTGTTTTGTTTGGCAACCGCTCAAGAACCTTTTGACACAAATCATTTTTGTTGATTGGTTGTTCTTCGCTCGACTCTTGCAAGAATTCAACCAACGTTTGAATCGTTCCGGCTTTTCGACGCGTTCCGTCTTTCTTCAAAAAGTGCGTTTCAATCAATGGCTTGATTTCTTCTTCAGGAATATCAAGAATTTGAATTTCTTCTTCTTCAGAAATCGCAATAAGAATTTCATCTAATAATTCTTGACATTCTTCCGCGTCGGTTTCTTCGTCAACGTTCATTGGTAACACTTCCAATTTCTTTTTCAATCGTTTGTTGTCCCAACTTCCGGCGGTAGGTGAACCAAGAATTTCAAACAAGTAAACCAAATCATCTTTAATTATTTTCATAAATTCGTACCAATTCAAAATGTGGTTGTGTGTAGTTACTCCATTCGGCTTTCGTTTGAAATCCGGCTGAACAGCCTGACGCAAAAGCGACAACGGTTCCGATAGTGAACGCGATGACGCAAAGCATCGAAGCGCGGGTTTGTTTGTGCTGGCTATCCGTCATGGTTTTTGTTCTCCAATTCGTTTCGTGAAATTCTGATTTCTGAATCTGCTTCAATTCCGAAATGAACTTTCTTTCCGGCGATTCGATTGACTTTGATTCTAGCGATTTGTTTTCCGTCTTTGAAGAACAATAGTTCTTCGTTTATTTTACGTGATAGTATTAACATGAAATCCTTTTCTTGTTTTGTGGTTTACTTCGCTTCGTGGTCTTTGGCAAAGTTGCCGAGTTCAAATGTGAAACCGCCTTTGTCTGCACACCACTGACCCGCTTGTTCGTATCGGTCAGATTTTTTGTGTCCGAGGGTCGCCGCTCTCGCGGAATTGAACCATCGCATTGCATCGAAAAAGTTTCCTTCTGATTTGCATCGCTCGGCTTGCGTGTTGCATTGTTCGTTATGTATCATATTTCGTTTTTCCCTGTGTTGGTTTTTCTTGTTTATTTATTATCGACTTATCTGTAATTTCATTTTGAAATTTTGAAGTTTACTTGGTCACGGTTTTCAAAAATTGATGAACCATTGAAACGGTTTCTTCTTGGTCATTCTTCAACTGATAACCGGTTGCGTTGACATCATCGCCGTAGACCGATGAAGTATTTCCGTAAGTTGAAATTGATGTGAAGTACCAAACCGTTTCACTGTTCATACTGAAAGATTTGAATCGGTATTCCGTTGATTTGATTTTGATTGTGACAGAATTTTTGTCCGCTGAATATTTTCCATCTTGGTCGGTCAAAATCTGGTCGATAATTTTTTCGTTCTTGGTCATTGTCTTAACTTTCTAAAAGGTGTTGTTGTTAGTTGCTGAATTTAGCGGTCAAGTTTTCTTTTACGATTTTCAAAGTCTTGCCACCGGTAAGAACGACGCGACCGGCGGGGTGAAGTTTTCCGAACATGTCTTTCATTGGGTTTGTTGCTCTTGCTTCCCAAAAAACGGGTTCCATGAAACCACCACCGGAAGCCCGTGTGATAACTGCAACAAGTTTTCCATCAACGTGGCAAGCGTATTCGGCGGCTGTCGAAGATGATTTGTTTCCGATTCCAGCCCATGAATATGATTCGGCTTTTGTTGTCTTTGTGAAGTTGACCATTTGTTTGGCTTCCGTGTTAGTGTTGTTGTTGTTTGTCATGCTGTTATTATAATCGGCAAGTAAGAACGTTTGCAATACCTTTTCTGTATTATTCTGAAAGTTTTTACAGATTCTTTTTCGGTCGGTTTTACCCTTAGAACGTCGAGCGAACGGCGGGGTTGCCTATCGCAAGACAACCGGCAACGTGTACACAATGCGTTTCGCTGAATGGCGATTCGCGAAGAACAATCCAATTCAAACGCTGAACGCCGATTGATTTTTCTTCTTCGGTCGCGTTGAGTCCAACCATTCCGGTGACATGAGCGAACTTCCGTTTGTCTTCGGAAAAGTTCGAACGCCCGATTGTGTCGGCGCTGTAGGAATTCGCGTCGGCTTGTGTCGCGGTCACGACTAAACAATGTTGGCTTTGCGATAGCGCCCGAAGCTGTTTCCAATTCGCATTGATTTGGTCGCGAGTGTCTTTGTATCCAACAGGCGGCGCGAGAATATCGGCGTAGTCGATTACGATGACATCAGGAATCCAACCGCCGCGTTCCCAACCTTGAAGGATTGCTTTCATTCCTGAAACCGTCAACGTTGAATTTGGGTGGCACGACAAACGCAACATCGAATCTTTCGATTTGACTTTCGTTTTCAAAACCTTTTGACATGCCTTGTAAGCCGATTGCCAACCGACCGGTTTTTTTGTTTTGCGGGTTTCGAAATCAACCGCCGCGAAATCGATTCCGTGTTCTTTTTGAATCGAAGTCGGGAATTCATATTCTTGAGCGGTCAACGGTTTTTGAATTGCTCGCGTCATCAGTCGACGCATGATCTGGTTCTGTGACATATCCCCGACTTCAAACAACGCCACCTTTTTTCGTTGGCACATGGCGCGCCATGCAACATCGAGCAACCACCAAGTTTTGCCGCGTTTCTCCGCGCCCATAAAAGCAATGAACGCGTCGCGTTGTAATGCGTCTTTGAAAAAATCGCCTAGTGCGTTCGGGTATTTGATTAGCGGTTCTTGTGCTTCCGCGAACGCTTCACGAATTGCATCTTCGTCGGACAAAACATCAATGCCCGCGCCGACACCCATTTCAATCTGCCCGTATCGGTTCACCGAGTCGAGCGCTTTTTCAATTTCACCCGATGAAACATTTCCGGCGATTGATTCCGAAAGTCGTTTCAATTTGACTTTGTTGAAATGATTCGCCGCGATGTCGATTGTGTAATTGCTATTTGAAGCGTCTTCGTAATTTTGGTATTCATCGCTAAGATTGGCAAGGAATTTTTCAACGATTCGAATCGTGTCTTCGTCGGCGGTGATTGTGTCAGCCCAAGAGGCGAACAGGTTTTCAATTTCCTGTTTCGGTGCGTCTTCGTATTCGTTATAAAAATCAACACACCATTGACCAATCAGATTTGACCATTGAGATTTGAACAAACCCGAATCCCATTTCGACGCGATGCGTCCAAGAACCTGTTTGTCAACAATCATTCCAATGATGATTTTTCGTTCTTCGTTTCCTTGTCGTTTGGTAACTTTCATTTTTTCAGCGCCGATAAAATTTTGGTTGTTCTCGATGGGTCGCCACAAAACGAAACAACTTTATCCGAAATTATGTTTTCGAACTCTTTCGAATCATTGGAAAATGAAAACGGTTTTAAATCGCCGTTCCAATTTTCCCAATTGTGAACCCTTGTCCAAATATTATCGAACCAAGTGAAAATGAAATGTGAGGACGGCGGTAAACTTTGACACAAATGTGTCAATAATCTTTGCCGTTTTTGAAAGTTTTGCTTTTGCTTTTTATCAAGATTCTTTTCAGGCTCTTGCGTTTTTAATTTGTGTAGTCGTGATATTGTTTTTTCGTAATTGTCTAAACTCAACTGAACAAATTTTGGTAATGCTTCAGATGAATTTTTCGTCCAACGTTTCATTCGAAGACGTTCAACAATTTTTTCCGCTTTTGGTGTGACTTCGATTTGGTCTAGTTCTTGTTTTTCAATTTTCTTTTTGTTTTGATTTTGAAATCTTGGAATTGCTTTTTGTATTCGATGGAAATTCTTTCTGAACGTTTTTAGATTTGATGCGTTTGGCGTGAACTGGTCTTCGTAGAATTCAGAATTTGATAGATGTTTGATTACGTTTTTTATTTCCGAGATTGAAATATTATCCCTAGTCATCATCAAAGTCAAATGCTTTGGCGAATTATTTTTCAACTTTGGTTTTTGAAGTTGAATTGAAAGACAATTTAAAAATTCATTAGCGAGTTTTAAAGTGGTGTCATCATCTGCAATTTTTGGTGAATCACTTTCAACATCCAAACCAAGATTTTCAGCGCTATAATCTTTTCTATAATCTTTATTATATTCCTTATAATGAGAAAGCGAACTTTCGTTCGTTTCGGTGCGAACTTTTGTTCGCTTAGGTGCGAACTTTTGTTCGCTAGGCGAACTTTCGTTCGCTTCGTTTTCTGTAATAATTGAATCGATGTTCTTGGTTTTCAGGTGTCTTTTCCCGTTGATTGAAATCTGTTCAACAAGGTCTTTATCTCGTAAAGACTTCAACAGTTTTTGAACTCGACGACTTCCCAAATTCATCTTGCCCGCAAAATATTCTATGGAAGCAAAACAACCTTCGCCGTTTTCGAGTCCTAGAATCATGCCAAGAATGGTGGCTTCCGTAATTGAGATTTTTCCTCGTTCGACCATTGCCCAAACCTCCCACGAAATCCAAAGACCTTTGAAATTGTTGTTCATTGTAAAAACTTTCGTAATTGGTGTATCTCTTGCTTACTTGCTTCGCCTGCGTCTTTCGCCGATAAAGTCACGTTGTAGGTTTCGCCGCTGAACGGTTCGAGCAGGTCACAAATTTCTTCGGCTCGTTTTTGTGCGTTCGGCTCATTGTCAAAGCATATTACGCGAATAGGATAATCTGCAATTCTCAAAACCTGCGAGCGACTGAAACCAGTTCCACAAGTCGCAACCGAACCCGCGCCCGTTCTCCATACGTCGAAACAACCTTCATGAACGATTATCGCATGACGGCAATTTTCTTCACCGTACAAAATCGATTTGTGGTTGATTTCTTCTTGGTCGGCTCTTGCGGAATAATACCGCATTATTGATTTATCGCTTACGCTTCGAGTCGTCCAACTGACGGTTCTAGTTTGAAACGAAATCGGAATGAAAATTCTCCATGCTAAACTCGCGTGAAGTCCAATCCCGCCAATGTTCCAAAGTTCGGAAAGTTCATCAGGGTCATACTTTCGTTTCTTCAAGTATCGGCGATGTTGTTTTTGCAGTTCGCCAACGCCCGAAGGAATTTCCAACGTTCCACGTTTATCATCGAGTTCAACAGGATTTGAAGTTGTAAGGTTCTCGATTAATTCATTGACTTCGCCGAAACTTAATCCGGTAAGTTCAACCAAAGACGGCGCGAGGCGATGACTTCCGCACTTCCAACAGTTGACATAATTGAACGTTAGATTCCAACCAAGATGAAAACGCTTCGAGTCTTTCCCGCAAAACGGACAGTCCGTTTGAATCCAACCGGCGCGACAATGGTGATTACCTTCGCGAAGGAATTCAATCTTCAACCGGCTTAGTATATTTTCTAGTGAAATCAAGGGTCGAATCCTTTCGAATTTTATCGCGCATCATTTCCGTAACACAATCCGCCATCGTGATATTACGTTTCGCGCAATACGCTTTGAAATGTGCTTTCACTTCACTCGGTACATGCCGAATGTATATTGTCGATTTATTTTCCATCGCTTAAAATCTCCCTTTGAAGTTGGTCAAAAATATTCAAGTCACCTTCGATTTCGCCACCGTCTAAAGTCGCGTTCAAAATGTTTTGTTTGTTTTGGATTATGCCTGACAACTTTTCTTCGATTGTGTCGATTCCTATCATGTAATAACATGTTGCAACGTTCGTTTGACCAATGCGGTGAATCCTATCTTCCGCTTGCGAATGTTCCGAAGGTGTCCAACCAAGTTCCGCGAATAGCACCGTAGAAGCCGCTGTGAGCGTCAAACCAACGCCAGCGGCTTGGATGTTGCCAAAGAAAAGGCGCGTCTTAGAATCGTTCTGAAATCGGTCAACGTTGATTTGTCTATCCTTTGATTTCGTTGTTCCATCGATTGAAACCGAATTCGGATATTTGGATTTTAAGGCGTCCAAAACTTTTTTGTGAATCCCGAAGACCAACAATTTTTCGTCGGTTTCGAAAAGGAATTTTTCAATCCAATCGATGACGGATTCGATTTTCAGTTCACCGGCGAGTCGTTTCAGGTATCCCATTTTGACAAGTCGTTCGGCTCGTTGTGCCGAGTTCGCTTTCTGTTTGGAATACTTCGACAACCACGAAATCAAATCGTCTTCGGCTTCGTCGTATTCGCTGCGGTCAGAAATTTCAACCGGAATCACGTATCGAGATTTTTCTGGTAAGTCGTGAAGAACATCTTTTTTCAATCGCCGAACCATACAGGAAAACGTCAAAAGGTCATGCAGTTCGGCAAGGTTTTTGTGACCTTTGAATTCCCATCCCCATGCGTTTCTTTTTGCATCACAATACTTCATCGCATAAGGCATGAACGATTTGAAGATGTTCGGTTTCAGTATATTCAGAACAGTCCAAAGTTCTGCCGGTCTATTGGTTAGCGGTGTGCCTGATAGCGCCAAAATGTGGGGACAGATTTTGGCGAGTTGCTTCACATATTTGGTTCGCTTTGCTTTTCTATTTTTAACGTAGTGACATTCATCAAGGATAAGAAGATTTGGTTTCAGCTTTTTCAGGTATTCCAGCCAACCGCCTACGATTTCATAATTCAGAATGATGAAGTTATTCTTTCGAAAGACTTCACGTTTTGGCGGCGTTCGACCTTCAAGAATTTCAGCATGTTCACCGATGTGAATTGATGCTTCCCGCGCCCAATTGTATTTGACCGATGAAGGGCAAATCACAACCGTTGTTCCGCCTTTATTCCTCTTGTGGTAGTAAAGCGCTTGAATGGTTTTTCCTAATCCCATTTCATCGGCGAGCAATACCCGACCGCCGAATTTTTCAATTTGCTTCACGCCTTCTTTTTGGTATTTGAATAGTTTTGTCATGATTTCAATATCCTAAAGCTATTTTGATTTCGTCAAACACAATTGAAACTTCCGCTGATTTCCAACCCTTGCCGACTAGGATTTTTCGAATCGCCGCTTGCCCATCGCGAACCGATGACGGAACTTTTTTGTTGTGAAGCGCGATTCGAATAACTGTCTTCGCCTTACCGGAAAGATTTGATTCGTCGATGAACTCCATCAAATCAAAATCGGAAGCCGTTAAAGTTTCCGTTGAATCCATTTCCGTTGCGTCGACTCTAGGGATTTGTTTCAAACGATTCTGAATAACTCTATTCGAATCTTGCAATCGAAACCAAATCATACTTCGGCAGTAGGTCGAAAACTTCGCGCCTTTTGTTTCGTCGTAATCCTGACACGCGACCAAGAAAATTTCTTGTGCTTGTGAAAACAGGTCTTCGTAGTTGCCGCCGAATTGCTTTCGGAAATCTTGACAAGTTCGGTGAATCAACAATTCGACTTCGTGGAATTTCTTTGTGGATTCTTTTCGTTGTTGTTGTTTGAGTTCGTTCATTTTTTGCGTCCTGCGTTTAAAAGTGTTCTTGTTGTTAATTGTCATTATAACATATATAACGAATGTTAGCAAGCGAGAGAAAAAGAAGCGGCAACGAATCTTCCGTGACTCGTTGCCGCTTTCCGTTTAGTTCACTGAAACAAATTCCGGTTCGGTGTAAGTTGGCAACAACTCACGGAATCGATTCATTTGTTCCATTTGCTTTAACGCGGGATTTCTTTTCACCGTGTAAGTGAAAGCGTTGAGCAATGCCCAACTTGTTCCGCGCCCGTGTTCCGCAAAAGTTGGTTGTCGATATTCTTTATCGACTGCACCAATTCGCGACCAAGGCATTAAACCATTTCGACCGGCTTCCATCAAAATTTCATCTGTCTTCGTGTCAGAAATTTCACATTGTCGAAGCGACTTAACAGTTCCACCGATTAACTTCGCTCGGATTTCGTAATGGTCAAGCGACTGACGAATTTCTTCGACTAAACTGAAACCGCTTGTGTGCTTTTTCTGCATGACGATCTCACCGGTTGCCATTCCATTATTACAAATTTGAACGTTTGCACCGACAACCATCGTTAGCGCTTTTCGCATTGCGTTGGATGTCAGAAATCCAAGTGACAAGTCCATTCCTTCAGGTGCTTCGATGCTGCCAATCTTCAAACTAAAAGCACCGGCAAGGTCGGCTTCATCTTTCGAAAGACTGAATCGGCTTTCTGTGATTTCCCAACCGCGTGAATTGATTTCATTCACAAGCGTTGTGGTCAATCGACTGTGGTGAATTCCTTGCCAATACTTGCCCGCCTTTTCAGGTCGGTGAAGTTTGGTATTTGCTAAGTCGTTTAGTTTCGTGTTTGCACCGTATACGGTAATCATGATGTTGGTTCCTCAAAAGTAAAAGTTTTGTTGTTATGAAATATTATCGTGGTAAGTCTTATTTGAATTTTATAAAAGGTGAACAGTTTTGAAACCTGTTCAGGTTTTTCGGTTTTTAGAATTTCAATTTGTCACCTTTTCTTTCATTTCTGTTAGATGTTCGATGATGGCTTTGCTGCAAGCAACCCAAAATCGATTTGTCCAACCGTGTGAATCGATTGCTCGCAGGTCTTCAAGTGAGTTTTCCAAATCCTTTTTGGCGGATTCGATTGAACCTTCGACGTTTCCACTTCCGCCCCAAATGAAAATTTGTTTGTTGGCAAGTCGTCGGCGGTTTCCGTTTCTTCTGTCGGAATAGTAACCTAAGTTGAAATCTTCAATCAATTTTTGGTCGGTGCAAACTCCACCGGTTGGAATATTTTTAACAGTGTAGTCTTGTGCGTTTGGTTTGTAACAGTAAATCATTTTCTTAACTTTCTTAAAGGTTTCTTGTGATTGTTTCTTATGCTGTTATTATAATCGGTTGGTAGGATTGTTTGCAATAGGTTTTCTGTGTTATTCTGAAAGTTTTTACAGATTCTTTTTCGGTGGATTTTGCTTCATTTCAATTCGTTATAAATGTTATATTGATTAAACAAATCAATCGTGTTACTTTGATGAAATGAAAATCGTTTCAACCCGATAATAGTTTGGCGAGACAATGCCCGAATATTCTGAAATACCGCGACCCATTAAACCGGCTCATTATGATTTCAAAATCCAACCGTGGGACGTGATTCATGATTGGCAGCTAGGATTTTTTGAAGGTAACGCGGTGAAGTACATTTGCCGTTCGGGTAATAAAAACGGCAACGGGAATAAACGTTCCGATGACCTGCGAAAAGCAATTGAAAATCTGTATGAGGAATACAACAAACAGGTAGAACTGGAAGAAAAATCCAATGACTAAACAAGCGACGAAATGGAAAGATGAATTCTATGTGACTGTTTATTCACTCGCGAAATCTGGAATGAGTGAAGCGCGAATTGCGAAAAGTCTTGGAGTGTCGACCGTCACTTTGTCCAATTGGAAAAAGAAGAAACCGGCGTTGTGCGATGCAATCAAACGCGGCAAGTCGACCGACAAAGCATTGACGACAAAAAGTTTCAATGATTACGTGTACCAAAAGTTACCGCAAAATCTGATGAAAATTTGGGATGAAATTCAATCACTGGAATCGCAAACAAACGGAATCCAAAAGATTGAAACCTTGCTTGCAACAAATGGCAAGCGAGCAAGACAACATATTTTTCTTCATGCGTTGGTCACTTCGAATTTCAATGTGTCTCGCGCTTGTTCGGTGTGCAACATTCCAAGACGCACTTTCGAAAATTGGGTGACTGAAGAACCTGACTTTTCTGAACTGATGAACGAAATCAACACACACAAAAAGAACTTTTTTGAAGCGAGTCTTGTTGGTTTAGTTGCTCGCGGTGATTCAGCGGCGACCATCTTTGTTAATCGAACATTTAATCGCGATAGGGGATACAATGAAAAAGTCGATGTGAACCTAATCGGTAAAATAGAACATGAACACCTTCACGCTCATATTGCTATCGATGAATTAGGTTTGAATTTGGAAACGAGAACGGAAATCCTGAAAGCCATTCGAGCGAGAAACCAAACCGTACTTGAACACGATCAGGCAGAAGTTTTTTCAGGATAACCAAAGAGGCGAGCGAATGACATTCAAAACGTTTCCCGAAGATATGCGGAAAAAGAAGAAAGACACCAAATTGATATTCTTCATCAAAGCGGTCATCTGGTTTTTCGCTACTGTTGGCGGCGGTTTTTGGTTGTCAACTTGGTTTTCATCTGGTTGGGGGATGTTTTGAACAAACCTTCATTCTCGGAAGTTGATTTGATTCGTTCCATCTGTCACGAATCGTTTTATGAATTCCTCAAAGAATTTTGGGATGTAATCATTCCTGAAGAACCCGTTTGGAATTGGCACATAGAATTTTTATGCGATGAAATGCAAGAGATGGCGGAACGTGTTTTCGAAGGTAAACCAAAAAAGCATGATTTGATTATCAACATTTCACCGGCTTCAACCAAATCGACGATTGCTTCGGTTGCGTTTCCTGCGTGGACTTGGACACGGTTTCCAACAGCAAGACACATTTGCGGTTCTCATGCTTTCGATTTAGGA
>TARA_R110000851_G_scaffold190661_2_pt1 | contig 25166 bp, 26 predicted proteins | sample TARA_R110000851 | Tara Oceans TARA_R110000851 (sample SAMEA4397627) | marine metagenome | biome: Polar Biome; feature: [DCM] deep chlorophyll maximum layer (ENVO:01000326); material: water (ENVO:00002006), including particulate matter (ENVO:01000060) such as... | depth 17 m
TACGGCTTTTATACCTAACGATAACGAAAATTATAAATATATAGATCATATTGATAGAAATACCATGAATAATACCGTAGAAAATCTTAGATGGGCAGACCAAAAATTAAATATGTCTAACTGTATTCATTACAGAAATGATATTACAGGCACAGATAAAGAGAGAGCGAATAAGATGTCAAGAGAATATTATAAAAAAGATCCCGAGAAAAAAATCGGTAAAATGACATGCGAATGCGGGAGAGTAATATCTAAATGTAATAGATGGGCGCATTATAAGAGCGATATTCATAAAAAACTTATGAACTCCAAAACACCCTGCGGCTATGATAATTAGCGCTCTCTGGATTATCCTTAGTAAGTTGCCCTTTTTTATTTTTTATACCCGCAGATCTAGTAAGGTAATTTTTTTGTCTTGTTTTATCGTTATGATCTTTACTTTTCCATATTCCTGTTTTATCCTTAAAATGCTCGAGGCTACTGTCACCAAAATGAATAGTTCTCCCTTTTACAACTGTCATTAATTTTTTCCCCGGGCGGGTGCTCTTTTGATATCTGTATTTTCCAACTTTTATACCTTTATCCATTTTATTATATTATAAAAAAGAATGGTTAAAACTTTTCGAGACAAGTTTTATGAAAAACACAAGCTAGATAAAAAAGAAGGGCTCTCCCTTGCTAGAATTGCTCGTCTGTCAAAAACAGACCTTCCTCTCTTAAAACAGGTATATAACAGGGGTATAGGTGCTCATAAAACTAATCCCGGAAGTGTTCGAAATGTAAAAGGCGTAAAAGGTGGTTCGGGCGAGAAAATGTCTAAAGAAAGGTGGGCTTTTGGGCGTGTCTTTGGCTTCGTTATGAAAAACCCAAAACAAGTAGGGGACGGACAGCCGGATAATGATTTATTCATAAAAACAAAAAAGAAAAAGTAATAAAAATGGAAGAGCATTATCACTATACTTATTTTCTAGACGACCCTATTATAGTCTGGGAAAAGCCCAAGGGTTATAAAAATGTTACGACAACAGAGATAAAAGGCGTAAAGAGTAAAAAGGCTTAAAGAGAAAATATATAAAAAAAGAGACGATGGCGGGCTTCCATACGAAGACATTCCTCAAACACGACGATTATATGACCCCGAAACACGCTTGGGATAATATAAAACATATTATTCCAAAAGATAAAGTTATATGGGAGGCTTTTTACGGAGACGGTAAAAGCGGAAATCATCTCAGAGAATTAGGGTTTATGACATATCACGAGCCCATAGATTTTTTCGAAAATGACCAAGGAGACGTTATTGTTAGTAATCCTCCTTTTTCCAAATCTAAAGAAGTGTTAACGAGACTTGTAGAATTACAAAAACCATTTATCCTAATTCTTCCTTCCTCAAAAATCAATACTCAATATGTAAGAAATTTATTCAAAGACGAAAAAGATAAATTACAAATTGTTATCCCTAGAAAACGAATTCATTTTGAAAAACAAATTGACGGAGAAGTTCCAAAAAACTGGAAAAATGCTTGTAACTTTGACTGCTTCTATTACTGTTGGAAAATAGGGCTCGAGCGGGATATTACTTGGTTAGAATAAATTTTATTTTTCATAGAAAAAAAAATAAAAAAAGAAAGTAAATAACAATAAAATGTCAGGTGCTAGTGTTGTTCTTGTTAAAGATAGTGCGGGGACTGCTCTTACCCAACTTAAAGCGGATTCTTCGGGTCGCCTCGAAGTTCATAGTACACCCGCGACCGGTGTAACGGCGGATGTTGATATTGTAGCACAGAGCGTAGGGACTCTCGCCGTAGGAGATAGTACCGCTCAGTCTAGTCTCTCTTCTATTAGCGGTAAATTGCCCGCTACTCTTGGACAGGATGTAATGAATGATTCGTTATCCGTAGTAATTGCCTCAGATCAAAGTGCCGTAAGTGTTAGCGACAGTAGCGCACAGAGCACTCTCGCCTCGATTGACGGTAAAACGCCTTCTCTTGGACAGACAAGTATGTCTTCGTCTGTTCCGGTCACCATTGCCTCAGATCAGGGCTCTCTCGCTGTCACTGTCTCAGGTGGCGGTCTTACGACTACGAGCACGGCTGTTTTTTCGTCGCAGACGGTCTCGGGTTCGGGTAGTGCTTTAAGTACTTCTGTTGACCTTGGCGCGATTGATGCTTCTATTACAATCTCGGGAGTTTTTACGGACACCGCTGGGAGCGTCGAAGTTCTTGTCTCTTCGGATGATACTACATATTACGAATTAACTTCTGCTTTTGTCAATCTCGATTTTAGCACGGGTCAGTTCGGTGTTACTCTTCCTGGACTTGGGGAGAAATATATTAAGCTCAAGGCGGTTAATAGCAGTGGTTCGTCTCAGACTATTACGGCTCGCATCGCTTACAAATCATAAATAAATATTTTTATTTTTCTGTAAATAAAAATGCCTACTCGTTACGAAGGAAAAAAATCAGAAGGATCTCACAAAATGAAAGACGGGTCAGTTATGAGCGGAAAAACTCATACAAAAGATTCAAAAGTTGTTAAGAAAGCGCCCTCGAAAAAACCTAAGATGGCAGAAGCAGATATAGACGGAGAAAAAATAAAATTCAAAGAAGGGGCTTTACATAAACAGTTGAAAACGCCGGAGGGGTATACATTCAAAAAAGCAGAGCTCGAAAAAATGAAAAAGGTGGAAAACGGAGATATGCTCGAATTTTTGGGAAAAAAGATAAAAATGACCCCGCTCCTTAAGAGGCGTGTAACTTTTGCTTTAGTCTTGATGAGAGGTAAAAAAAAATAACTAAATAAAAAAAATTTTTTTATTTATAATAAAAACAATGTCAGATGATACACTTATGAGAAAAGGCTCTCAGGTTTTATCGCTTGTTCCTCAAAACCAACAAGAATTTACAGCGGGACAGAAATGCGTTATTATAGTTCCTCCGGATATCGGTTACCTTAAGGGGAGATCTTCTTATCTTGTTGTAGATGTTCTTAACACCTCTCCCACATTCCAAAGATGGATGTTACCGGGTTCGGGTCAGTGTCTAATCTCGCAGCTCGATATTTTTGCCGGATCAGGAGCAGGCGGTCTCCTCCTTGAATCTTTACAGAATTATAACCAATGGGCGGCCTTCGAAGATCAGTATATCCATAACGACCAAACCGCGAGACACCCTAAAGAAGGACAGCGCACCCCTGCGGATCAATATACATGCACGGGGCTCGGTGGGGCTGGTCTTACGGCTGTTCTTCCTACGACTTCTAGCGCGGACGGCTCTAGCTCAATTAACGGACAGATCTCGCCCCTAGATACTTCAGGAAATCCTAAATATGTCTCTCGTAGATTATGCATTCCTCTTAAATGCGGTGTTTTTAGGTGGTGGGATTCGGAAAAGCTTACGCCTGTAATTGCTACCTCTGGTATTAGAATTGAAATTACCTTCGGTTCTAATGCTCAAGTCTGTCAAAATCTCGCCTCTCTCGCAGGGACGACTGTAACAAAATGCACGCGGATACCTCACGGCATTATAGCGGCTGCTGCTACTACTCTCGAGCTCACGGGCGTTAAATCTATAGAAGAATCGGGTCTCGCCGTCGGTAATGTTCTTGAAACGAGTACCCTCGTGGGTCTTGGTGCTATTACGGCTCTTGGTATTGCAGGAGGCTCGGGCGATGTCGAGGTCACCTTTACGACGGCTCATGCAGCGGGCGAGGCGGCGGCCAATCTTAAAGTTGTAAATCATAATGCGGTCTCTTATAAAGTTACTAAGTGCGAGCTTAGAGCTGTTCAAATTGTTCCTCCTGCCTCTCTCGCGCAGAAGGCGCTCTCGGGGATGAAATTCCAATATACTACATATAATCATTTTGTCGATACTGTTTTAACTAGCTCCCGTCGTCATGTTACGGAAATCCCTTCTGTAGCCTCTCGTGGTAAATCTATGATATCTCTCTTTTCGGATGTTAACGAAGAGGAGGAAACCATCTCCCCTAGTTATTATACGGGTATTGATCCTACACAGATGAGTATGAATAGCGTTCAGTATTTTCTTGCCAACAGGGCTTACCCGCTCAGGGCTTACGACCCTAGAATTAAAAGCGACAGATGTATTACCCAAAACGAGCTCGTCAAGGCCTTTAGTGGGTGCGATAAAGTTACGACCTCGCTTGGTAGTGCTGATTCTTTTGATCTCGATATCTATTCTCAGACTTTTGGGCTCGGTAGAGAGCTTGCCAGAGGTAGCGAGTTCTCATACGATTTACGAAGCGCAGAGCCTCAGCTCAGGCTCGGATTTAGTGCAGTTAGGACTACTAACACTAGAGTTAATACTTTTGTATTTTCAGATGTCGTTCTCTCTGTCGGTGCAGAAGGCTTACAAATAGAATTGTAAAATAGAAAATATTAAAATATTTTTAGAATATTTTAATATATACTAAAATAGAAATGACTAATAATGTACTTCTCGAATCTTTAAGCGTTAGAAAAGAATTACAACCGTCAGAGACTTTTAATACCCAAGACGAATACGTTTTAGGATACAGTTCTGTAACTTTTAACATTATAGCTACTAAAGCCATATGTTTTAGAGTTTATGCAGGGAGACATACAGATGCTAACCCCCCTGTAATTGTAAAAAAAACACTCAAACCTAATACGATTTACTCGAGGACAATAGGAGTAGTTGCTAATTATGTTTACATAACTATAGAAAATGAATCAGGTACAGAGACCCCGTTCGTTACTCTAGATAGTCAAGGACAGTATATTCGAGCCCCTAATTCATTAGTCAGACAACATGTAGAAGTAGATGCTACTAATAACATAAATCTAACCAAACAAGGGAGTGTTTATCATTTAGATCTGTCTAGAGGACTTTTACAAAATCAAGAGCCTGTCGATATTTACGGTACGGCGTCGGGGATGGGTAGTAACTTAAATACACTGTGGGAGGACACGACGAAGACCGTTTTCGATGGTCTTAGTATAGGAGTGTCGTGTCAGATACAAAGTGATAATATAAACGACACTTTGGGAGGCTCCGGGGGGGTCTGTGTCAAAGTAGTGGGACTAAAATCAGATTTTTCGAAGGCGGAAGAGACGGTGCAAATGAATGGACTTACTCCTGTGCCCTTAACAACAGAATTTTTGAGAGTAAATCAGGCGGTAGTAACGAATGCCGGGACAGGTCTTACAAATAAGGGTAACATAGAAATTAACCCCATATACGATACTTCGTTAATTTTGGAGCGTATAGCGGCGCTTCGAGGTAAGAGCGCTACTTTTCATTACTCCGTGCCTAAAAACGAAGAGCTAGTAGTAACTAATATAGAAATGAATACCGCGATACAAGACCCTGCAGAATTCGATTTAACGGTGCAGGATGTCTTAAATCCCGGTGTGTCGGGCGCTCCTATACTAAAAAAAAGTCTAAAGTTCGGAGGTATTACAAACGGAGCGGTTAATATAGACGTGCAAGAAAAATTTACAATGGGTCAAACCATTACATTAGACATAACTTCTAAGGCTACCCCCTTAGGTATAAACTCTGTATACGCTACATGTAACGGAGCTCGGATAAATACAATTTTATAAAATAATATATTAATATAAAATATGAGTAAGCAGAAAATTATACCGGGGACACCAAATTTACAGAATACGGCGTATTTTGATCTTAATAGGAATTTTTCCATTAAATCGGAAGATACTAGTACATGGGAATATCCTATAAATAACGGGATGAGACTACCGGCCGGTACAGGTGTAGAAATTATTAATACCCATCTAAATTATCCCGGGATTGTTGGAAGTGCTATAGAAATTTTAGACGATATCGAAGAGACATTGTCATACGGTTTTTATAATGTGCACGGGTCTTTTTTTACACTTACTCCGGCCAAATATGGAAATGACGAAACCCCGGACAAACCTGCGGACGCTATGACAAAAGGATTAGTTTTACACGATTGTCTAGCGCATAGAAATACGGAAAATCAAATACGAGCCCCGTTACTTAAAGTAGATACACCTACAACAGTAAATAACGATCCAAACATTAGGATCGAAGCAGTAAAAGCGGGAATAATAGATTTTGATCTAACGAATAATGTAGATAATCCTCAGACGGCGCTCTTATTTACGAATTTTTACTCAGACGCTATTTATGACGAATATTATACCTCCTTTACAGATTCTAACGGGGGAGATGCTTATACTCATTCATTTACGGACAGAGTTATCTCTGTAAATGTCGCAGATCCCGGAGTAAATTATGTAGTAGGTGATAAAGTAGTTTTTACAGGCGGGACGACGAGCACGAAAACCGCATTCGGATGGGTAACGAAAGTAGATGGCCTAGGAGGAGTTACGGCAGTAAAACTAGCTCAAATCGGAGAGGGTTATACAAGTGCGCCCGCTGTCTCTGTCGTTAGTACAGCACCAACAGCGGCAGGTGTTATTTTATCTTTTGTAATGGGCGGCGCATTCAGTACTACAACAAGCGGGAGTGGGACGGGTCAGATGGTCGGACAGGTCGGTAACCTCGGAGGAAGTACAATGGCGTGTATTTTAAAAAATGGACGTAATTATAGGTGTGGGGATAAATGCTTTATAAATGACGGAAGTTCGCCAGACTTGGGATTTTTTCCTCTTGAATATCCTACATGCATGAATACAACAGAAGCAGCCGTAGCAACGTTTAAGGTTGATTATACTACGGCTTTAGATATACCCTCGCCGGGTTATTTTACCGTAGCTAGCTCAGACGACACGACCTATTTTGAGAATGAGACAATATATTACAGAAATGCAAGCGCTACAACTAATAGAGGAACGCAGGTAACAGGCGCCCAAGATATATTATTTACAGCTAACGAAAATCCCGCCCTCCCAAACGAAAGATATATTATGGACGATGGTGCTACTACGAACGATATGTTTAATTTTCCTAATACCGGAGAATTTAGTGCAGCTCAGAATTGTAGATACCAAGTACAATTAAGACAATATGTTTTTCCCCCAAGTCAGATACAAGAATCGGGGGCGCAATACGGGACAACGCCCGGGGCAGACTATAAATGGATACCTCAGGTAACCTACCGCCCATCGCAATATGATGAACCATTTTTAAATACTACCCAAACAGAACCTATGTTTATACCGGTAATGGCGCCGGATCATACGGTAAATGCAATCGTTTATTTACCGGGCTGTAGAAATGATATCTCATGTATGAATGTACATACGGATTATATGTCTAGATCTAAAGGTAATGGCGCGAGAGCTACTTTTGGATGCCCTCCCGGGTCGCTTGGAATTATAGGAGGCTCTCCTACTAGTCAAGCTCTAGCAGATTTTTTTCCTTCTTTTCAGGTCAATTTTGATAAGGGTCTAGAACGAGGAGAAAATACAGGACAAACCTATGGCTTCCCGGAAACATTAGAAAGATATGCTATGAATTTAGGCGGAGGTGTAAAACTGGGGCTTAATGTAGGAATTCTCGAGACAGGTAACTATACTATTAACCCGGGAACTTATGCTCTAGCCCCTATTATCGGAGACGGTGGTAGCGGTGTAGGAGTAGGGTGTCAAGTAGATGCTACACTAGGCTTTGGTTTTACAAATGGAGCATTATTTTGTCTAACAGTGAGCACCGCCGGAACAGGTTATAGAGTAGGGGAGAGATATACTTTAGTGGGTGTAGATGGGAGCGTCATAGTAATTCTAAATATTCAAAACGACGGAATGATATCAAACGCTACTAATGCAAATATGAGAAATGCTCAGACTATTAGGACTAATGTTATAACTGGGGGAATTATGGATCCGTTAAGTAACAGTATGACAAAACCCGCTTTATTAAAAGGAAAAACAAATCGCCTTCCTGGAGATTGTACTAATTTTATAGGACGAGACCAAAGTACGCTACCCCGTTTTAATTTTAATCAGATGGGCGGAACAGGCTTTGATAGTATAGAAGGCTGTGGCGGAAGTAACGACCCTGTCGGATGTGTAGAATTTACGGCAGATGGATACTTAAAACCCTTTATCCAACAAACAACAATAAAAATACCTAGAGGGGTGTATGGAGTAAATCAATTAGGGACGCTAATAAGTGACCAATTAACGGCGACCACTTCGGACGATTATATCTCATCGGAAATCTCAAAACTAATACCTATAAATAATTATGAAATATCAAGTTTTACAGGAGTACAAAACTATGACGCGGGCAGAAAAATCTTTGTACCTATGTCTGTTTTTAATACTCTCATGCAATTGTATAGAGACGGAACAACTATACCGGCTATTTATAAGTGGGACAATTACCGCTTCAGTCATTACTACTCTTTTCCTAAGAATTTTTTTCCAAACGGAAAAAGCGTTACTCAGCAATATGCATCAGTAAGAGTGCAATCCTCAGGAGGAGAAAGAGCAAAATGGGTTAACTGTGACAATAGTATTATACCTCCTTATGAGGGTGGAAAATATGACCAAACAAGAAACGGAGTACTCGTAGGTAGTACAGACTTCCAACTTATCTATAACTCTTCGAAATCTATTTATGAACTGCAGTTTTTACATAGTGCTATTAGAAATCCTGTTTATGATAAATTCGGTAACCAATACCCCCAAGCTGGACAGGCGGGAGCTTTTCTTAAAAAATTATCTAATCAAGTAAATGTAAGAGGAACAACAAAACAATTTAGAGATTTTTTCGGAGGAGAAGACTGGCCGACACCGCAAAAATTAATAGAACGCTTCCAAAAACCTATAACTAGAGATACGGGTGTCATGATTTATAATTTTTCTTTTAAGAATGGTGTAGACAATGCTACCGCGAGATCTTATAGCGCCCCGGAGTATGCAAGATACGAGGACTTCTTTTCAGAAGGAGCTCAAGCTAAAAACGCGTGGAGTAAAACTCTTTGGAGTAGGTTAGGATTTAAATACGAACAGTTGAATACAGATGAGAATAGACCTCTCTGTCAATATCTATTTACAGACCCATCGAAAGCTGTTAATCTTTACGGTGTTACTACAGACCAAGCTTTAGATAATTCAGTAACGACTACGATATCGTCTCTTACTAATACTGTCATGTCAATTAATAATCAGAACAAAACACACCCAATAGCTCCTCCTCCTCCTAAACTAGGATCTAACCGCCTAGGAACAGACCCCGCACCCGCGAATCCCACGCCTACAGCGAACCAACAAGTTTATAATATGACAACTACGAATAACCCTTCGATGCCCGTATTTAGTACAGGTACTTTTAATGTCGGAAACCCTTATGGCCACGGCCCCCCTCAAGATTATCAAGCGGATGCCCCATTCGTTAACGCGTATAATCCGGCACAAACCCTTCCTGTTATTTATTCTTCGGGGCTTTACAATAGCGCGTTAACGAATTTTGTACAGTCAGACGGAAGCCCTCTCGCCGCGGATAATCTTCCATTACTTATCCAAGAAGGATATTTTTTAATTACTTCGGATATTATCGATAGTTATAAAGATAGCGTAAAGAAAAATGAAAACATCCCCGTGCTCGCAATCGTGCCCAAATCTAATCTCGCGTCGCAGGATTTTGTTACTACTGCTTTTACCAATATCTCTCATACAATAAGCCAAGAAAAAGTTATTAATAAAATTCTTGTAAAGGTATTAAACCCGGATCTTACTGCCCCTATACTTCGAGAAGACTCTTCCATTATGATGAAGATAACAATACCGGAAGAGCAGAATGTAGAAATATAAAAAAAATTTTTTATTACATTAATAAAAAAGATGACAGTAAGAGAGGCTTTAGAAAAAATGACCCTACCCCGTCTTAGAGCTATTGTAAAAAAATATGATGCGGATGTTATTATCTCAAAATATAGTAAAATGAAAAAAAAGGATCTCGTCGAAAGAATGCTAGAGAAAGATGTTATGAAAAAACTTAAAGGAGCGGAAGAGATCCAAGCCGCTCCTAAAAAACCAAGAATGAAAAAAGAAGAGATGAAGAAAAAAGAATAAGCAAAGATAATTAATAATACATGTTATTAATTATACTCTCAAAGCCTTTTTTATAGCCTACAGAGGAGATATACACTATTATAAAGCCTTATTTAGATATATAAAGGCATAATTAGATATATAAACACCTCCCTATATAATATAAAAATTTTTATATTAGATTATAGGGGTATTATATAACCAAAAGGGGTATTATATATACTACCTAGCCGTCATAATACTGTATATCTCCTCTGTAGGGGTTAAAAAAGGCTTGGAGAGTAAAAAGGCTTAAAGAGAAAGTATTATAAAAGAATGTCATTCGTCGGAGATTTAGACACGGATAATTTTGAGACGAATAAAAATGACTGGATAAGAATTCAAAAGTTTATACCAAAAAATAAAAAGATATGGTCACCGTTTTACTGCGACGGAAAACAGGGACAATATTTTAGAGAGATGGGCTATGATATTTACCACGAGGATAAAGATTTTTTTGAATACGAGCCGGAAGAATACGACTGCATTATAGACAACCCACCATTTAGTAAGAAGAGAGATATTCTAAAAAGATTAAAGAAATTAGATAAACCTTTTATTCTTATTCTTCCTGCTGTAGTATTAAGTTGTAAATATTTACTCGAAGATTTTGGACAACAGTTACAGATTATTATACCTACCCAAAGAATTAAATTTACACAGTTAGGAAAAGACAACTCTAATTATACCCCGCCCTTTGGGACTTACTACTATTGTTATAAAATGAATTTAGAAAAAGATCTAATTATTATACCTTAGATAATTAATAACCTATGTTATTAATTACTTACGAAAGATGTCTAGAAAGCTTCTAGTGTTGTTAGAGTAATTCGTAAATCTCTTAGTGTTACTATTAAAAACTGGTAACTGTATATTGTGCCGCTTATCGATAATCGTCTCACCAAAATTATACTGAGGATTGTCTCGCGCTATAACCTTACATAGTTTTTTAATTAAGATCTCGAAATTAGTCTGTGTCTCACGGGCTAGGTAGTTTCTATACACCATCTCGTCTTTTATTTTTCTATTAGAATGTTTTATCTCGTTATAGTCTGCTTCTAACAATTCGTATTGTGTTTTCATCTCGTCTGCGAATTGTCTAAATACCTCATCTTGGACACTCTCTATATTTTCTGGGAGAGATAACCTGCTTACGAATCCGGGATGTGTCATCTGGGGTTGTATAATTCTAACAACATCCGGGGCGTTAAAGCCCGGGGTTATCGTAGCTTCTACTTCTTCTGCTATTCTGTCTAAAATATCTTCGATCTCTGGCTCAACCATTTTAATATACAGAAAAATAAATTTTTTATTTACATTGTTTTGACGAGGGATTGAGTATCTAGTCTCTCGATGAGAGGCACGAAGGCGCGCTGGACATATGACACGCTACTAAAGTCTGTAGGAAGAAGAGCGTTACCTGTGTTAATACCGCTAGTAAGTCTAAGAGAATAATCTCTACCCTGGTAGTCTTCAAACATACCCGCAATATTAAAACTCTGATCCACGCCCAAGCCGAGCGGGCACTGAGAGAGATTTTTTCCGACGCCGTCTGTGGCGGCTGTGCCTCCTGTGCGGGTATCGAATTCTGCTTCCAAAGAGGCCTCGAGCTCTCGAAGCCCTATAGATGTGTGCGCCATCTCCCGACCACCAAATAGAGCACGCTCAAATATTTTCTGTAACTCCGAAATACCAATACCCGCGGTTTTATCAATAAGGGTATTAGAATTAAAACCGGCTGTACCTCTCTCTACAGCGCTTCTAAAGTTAGGCACGGCTTCGACTCTGTAAGCGAGTGGGAAGCGTAACGCATCTTTAAACTGCGTTACATGCTCAACACCGACGGGGAGCTTAAAATCCTGCTGGGATCTAAGGAAGTTATTTTCCTGGGTCTCCGTCTGATAAACAGAGACAAAAGATTTAACAGCGCTGACCTGCGGGTTTAAGACGCTGCTGTCTACAGACGAGACGACATCCGACATAAGAGAGAGACGAGACGGGAGACCGATCTGAGCAGGGTAAGAGCTTATCTCCTGGGGAGATAAGACTTCGTATTGACCTTCGAGCCTGAGATTTTTAAGGACATAGCGAGCGCCCACGGGAGAAGCCGTAGTCTGCCCTGTACCGATATCTCTATGATAAGAAGAAATGAAGGCGCTGTCTGGGGCGAGGTGTAGGGTAATAATCATACCGCCCATATGATCCTCGTCAAGCATTACACGCGACTGACTAAGAATAGGAGTTTTAAGTTTAAGAGAGAATGGTTTTCCGCCGCTAGAAGACAAAGTCATCCTGCGAGAGACGAATTCCGCATCTGAGCCCGAGGCGAGATTTTGGGCGTTAGAAGTTGTTAAATAATCTTCTTTATTTTTTACATAAGCCTCTCTAAGAGAGACATATTCCGGATATTGTAAAACCTGAGAGACCTCGACACGAGTCTTTTTTGACTGCATGACAACTTTAGAAATAGATCCCTCTACACCGCACCACTGCGGCATATTGGTACCCGTGGCTTTAGAGACGTTAGCGCCATTCGAATCGTTAATATTCACGGTACTAACTATAGCCGCGCCGGCGCTATCCTGGAGCACTAGGTCACCGGCTATTCTAAGAGAAGAGACATCAAGGGCGCGAGGCTGTTCCGGTACACTGAAAATAACAGTAGGCTGGCCGCCTGATGGGGAGAAGCCGGCCTGGGGAGCGTTAATAGGAGGGATTGAGAAATACTGTTTCCTGAGAGGCATCTTTTTTATAATAAATAAAAAATTTTTTTTTATTTACTTTTTACGATGAGGAGAATTCTTTATTGCTATTGCTATTTTATGTTTTTGTGTTAAAATATGTCTATTCCAATTATCTTTTCTAAAAACTCCACCGCACTCCGGGCATGTCATTTTTATTTTTCTTTTTTCTAGCATCTTTGCTTTATTTTTTTCTAGCCATTTGTCATTAGATTCTTTTACCTTTTCTTTATTTTTTTCTCTATATTCTTTTCTATACAATCTCGCCTTTTCTTTTTCCTCTTCGTCGTGTATTTTCTTAATAGCTTCTTTAGTAGCTACCGTTTTCATCTGTTCGAAGAGATCTTGCATCTCTGTTATGCCATCGTCTTGGGGGTATACATATAGCTCGCTCATTTTCTATAAGCCTTTCCATTAAGCCTTTTTCATAAGGTTCTTTTTTAGAAATTCGTTTGTATAAAAAGCCTGTAGCCACTCCGGGCATTTTCTAACTTTTGGAGGAAAAGGAGTTACGCTTTTAGGATTATGCATTTTTAATCTTTCTTCTTTATAGCTTTTGACCACAGACCGACGGATTTATGATGAGCCTTAATTTTAGCCATGTCGCCCGACTCTAAAAGGTCTTTTGCTTGGGTTTTTGTAAGCTTTGGGCGATCTCTAAGATTATCCATTTTTATTATTATAATAAAAATATTTTTTTAGAAAATCATTTTTACATGGTAACTACTTCCATCCCTTTTACGGTGCTTTGCACGACAGTTTGTCCCGAGACTTTGCATAAGAATTTAACTTCCATAGCTCCGTTCTGAGTTCCGTTATTAGCACTATGAGCTACAGGAGTTCTTTTATATCTGAATACAACAGGATAAGCGCCCTGTACCGTTCCTCCTCCGACTACAAGGGGGTTACCGTTCCTAAGAGAAATTCCTAGAGTGCTGTATGTCCCTTGGAGACCCGACCCAATAGTCGTAAGTCCGCTATCGATGTCATTCTGATCCGTATAATAGAATGCTCTTTCCATTCTGACCTCCTGTCCTACTGCTAGTTCCTGTAAATGGTGCTGCGATGCCTTACTCGAATAGAAAAAGGGAAATTGATCCTCGCCGTTTACGGTTACATTATACTCTTCTGACGCCGCTCCATCCGAAGCGAGACCAAGCATAAGAGAGCGGTTACGGCCGGGGAAGGTAGTCCCATCCAAAGTCACGCCCGTAAGCTGTTTAACCATCGTTATCTCGTGTACTTCAAGATCCGACAATCCGAGTCTGAGGTCTGCCTGCTGCTGCACGCCGGCGCCCGGGGCTGTTAGTGTCTTTTCGATAACTTTATAAACAGGATATTCGAGACGAAGTCCGCCCTCTTGGAGAGTGCTCTGTCTAATTTTTTCTAACATCTCCGTTGGTAAAATATGGTAGTCAACCTGAAGTTTAACATCATGGAAGGAAATAGTTCCGTCCGTGGCGCTCTGTATACCTGGATGAGCGACAGTAATATCATTTACGAAATGAGACGCGTCATGAAATTCGATATCGATATAAATTCTATACTGGTCAAAAAGAAAAACTGGGAAGTTCTGCGAGTTAATACATTCGAAAAGACGACCGAGACGGATTCCAATTTGATAATTATCCGCGGCGGCTGTAGTTATAGACTGGTTTCTAATCACAGCGCCGGCATAGTTAGCAGGAGCTCCAAAATAAGTTCCTGATTTGTCACTCATTACAATCTGACCCGTGCTAGCGGATTCAAGAGCACCGACCCCTGAGGCGCTAGTCTGAGAGGGCTCACTTGTAAAATCACACCCCCAATATCTAGAATGGAAGCGAGAGAGTTCCGAGCGGTCGCGGGTGCTTACAAAATCATGAAATTTTACCTTATCGAAGTCGCGAGTTTCTTCTACAATCTGATCACCTACACTTAGGCGAGCCGTTTTAATTCCTGCGAGACCACCCGCCATAAGCGAGGCTCTAATAGCGTTACCACCCGCAGAGCTCTGGAGTTTGAAAAGGAGAAGAGAATCTCTACCTAAAACCGAGGTAGGCTCGAGCCTAAAGCGGTAGTTAAAAGCGCTACTGTTAAGAGGGTCTATGGTGTCCGAGCGCACATCCATCCGCGTAGGAGCATCGACGACCGTATAGTCCATTAGGTCATTAATATCGTCTGGGGTACTGTATAGATCCATTTTTTATAATAAAATAAAAAACTTTTTTTTATTTTACTTTTTCTTATCGAATATGTTTTCTACATTCTTCTTCTTTTCATTCTTTACCTTTAGATGAGGTATCTCTTTAGAATACATTTTCAACTCTTCGAAGGTTACCTTCTTATCTTTTTTAGGAGGCATTTTTATAATACAGAAAAAAATTATTATTCATCTCCTTCTAGAATTGTAAAGTTTACAATACTCTGTTTTATCTCCGTAGCGGGTTCGTCGCTTTCCATCCTAAAAATTCTAACCGAGAGCTGGTTAGTTACTATTTTGTTATTCTTAAGATTTACGACAATCATTTTAGGGGGTTCGTAAAGTCCACCAATTAGTAATGCATCCGAAGCCTGGGCGAGAGAAGAGGCGTAACTCTCAAAAGGTAGGGGTACATTTGCTAGAATATTTTTAACCATTCCTTTCTTAATTCTTCCTGTTCCTAAAATATTGTTACTTCTTTTATTTTTGTAATTTGTTAGCGGTAATTCTTCGATTACAATATAATAACTTGCATGACCCCAATGGAGACCAACGCTAGATATTGACATCGTTACAGGGTTTAGAGTATCCGAAGAAGGCATAATAGTTCTATTACCTTCGTAGCCTAAAATTTGTCCTAATTCCTGCGAGACTGTTATCTGTAAATCCTGAATCATCACGGGTTTTTTCTTACCTGAGTCTTCTGTTCCGCTATTGACCTCAAAAGGAAGAATATAAGGATCGTCTAAAAACTCGCCTATAACTTGAGCGCTCATAAACGGCCTAAACGGGATCTGTAGGTCTTGCGTGCTTAAGTTGGTTACGGGCTCGCCTTTAAACCATGTACTATCGTTAAAGAATACGACATCATTTATACTATCGTAAATAGATATAAACGCTCCTCCGTTATCTTGATAATATCCGACTTCGAAAAATACAGCATGTTCAAAGCCGGTTATGCCGTCATTTTTATAAGTTCTTATAGCTATATGCAGTCTCTCGTCTAACGCGGGTATGTCTATGCTCTCTAATAACATCATCTCATCGATATCTATATCTTGCGAGGTGCTTGTCTGTCCTATCCATCCCTCTAACGCATCCACCGCCCCATAAATATTAATAGCCTGAGGGTAGGGCGTCATTCCACTACTCCCTGAGACTTCTACTCCCAAAAAACAGGCGGGGATCATAGCAGCTCCGGAGGTCGCATTGCCTAGTAGCGTTAAGCTCTCTGCTATTATAGTTGTAGCTACTTGCCCAACAACACAAGTAGCGCCGCCGGAAAAAGTAGTCCCCATAGATCTAGGATTAGGATCCGGGTCTCTGTTACTTACGAGAGCATCCGGGGGCTGTAAAATTCCTACCATATCTCCTCCGTCGCATACTTTTTGCGCTGAGACACTAATAGAGCCTACACCTACCGCCGCAGAGTCTTGCATATCTGTTATATCTCCGGGTTCGTAATCTTGACCGGGGGAAAATATTAACGATGCCGCTATCTCTGTTGCGGTTATCTCTCCTGCCGCGTTTGACGTAACTACGAGCTGTAAGCCTGATCCTGCTCCCGTACTAACATTCTGTATTAAGGTAATGGGAGCCCCTGCCGCTAGCCCTGTTATAGTGGCCGAGCCAGTATAGACATAGCGCGATGTCATCCCCGTTATACTAGCTGTTCCGATTTGAGGATAAACATAAGCGATATTCCCCGCGCCGTTATTGATTGAGACTTTAAAATCTGCCCCATAATTAGTAGCCGCAGGTTTTACCGCTATCACATCCGGATTAAAGGGTAACATAGTTATGTCTGTCTGCCCAGCAGCACACACAGGGAGATTAGGATCGAATTGAAAAGAGTTTTCCCAATTTACTGTCATAATTCTAGGGCGCGCCGCCCCGGTTGTAGCAGATTGAGCTGTGGGTTTTGGTAACGCAGCATAGTCCGTATTGTAAAGACCCATAAAGACAGAGCCCGTATTGCTATCTCCGTCGCATACGAATTCGATTTGGGCTTTTTTATCTTCTACGGTATCTTTTGTTTGATAATGAAAAAGAGGTTTGTTCCCTAGACCATAGTTATCGAAGATCATCGTATCGATGGGTAAAAGGTTAGATGATTTTGTATAGCCGTTTGCGCCTATTGATCCGTTAAATACGTCTGTCACATCTAGCGCGACACTTTCCGGTCTTACGACATCTTGTCTAAACGAGAGATTAATTATAAGCTCTCCGTCATCCAAAGACGAGGCAGGATCATAACTATAATAATACCGCATTCTCCCGTCTGTATCCAAAGGAGGGGGGATCGCTCCTCCGCTATCCGCTCTACACATTTTAGTAATTGCATCTCTCAAGAGTTTTTGCATTTCTGCAGTTGTATATTTTCCTGCTGCTATTGTTTCTGTAAAAGTAATTGTATCTTTATTGGATATAACTGCGCCCGCATCATCGACGACATCTGTAGGCACACAACTAACTAAGCCATTTGACCCTGTAGGTACAGATATAGTTAGCGTAGCATCGCTACCCAAGAAGAGACCGTTTTCTCTATACATCGCACTAAAGTTTAAATAGGCCTTGCTATCCGGGGCTATTTCGATCTGTTCACCAAAATAAGCCGTATACTGATAACCGTTATCTTCATCGCTTACTAGGTTAAAGTTCATTTTTATTATAAATAATAAAAATATTTTTTAAGTTTATTGCAGCATACTCTTAATATCGAAGCCCGTACTCGCTACGCCTGTTGCGACAGGGGCGTCCATCGCCGCTTTATTAGCTTTGTCTACTACATCGCTTTCTTTCTTTTCTCCTTGACTTCCCATAACTGCGCTTCCTATCATTTGCGCTGCCATAGCGATATCTCCAATTATAGGTATAGAATCGAGAAAACCTAATCCTACGTCACCTAAAACATCGCCTACAACAGAGCCGGCTCCCTTAGCGGCTATTTTCCCCACCGTTTTTCCTGCATCCCCGCCCATATCTGCGAGAGAGCTTTCCGGGGCTGCTTTTTCGAGAGCTGTTCCTCCTTTTGCGAGAGCATTAGGTCTTAATATGTTACTTCCGGGAGCTTCCGCTCCAAGAAGTCCCTCACCGCCTTCGAGAGGGGCTTCTGTTCTCTGGGCTGCGCCTATATCTTGGGAAGCTATTCTTCTTGCCGCCCCGGGTGCATCATGAATTCCTTCTACATCTCCGGCTGTTTCGCCTAAATCGAATAATGGTTTTTTTCCTGCTGTCGCGGCTGCTTCTACTGTTCCGCTTGCCGCTGGTTCTGCTGCTCCTCCTGCGGCTGCTTCTACTGTTCCGCTTGCCGCTGGTTCTGCTGCTCCTCCTGCCGCGGGTGTTTCTGCTGCTGCTCCTGCATCACGAGCAGGGGCTTCGGGTATATTGCCACCTCTGTCACGAGTAGCGGCTTCCGCATCAATTTTCTGCATGACACTGGCGGCCGTTCCTGGTTTAGGTATTCCTTCGAATTGAGCATCATCGGCTAGGTTAACAAGTTTTCCTCCATCACCATCGGGCACATCGCCCGTTAAATCTCCGGATTTTCCTGCATAATCTCCAAGGTCAGGCGCTTCACTGTCGTCAATTTTTACTCCTCCTCCCGTGTCGGGTATGCCTGTTTTTAAAGCTTCTCCGGTTCTAGGGGTCTCGATATCTCCCGTTTTTACATCGTCTCCTGGTTTTTGAGTTATCGTAGGGGCGTCGGTCGGATCTGCGGGGGTGTCTTTCGCAGTTCCCGGTTTATCTAAATCAGGAGCTTCCGGGGCTTTCGCTCTTTTCATCAAAGTTGCATGGAGTCTTTTTCCGTGTTTAACTAACGCGCCTAGGCCTCCGGCCGCCGCTGCTCCTGTCTGGAGTTTATTTTCGATATCTTCGTAGTGTCTAGCTATCTGTCCTAAATAATCATTTTTCTTCGTCTCTGCTCTTATGTAAGCATTTTGCTGTACCGCATCAGTATTCGCCTGCGCTTGGTCTCGAGCTTCATCGAATTGAGACTGCATTCCTCTAAGATGGTCAAGATAAGACATTTTTATAAACTAATAATAAAAATATTTTTCTATTTTTCCTCGCTTTCATTATCTTCGTCGTCGCTATCTTTCCATATTATCTCTTCATGACTACGCATTGCTAGCATATCGGCTATATTTAGGAAAAGAAAATCGTATTTAGTTTTTCTTGCTTTTTTGTATAATTCTATAAACTCTTTTTCACTTCCCCCAAAAAACGAATACGCGTCCGCTATCTTCTTTAATTCTGGTTCTGGAAATTTTCCCATAATATACAGCGCGCTCATATTGTTACGGAGAATAGGAGTAAAATATTTAAAATACTGCGAGACAATACATAAAGACAGCTTCCCCTCACCGCTTTCCTCGTTCCCTATATGTCTATATTTTGTCGCGAGGCTCGTTATATAATCTACTTTTCCATTTTTCTTCTGGGTCATAGCGCCTATAACATCGTCTAAAACTATTACATATTTATTTTCTGTTACATCATCCTCTATCATCTCTACAAGTTCTTTTAATAATGCTTCGCTATATTCATCGAATACAAAATCGAATTCTTCTATAAGGTGTTTATTTTGCGGGTCGTTCCTTGCTGTCGGAGATATCAAAATCTTTACTTGAAAATCGTCGGCGTAAAAACGATTAGATAAAAACAGACTGTTTACTAAAAGAGTTTTACCTGCTTTAACACGGCCTAAAACTCCTATAAGGAAGGGCACTTGGGCGAGGGGTTTTTTCTCTATAACATTCATTTTGTCGCCTTCTATCTTGAGAGGGTAAATTTTCAGATCTCTACTCATTTTATTATATATTAGTTTTCTTCTTTTAATTTTTTCTCAGCTTCTAATAGCTTTCTTTGGCTAGCTCTCAATTTTTCGTTTACTTTATGTATATCCCCTAGGTCATCTTCGGTAATAGTATCAAGAGCGTTTGAGACGAGTTTAAACTGGGCTTCGCTCTCGCATTTTTCTAGAAGAGTTACTCTTCTCGTTTTCCAAGCTTCTAGACGCTGTTCTTTTACTCTATTAGCCTTCGCTGCTTTTTCTTTTTCTTTAATTGTATGTAAAACCTCTTGCTCGCTTAGTTTCTTCTTCTTTTCTTGCTTCTGTTCTTTCCTCTGTTGTTTCTGTTCTTTTTGTCCTTCTCTATCTAGTTTCTCTTGTTTCTTTTTACGGGCTTTTTCCCTTCCCGCAGCGAGGGCTGCGAGCTGTTTTTCCGTTAGCTTCCTTTTTGGTTTTACGGGCTTCTCGAAAATCTTTTCTTCTTTATCAGACATTTTATTATTTATATAAATAATATTTTTTTTTATTTATATTAAAATGGATATTGATAAACTTGTTAATGAATATATCTCTAAGAATGGCAGTAGCTCTAAATCAACGGCTACCACGGCTCGTAACAGCTTTAAGAGATTAGAAAAAGTTTTAGACATAAGTATAGGAGATATGACAATAGAGGATTTTGAAGACCATTCAGAAATACTCGATAAACTACTCGAGAGGTATAGTAATAATACGACCATTCAGACATTACTTTTTATTAAGTTTTTATTACGACAATTAGACGCTCCGGAGAGCCTTATCGAAGAATATCATGAATACCTTTTAGAATTAGTTGCAGATCGTAACGAGCAGGAAAATTCACAAAAAAAGACACCCGCAGAGGAAGCACTAGGCGATAATTTTGACTATATCAAAATGCAGGAAAAATTTAAGGAAGAAGTAGCAGAGATGCCTAACGATCCTTCCTTCTCAATGTCTCGCGCTATGCTCATGTTAGGGCTGTTTCTTTTACAGCCCCCAACGCGTATAGGTAACTATCTAGATATGGTTATCAGGAAGCCCGGGCAGAGACTTAAGAAAAACACTAATTATTTAATAGTGTCGCCGGATGGAGATTATAAATTCGTTTTCCAAAATTACAAGACTTCGAAAAATCTTGGTAAAATCGAGTTACCTGTAAAAAATGAGACTCTTAAAAAACTTATCGATATGTATCTCGAAAAACACCCGGATTATAAGAAAAACAAAGTTTCGGAGTTTATTGTCAATCCTAACGGGGCTAGCGTTTCTCAGTCTAATTTTACGCAGATTCTAAAATCTATCACGAAGAAGATTTACGGAGTTCCCGGTTCTACGAATTTATTCCGTCACTCTTTCCTATCATGGTTTCTTTCTCAAAATCCTACAATCGAGGAAAAGAAAAAGATCACACGCATAATAGGTCAGAATTTACACGCCTCGAGGGCGGAAAAATATCAAAGACACGACAGCGACAAGAGTTCTATTCTTCCTCAATATGATGATATTTAATCTCGATAACATTATCGCTTAGGTTTTCTATCTTGGTTCTCTTTCTATATTTTATTCTATTCTGTTCGTTAATCTTGGCCTTGTTTCTTTCATAATAGGCTTTTCTTTGGGCTGTAGCCCATTCTGGTTTATATCTGTATTTTCTTTTTCCGTCTTCAAAATACGGTATACACTTATGAAGGCCTCTATAAGCTCTCGTTCCATAGTCGTCGCCGCGGGCTTTTGCTTCGTTCATAATGCGTTGTTCTCTGTTACCTTGTTCTATCTGTTTCCTTATCTGTTCTATCCAATTAGACATTTTAATACTTAAAGCTTTAAGGCATATAGATTTTTAAGAGGGCTTCAAGGTGCTGTATTTTCTTCTCTAATTTACCTATGATCTCTTCTTTTTCATCGACTTCCATTTTAATATGTTCTTCTTTATGAGTAGGGCTATTCTCTAAAATATCCATCATTTTATTATACCCTGTTTCGAGTTTTTCTTGTCTTAGTAACTTGGGGTTTTCTTTTTCACACATTCCAATATTCCATCTATTCCATATCTTTTCTATAGTAGCTTTTTGAGTATCACTCCAATATCCACTCTCAACATACTTTTGCATGCTTTCGAGGAAGGTATAATCGAATTTATCGTTGCCCTTTAGATGCTTTAGACAGTGTTGTAATTTCTCTTCCGGAGTAAAAATCTCGTCTGCGTTCATATATCTAATGTCCATTTTAGATATACTAAAATATAAAAAAAAAACTTTTTTTTTATTTTATCCCACAAAATTTTTAGATTTTATTCCAACATATACATTTCTCCACATTTTACCATTTATCTTTTTGTTAGTATTTAAGAATATTCTATCCTTTGGTAAATGGGTATTTAGTTCATTTATAAACTGCATCCTAGGAGGCATATTTTTATAACCGTTATCGCTATAGTAACTTCTTGCGAGTTTATACATAGACATAATATTCATAACATATTTATCGTTGTTGTCATTTACGGTATCTATATCTTCTAGAATATCTATACATTCTTCTACAAAATCTTTAACATGGTCTTGTTCTTCTCTAGCTTCTTCGTTAGAGAGTTTAAATTCTTCGCACATCTCGAATTTATCCGTATAATGATCTAACATAATCCACATCCAAGCGCACTTTATTTTGTTTTCCGGGTCAGAGGCTATAGCGGGTTTTAGTTTATCATTACGCATTTTTATCGTATCTGTTACATCTTCTTTTTTATCTGCTATAAATTGTTTAGTCCATTCTATTCTTACAACACTCTTTTTTAAAGCCTCGTCAAAGTTATCGAGACCAATATCAAAATTACTTCCTGCGATTTCTCCAACAAATTTAGGCACTTCGAAAATGGGTTTTGCGTAAAGGTCTCTTACGGGTATAGCTTCTCCTCCTCGTAGTAATTTTACATTAGCAGCACTCAAATGAGAGCCTTGGGGCGGTTCTCCCATAGCTACTAATTTTTTTGTCATATTAGCGTATAGAGTAGGCGTAGCCCCTTCTCCGGAGATATTCTCTTTACCTTCTACTAATACCATTGTAGGATCTGCTTTTCCATAATAAACATCGTGCTGTAAAGTATATCTCATTAAGTCGTCTACAACACCCTTACCGTTATCTCCTACTTTTCCAACATTGATAAAAAATAGTTTCATCGGGTTAGTTCCGCTTAGACAATAGGCTTTTGCTTCAATCATATTGTTGTAGGTCTCTTGGCTATCAAAGCACGGTCTTAGATTATTATGTAAATAGTCTATCTCTGTTTCTACAAAGTCTTTTCTAATAAAGTTATAGCTTACGTGTTGCGTAATGTATTTTTCTTTATCATGAGGAAAAAACCAAAAATAATCGCAGTCTCTTAATGTCTTCGTGTTTATAAATCCATTCTTAAAACAAAATCTATTCCTATCCTGGTCAAAAAGAGAATCCTTAAATTTATCGTCTAGAAAATACGCCCAAATATCAGAGAGTAATTTTTTACAGTAACTATTCGATTCTTTTAGTTTTGCTTGTATTTTTCCCATATCTTCAGATTGCTCATAAAGGAGGTCTAACTCATCTATATGGATATGCAGCGCTTCGTCTATAGCTGTTCTTTTTACTATTTTATCATCTCTCTTTAGGTCTATCTGTTTGTTCTTCTTATTCCAAGCGACTTCATAATCTTTCTCTTGTAATTTTTCTTCGTGCGTTAATTTTTGCATATCTATAAAGTATTGTAACTTCCCGTAAATAGAGGCTACTTTATGCAGGTTAACAATAAGTTCAGGAAAATTATTTTTCTTTGTTTTCTTCCAAATTCCATTTTTACAGCTATACCAATATTCGTCATTATAATAATAATCTTTTTGAAAATATTTATACACGACTTCGTTTAGTTTTCTATCAGAAGTATCCTCCAAAAGTTCGTCTAATTCTTCGTGGTTTCTTAGATCTACGTTTCTTTTCTTTAACCATTGCATAAGCCCGCAGTAAGAATTATCCTGCTCGTCTCCTGTATCTGTTCCGCTATCGGGTAATGTTCCTGGATTTTCTGGAAAATATTGAGAGATATCCTTGTTTACATAAGCGCCTTTTTTATCTTGGGTCTGGTAATACATTCCTCCTTTATCATATTTATATACCCTAATAACGATATCACCGGTTAGAAGAAAAAACCAACAGTTACAATTTTCATATTCATCGTAATATTTTTTACATTCTTCTATAGCTAGTTTTCCCGGTGTTATGTTTAATACTATTTTTCCTAACCTGCTTTCTACTGTCTCTTTTGGAAAATTATAACCGCAGTCATAACAGGTTATACCATCACTATATTCCTTACATTCTGGGCAGGGGATATCATAGCCTTCCTCAGGTTGCGGTTGTTGGAAGTCGCTATTATCAGGGGCATCGAGGGTTATTCTCTCTTCTTCTGTCATAACATATTCATCGTTAGAATCATCCATCTTTTATAATATCATCTCTTTATACAAAAATCGTATACCTTTTTTGGGTTTGTGTCTACTTTTGTGTCTAACCTGTATTTTTTTTTTAAGGGGGCTTCCCCCTGTCTTCTTTACTATACTCTCTTTTTATACTATAAATTATACAAATATACAAAATATTATAATAAAAGTAATATACTATAGAAATACCATAAAAAATAGTGCTCTATATAGAATCAAAGGTTTGAAGCTTTTTTTTTGTTTTGTGTCCATCTCGTATATAGTAATATGAATAGGGGGAAAATAGCGATGTAAAACTGTTTAAGGAAAAACCCCTTTAAAGAAGGTATAGTATGAATTCTTCTAAAGATTATACAAAAGCAGGGGCTTACAAAATCGGAAAAAACGACATTGAGATTTTTGAGGAAAAATATTCTATGTATGGTATTAGCCGTTTTACGAAAAGAGATTGGATTCTGTATTATAAAATTTACCATAATACAACTCCGGAGCAGGTAAAAGAAGACTGTAAACAGTATGTTACTAGAAAAATAATTTATTAGGTAAAAGGCTTAAAGACAATGTATTAATAAATATGAGTAAATATTTATTACAGCGTTATCACCGCCCTTTATGGGCTGGCATAGCTATGGCTTCGAGCCGCACTAAAAACTTTGTAGATCTTCGTTATATTGATAGAGTAGAAGATCGGGGGGTTATAACGGCTTATATTAAGCCTTCGGGGCAGTTTAAAGACAGAGACCCACGATTGAGCATAACTAGACTAAATGGAAAATTTTTACTACTTTTTAGCTACAGAAATGGAGGTACTTGGGTTCAAGAAAGACTCGGATCTTATTACTTTAAAGAATTCGATTATAAATTCGAAATATGATGCATATCACTAGACGCTAGCCTTTTTTACTATACGGTGTTCCTCTATATCCCC
>TARA_R110000851_G_scaffold90253_2_pt1 | contig 25161 bp, 18 predicted proteins | sample TARA_R110000851 | Tara Oceans TARA_R110000851 (sample SAMEA4397627) | marine metagenome | biome: Polar Biome; feature: [DCM] deep chlorophyll maximum layer (ENVO:01000326); material: water (ENVO:00002006), including particulate matter (ENVO:01000060) such as... | depth 17 m
AATGGGGATTGATCCAGCATTTATCTTAGTTTAAATCCTGCTTCGGCCCATCTTGTAATAAAGAGTGAAAATGCTAACGCTTCCGATGGTACATCCTGTACCGCGAAAGCTAAGCTCACATCTGATAGGCAGGATGCCTGAATGCCTTGTAGCACATGGATGTGCGAGAAAGGCCATGTGAGCTTCACGCTATTTTCTTCAACGCCCTCAAGTTTAAAGTTGAATTTGTACATTTTTAAATCAAAAACCAACTCGTTTTTGCCCCTTTATCGTTTAGTGCAATTACTCAATTATTTTTTGTTTATCTGTATTTGCCTTATAAAAACTAATATGAAAAAGACAAGTTCGCACCTCATCTTACTCTGACACCAACCACTTATTGGAGCATAATGTAGCGCCTACGCTATATCGTTGCAGCATATCCACAGTTAAAAGCACACCTATACTGTATATAATCACAATACAAAGGGGTGGCTATGTCTATTGCAAAGAATGCCAGAAAGAAAGCAACGTTAAGGTACGAACGTCATAAGCCAGAGCAAACCCTTTTGTATCAAATTATTGAAAAATACTATCCGCAGTTTCTGACCCACATGGCAAGGGGTTTTGTTTGTCTTTTTATTTCTGTTATGTTATTGTTTTTTGTTTTTAACAATATTTATTTTTCAATTGTTCGCTTTAATATTTGCGAGTGGTTCAAGAAATATTTTATTGAAACATTAAAGAACAACATAAAAAGGAGCTTGCCTTATCAATACTTATTCAAGTGCAAATTGATATGGATACAAAAAATTAATCTATAATTACTTTAACTGGGAGTTACTGTTGATTAATTTAACTGTTCACAATGATGAGAAGTTAGATGATTTACTCGTCATTGCTAATCATCAATTTTCTAAATCGAAACTGGCGAACATTGACAATTTCCCTCCTTTGATCCCAGAAGGAAAAATAAAACATACACGTATTCCCATTCGAGTATCAATGCTATCGGCTTCCATTATAATGGCGATAATTGCCCATCTTGGCATCATGGTCTGGATGCAATACACTTGGCATGTACCGAAGTTAGCTGCTAATGTCCCAACAAAAAAAACCATAAAGAGCTACCTTATTTATTCACCGAAAACAATTGCACAGCCAGTAGTCATCGATAAGCAGCCCAAAAAAGCACAACATACGCGTCAAGTTATCACGCAGGATCAAAGCGAACAAAAGGCGCCAGTTCTATCCAAGATTGATCCTCAAAAAGACAAAACAACAACATCAACAATCAGTCGCAATCAACCCGCAACCCAGTCTAATATTAACGAGACAAGGAAAGCTGAAGTTGAACAAAGGTCAATCAATTGGCGTCAAGCAAGTAAGAACTATGTTAAAAAAAAACAAATACAACACGTTGTTGATTCTGGCTCACCTTCTGGTGGGTATTCGGCAAGTATTATGCATCCTGAGCCTAATCGCCTATTCGTCCCCCAATCACATCAGGTTAAACTCATTCCCACCGAGTACTATGAAAATAATCAAAAAATTCTAAAGCATGGCGATACATGTTTTAGAGTCACGAATGCCAATGATCCTATTGATCCTTATAAAGAAGTGACCTCATTAGGGTATGACTGCGGTGATGATCCCTCTAAACAATTACTGTATGACTCTATAGCCAAGTATATCCATTCTGATTGAGGAGATTAATGCCAACTCTAACGGATCCACTCAATCCATGGCGTTATGAAGCTTGTCATGTTACGTCCAATAAGAAGTTTAATTAACCTCAACTCTGGTTAAGCCAGCATTGAATTATGACATTCAAGTAAACTGAACTCATTGGCGTTAAGTTCAGTATTGGCTTATTCGTCTTTAAACAATTAGACCGCCCAGCAAATTAAGCATAAGCTCATGTGTACTGTGATGTCTAGTATGTTCAAGTCCAGAAATATTTTTAGTTGGTCGTTGATGGTTTCGATAATAAAGCGCTTTTTTTAACATGGCTCTATCCCATAAAGAAATAAATTTCTTTTTTATGTTCTTGCCAACGGTGCTGATCTTGGAATGAGCAAGCCTGGCATATTAAGCCAGTTACAGCATGTGCAAAGCATGAGTGTGAACTGCTTCATTGCTGCCCTGAGTGCCTGCAGCTTATCAATTACATCGAGAGCGAGTCGATTACTCACTGCACTTGCGGCTTTGAGTTTGCTACCGCTCTGTATGTGAAGGGCGATAGGCAAGCAGTTCTACTGTCGCGCAGTTTGTTTGAAGGCGATGCTTTATCTAACAACCTTTAAACAGAACTAAAACAGTGTTTTAGCACGAGTGAATAGTGGAGTTTTAACATGAATAGAGTTGGTGTTTATGGCTACGAATGTACTAAAGAGGCTATATTTGAGAATTATAGAATAATTCCAAAATATACAAGTTACAAAGAAGTTAAAAAATTAGCCTCAGATCCTAATACATATCACCTTACAGCCGTTCTTGAAATTTCTGAAAATGTAGAAGTTAGAGAATTAATCTTCATGCTTGAGGGGGTACTATCTTTTATTGAGCATCGTGATGTCATTATTAATAACAGGCTTCATACTGATGAAGATGTTAATAATTTAGCTGATGACTTCCCTACAACAATCAAAGCACACAAACGTCATAATGGTGGCGGTGCCACCATTATCGCTGATGCAATCTCGAGTAAATCAAGACAACAATTTATAAGCCAAGCTATGAGTAAGTTATCAGATATATCTACGACTGAACGTAAAACTTTCAGATCAGCATTTTACAAAACTATAGAAGTATTTAGAGGAAGAGAATGTTTCGTAGATATTTCATACTACTTAAAATTTTCAGCGTTAGAGTCTTTAGCTAGAGCTGTTTTAGATGATTACTCAAAATCTTGTGCTCCTCCCATAGCAAAGCTATTGAAAACTTACGGTTTTAATATTAAACAAGAGAATTTGAAAGAGCCTCACAAATCAGTAATGACGTATGTGGAACTTCGTAACTCACTCTTTCACAACGGACTATTCGAAGCTTGTGTACTCCGTGATGGAAATCAAGTTGTGTACAAACTATCTGAATATAGTTCTACTTTTTCTCGTATACTACCGCTAGTAATGATTAAATATATTGAATTTGATGATGGCTATATAAATTGGAATTCGTGGCTTGATCGTGAAGCATTCAAAGCACCTAGTAAATCGTGCTAATAAGGCGTTATCTATACCAATCAACAAGGAGAAGCTATTGAGATATTCTATTATTTGGCTTGGTTGTATTCTGTTAATGATTAGTGGAATTGTTTTCGGCATATGTATTAATAGCAATTCAGGTATGTTGGATTCAATTTATAAGTTTATTGGGAGTATAGCCAGCTTCTCTACTATCATTATGGCATCTATTGCTGCAATTGCATTAACTACGTGGGAAGAGCAATTTTATCATAACAAACAGTATGATCATTTAACTGAGCTTGAGTCTATTGCTAGAAGTGCAATTAGTCATTTAGAGGCGTATATTACTTCCAATAAAGAATTGAAAGTTGGGTCTAATTCAATTTATTTGGAGGAGACTGAACATTATAAAAATCTAAAAAGTTAATCATGTTCTAATTTTCTGACTGAAATTGAAAAGTATAGAATAAAAATAGACCTTGTTTTTCCTTTGTTAACCGAATCCCAAGTTACAGACTTTGACCTGGTCAAGGTATAGCTAATAAGAGCTTTAAATCGGAACAAAAAAGTTGGCTTCGCTCTACAATTTTAGCCAACTATTTTTCTCCGCTTAAGCTAGCGTTACCGCATATCCGATTGCCATACTTTCCCTAATGACGCTCATCACTTCAAGAGCTTCAACTCTAACAAGCTTTTGTCCAGAAATGAGTTAAGCCACACTTATTAACAGTGTGTATTAACTTCCAGAAAGCTTGCTATACTTACTTTGCTAGATTAAAGCCAACACTTAAAATGATCTATTAATATGTTGTAATAAAACTATACGCCGGATGATACTAATTGATGGTTTTAGTTTTATGCGGGTTTATGCTTTAATTTTATGTAAGGTTATGTTTATAAAATATAATAAGTGTTTGATTTTACTGTTGTCATTATGCATTATTATGGTAGAAGCAACACAATTGTTGGTGAGTTAACTGCCCAGGTTAATCAGTCAATCAATATCGTCCGCAATAAGAGCAATAAAACCCACATATTTGGCATGATGATATGGCCTCAGATGTAAGGTTGCGTTTTATTCTTTGTAAGTGGTACTCATAACCGCAAACTCTCCATCACTCCATCTCACGGGTATATATAGCCTCACTAGCACCTGTAACTCCTTCCAAGTGAGTTTTTCTGCCAACGTATCCGTTGGCAATCCTGTTCATCTATGCGCTCCCACTAGAATCTATATTGCGTTAGAAACATTGTTTGTTATGCAAACTAAAAGCCAACTAAATTCAAGAGTGTCTGAAAGAACAGTGGCAATTTTCAACATGAGATCACGCGCTCATAATCAACACATTCAGATTGGTATGTAAATTAATTACTGTATTCTCGTTTTGTAATTACTATTTTTTGAAAACAAAATAACGATTTTGCTACATCAAATAGTGCATTTATTTTTGACGATGCATTGCGCTTTCCTATTGACTAAAAGAAGTATTCAATGAAAAGTATAAATTCTCTCATAACAGCCTCAGTACTGTTACTTATTTGCAGTAGTTCAGTACAAGCCGACAATTTCTCTGCGGATAACTATTTGTTCGGTGATATTGGTGGTATTCGTAGCCAGATGCATAATGCCGGTATCGACGTTAGCTTAGGTTATACCTTCGAAACCGGAGGTAACTTAACAGGTGGCCAACATCATGCCACTAGTTATGCCGATCAAACCGTTCTTGGTGTTAACTTCGACCTCGAAAAATTATTAGACTTATCCGATGCCAACTTCCATTTTGCACTGACCAATAGAGGTGGGCAGAGCCAGAATATTAATGATAAAGCTGAAATCGGCCAGTTAATGCAATCTATAGAAGTGTTTGGCCGCGGCAGAGTGACCCGTATTTCTGAGTTTTATTATGAGCAAAAACTACTTAGTGACGACCTCAATATTAAGTTAGGCCGTATGAATGTTGGCGCTGAATTTGGTGCTTTCCAATGTGAATTTGCCTATCTTGGATTCTGTGGATCCCAATTCGGTAATTTTAATTCCACGGTTTACAACTGGCCTATAAGCCAATGGGCGGGTGTCGTCAAGTATCAGCTAGCGCCAGTATGGTATGTAAAGACCGGGGTTTACCAAATGAACCCAAGCTGGCTTAAAAATAGTCAAAATATTAATTTAGGCAGACCTCATGGCACTTTGGGAATGACGATTCCTGTAGAACTTGCTTGGATGCCCAACCTCAATGACTTACCAGGTACTTATAAACTGGGTTATTGGCATGATACCGTTGGAGGTGAAGATCTTTACTACAATCAAGATGGTAATCCCTTGATTATTGATGGTGGCAAAGCACGTCAACATGACAGTAAAGATGGCGCTTATTTTGTCGCAGAGCAACAGGTTACTTCTGTAGATGGTGATTCTGCCCGCGGTCTTAGTGTGTTCCTTATGGGGACGTTGAACGATCAAGATATCACTACTGTGGATAAATCATTGGCATTGGGGGTGAATTATCAAGGTCCATTTGCTGCTCGTCCGACAGATAAATGGGGCTTAGCCGCTAAATACCTACATGTGAACGATAGCATAGCTGATAGCGCTCAGCTTTATAATGACAATCACGCACTTTATATGCCTATCCAGGAAACAGAGACGGTCATTGCTAGCTATTACAAATTTCAAGTGACTAAGTATTCTGCTATTCGTCCTGAAATTCAGTACATACATAATCCAGGTGGTATCAGTGAGAATAATGATGCTTGGGTAGTCACTCTCAAAGGTGATATTGCATTTTAACTAAAGCTGAAATACAACATGCACTCTAAAACAGCTTAAATTAACGCTAATATAAGTAACCGTTATTGTAGATGTTTTAGATTCGATTATAGATGAATAAACGCAAGGCTAAATACAGAGGTAACGTTTTCAATCTGCGCTGGGGGTTGTTAACATTTTGGGATATTGGTAACAATTAAGTAATTTTGTTACCAATATCATATCTTGGAGATCTGGTTGGGACATCACATCTTACCTTTGGTAAATTAGTGCCAGATCACTAAGGTATTCACTGCGATTATCCGTGATATTTACCTAAAGAATATCGTCGTCCCTACACATTAAGGAGTGGCAATCGTTGGTCTCCTTAAAAACGTTCATTTAGTTGTGCTAATAGTCAGATTGATAAGGGAGTAGTGGGTAATCATGTAAGCAGCAGCTTTTCATTTTTACTATTTTCACTGCAAAAAACAAAAAACATTAATATTATTCAGTTAAGTGTTTAATTCGGAGTTCCAATGAATAAAAAAACTTCAACCACAATTCATTTGCTGGCCCCTTTTACGGGGGTGTGCTGTCCACTGAGTCAGGTTCCTGATGCCGCATTTTCTCAAAAGATGGTGGGTGATGGATTAGCGATAGACCCTACAGAAAACATTCTTCACGCCCCATGTGACGCCACCGTTACTCAAATACATCCTTCTAAGCATGCCGTGACTTTATTAACGGCGACTGGCATCGAAATTCTGCTTCATATAGGTGTCGATACCGTTAAATTGAAAGGCGAAGGATTTAAGGAATTAGTGAAAGTGGGTGATGCTGTAAAAGCTAAAACGCCACTGATTGAGCTGGATTTAGATAAAGTGGGTTGCGGTGTAAAAAGTTTGCGTACCGTCATACTGCTCACGGATATGACCAGAATTATTACATTAACACCAACGACTGAACAATTTGTCAACGCGGGCGATCTGTTATTTAGTGCAGAGGTATCAGCGGCAGCTCGTGCTGTAACAAAGTCAGATGACATGGTTAGTTCTGCGCCAATAGTGGTTATTAATCCAACCGGTATTCATGCTCGGCCTGCTGCTGCCATTGTCACTGCGATTAAAGCATTTGACTGTGACGTGATGATTGATAAAGCAGGCAAGCAAGCAAATGCTCGAAGTGTGGTTGGTCTTATGGGGTTAGACATCGCTTTTGGTGAGCAGATTGTTATTCTCGCTAAAGGTAAAGATCAGCAAGCGGCAATAGCAGCATTATCTGAGGCGATAAGCACTGGTTTAGGTGAAGAGGGCGCCGATGCTTCACTTGTGAATAAGAACGTTAAAAGCGACTTCGATCCTTTTTCCGAACCATCACTACTACTACAAACGAGCCAAGATCCACGTCAGCTGATTGGTGTGGAGGCATCTCCCGGTCAAGTTAAAGGGCGTTTATACGTGATTAAAGCTGAAGTGCCTAAGTTTGACACTTTTGCCGACGATGCACAGGTTGAACAGCAAACTTTAGACGATGCAATGAAGGTGGCTAATCAAACCTTAGTCGAACTGATTGAAGAGCTGCATAACAAGGATATGGGGCAAAAAGCCGATATTTTTGTGGCCCACCAAGAGCTAATGTCAGATCCTGATTTGTACGATGACTGTATTATTGAATTACAGCAAGGTAAGTCGGCCCCTTATGCTTGGAGTAAGAGTATTTGTCGCCAAGCGGACAAACTTGCTGGAATGGAAAACCCATTACTCGCAGGACGTGCCACAGACCTTATCGACGTTGGCAATCGGGTTTCACGCATTATGGCAGGATTGTCTCAAGATACTATTCCGGCTGAACTCCCCGAAAATACTATTTTAGTCGCTAAAGATTTAACCCCTTCAGATACTGCCAAACTAAACCCCGCATTCGTTAAAGGCATTTGCACCACTTTAGGAGGGGCATCGAGCCACAGTGCTATTTTAGCTAGAGCAATGGGTATTGCTGCTATGGCTGGTGTTGAAGCTAAGATCATGACCTTGCACGGTACTGAGGTGTTACTCGATACAGCAAAAGGTTATCTATTATTGTCGCCAACTGAAGCTGAAATTGCGCAACTTGATGTGATTAAAAATGCCGCTGAGCAGCAGAAAGCCTTGGCTTTCGCGCACAAAGATGAGATAGCCGTTACCTTAGATGGAGTGCGATTTGAAATTGCCGGCAATATCGCTAAAGTCAGTGATGCCCAAAAATTAGTTGAAATGGGAGGCGAAGCGGTTGGTTTATTGCGTTCTGAATTCCTTTATCAAGACCAATCAGTTGCACCTTCAGAGGATGATCAGGAACAAGTCTATCGTGCGGTACTGCAAACGTTAGGACAGCGTCCTCTAGTTGTGCGTACGCTAGATGTAGGAGGAGATAAGCCGTTGGCCTATTTACCTTTGCCGAAAGAAGACAATCCATTCCTCGGTGAGCGTGGTATCCGTGTCGGTTTAGATAAGCCCGCAGTATTACGACAACAAGTTCGTGCGCTATTAAAAGCGGCTGAGGCGGGCAACTTACGCATTATGTTCCCGATGGTAGCGTCTTTGTTTGAGCTTAAGTTAGCCAAACAAGTTGTAAAAGAAGAAGCCGAAAAATTGGCTATCGATATTAGTGGGATCCAAATTGGCATCATGATTGAAGTGCCATCGGCTGCCGTGATGGCAGATGTGTTGGCTGAACATGTCGACTTTTTCTCTATTGGTACTAATGATTTGACTCAATATACCTTAGCGATTGATCGTGGACACCCTAAGTTAGCTGCCATTGCTGATGGATTGCATCCTGCAGTATTACGCCTGATCGATATGACGGTTAAGGCCGCGCATGCCAAAGGTAAATGGGCTGGCATTTGTGGTGGATTGGCCGGCGAAAAAGATGCTGTGCCTATTTTGGTCGGCTTAGGTATTGATGAACTGTCTGTGAGTGTGCCTTCAATTCCAGAAGTGAAGCATCAAGTGCGTCATTTAAATCAGCAAGCGTGTCAGCTTATAGCTGCTAAAGCGATGAGCTGTGCAGATGCCAAAGATGTTCGAGCATTAATGCGAGATCCTAATACGTTACTTGCCGTTAAAGGCGATATTGAAAAACGTTGATCACTTGGTAATCTATTAAAATTTCTAAGGTTGTATTATGACATCTAAAACAATAACAGCAGCTAAACCGAAGAAGGCTATGATGAGTGGCGCATTTTCGGTTTTACAAAAAGTGGGTAAATCGGTCATGTTGCCGGTTTCTGTATTACCCGTAGCAGGTATCTTATTAGGCGTTGGGAGCGCAGGTTTTAGTGTGCTCCCCGATATCGTCAATGTGTTAATGGTACAAGCGGGCGAAGCCATCTTTAGCAATATGGGATTGCTATTCGCGATAGGTATCGCGTTAGGATTTGCTAAAAATGATGGTGTGGCTGCTATGGCGGCCTTAGTGGGATATGCCATCATGGTTAAAACCATCGGCGTACTTGAACCTGGTACTGATGTGGGCGTGTTTGGCGGTATGATTGCCGGTGCTATTGCTGCAGCGACCTTTAACCGTTTCTTTAAAATTCAATTACCTTCATATCTTGGATTCTTCTCAGGTAAACGAAGTGTGCCTATTATTACTGGTTTTGGAGCGATTTTTGCTGGCGTTATCTTATCGTTCATTTGGCCTCCGATAGGTAATGCTATTGCTGCATTTTCCCATTGGGCGGCATATCAAAATCCAACATTAGCTTTTGGTATTTATGGTGTGGTTGAGCGTTCGTTAATTCCAGCCGGTTTACACCATGTATGGAACGTACCTTTCTTCTTCGAAGCGGGCAATTGTGTTGACAGTTTAGGTAAACCTGCAACTGGCGTACTGACGTGTTATTTGCAAGCAGACGATGCGAGTCGAGCTGCTGGTAATGGTTTTGGTCAATTAGCCGGCGGTTACTTATTTAAAATGTTTGGTTTACCTGCTGCTGCAATGGCGATTTGGCATACTGCGCGCCCAGAAAATCGTGTCATGGTCGGTAGTATCATGATTTCGGCAGCGTTAACCGCATTTTTAACCGGAATTACTGAACCCATTGAGTTTGCATTCTTATTTGCCGCACCATTACTTTATGTAGTACATGCGTTAATGGCTGGTCTTGCTTATGTTTTAGTGAATATGTTGGGTGTTGTTCATGGAACCTCCTTCTCGCACGGTTTGATCGATTTTCTTGTTCTTTCAGGTCATTCGCAAAAAATCTGGTTGCTGGTGGTGTTAGGTCTCATTTATGCGGCGCTGTATTACGTGGTGTTTAGATTCTTAATTTTGAAGTTCGACTTGAAAACGCCAGGCCGAATGGATGTCGAATTAGAGCTAGTCTCATCAGAAGGGACAGAAAGAGCGCGTAACTTTATCGAAGCCTTCGGCGGACCAGAGAACCTAGTCAATGTGGATTCTTGTATTACCCGCTTACGGATGGATGTGCGCGATACCAGTAAAGTGGATCAGGCTAGATTGAAGCAGTTAGGTGCCAGTGGCGTGTTGATTTCGGGAAATGCGGTACAAGCTATTGTGGGGACTATCGCCGAAGTGTCACGTACCGAAATTGATGAAATGCTCGCGTCAGGTGGCTATCTTGCTGCGACTCCCACGCCTGTAATAGCAACCGCAACGGTTAACATTTCAGCAAAGGATCGCGAGCAAGCTCAAGCCATCCTGCCACTATTGGGTGACGTGAGTTCATGTCGTGCTATTGCCGATAATCGTTTACGCTTAGAAGTGAAAGATGCCAGTCTATTAGACAGTACCGCCCTTCAAGCCCATGGCATTGAAGCTGTGTTGGTTTTAAATCCGAACTTGGTTCATTTAATTTTTAGTATGAAAACAACAGGACTAGCCAGCGTGTTAAATGAGACTTTTGCCGACTGAAGCTGTTAAGAAGAGGTGATGCAGTCAGATATATGAGTATTACAATATGATGACAGTATTGACCACATGTTAATAGCCAACAATTGAATTTGAAAAGGCTTTTTAGGAAAGTGTTCGATTAGCGTAGAACAGAATAAGCCTCATCAGAAATGATGGGGCTTTTTAATAATTTTATACTCAAGGTTTATATGAGTAATATGTCGATGAACCCACCAAAGCGGGTGAGGGTAAGTTATTGAAAAATTAATTTAAATGGTTTGAAGACTTTGTAAGCTTGTTGGTAAGTTGCCGGGTGTCAGTAATAAAGACAACGTTCTAACATTAAATTATCGATACCTCACACCACTAGAACCCCCCAGTCTGAAGTTTTACAAACTACAATATTTATGCAGTGGTATTGTGACACCGACAGGTTAAAAATGCATTTACATAAATAAGGCAGATTCATTTTTATAATATTAAAAATTCGGTCAGCAAATTGTTATGTAACGGAATTCACAAAATAGAGCAATTTTTATAGGTAGTGACGATGATCAAATTTTTGGTTGCTCATGCTAGGAATTAATTTATGACAAAGATACTCAAAACAGGCATCGTTGGTTACGGCTATGCCGCAAAAACGTTTCATGCACCATTGATTAAGGCTGTATCGGGCCTACAACTCGCCGCAATATCCTCCAGCAATCCGGCAAAGGTGCATATAGACCAACCTGATTTGGCTGTGTTCTCATCCCCCGAAGAGTTATTTTCCTGCGCTGATATAGATTTGGTGGTTATTCCAACTCCCAATGATACGCATTTTCCTCTTGCGGCAGCGGCTCTAGCAGCCGGTAAACACGTAGTTTTGGATAAGCCATTCACTCTCACTACTAGTGAAGGTAAGGAGCTTATTAAGCTCGCTCATCAATATGATCGGCTGCTATCAGTATTTCATAATCGCCGTTGGGATTCCGATTTTTTGACGTTAAAGAAGGTGTTGCGCGAAGGTTCACTAGGCCGTGTGACACATTTTGAATCACACTTTGACCGCTATAGGCCTGAAGTTCAAACGCGCTGGCGTGAGTCGGCTGCTCTAGGCGGAGGTTTGTGGTTTGACTTGGGATCGCATTTACTCGATCAGGCACTGCAGTTGTTTGGTACACCAAAAACAATCTGGTTAGACCTGGCCCAACAACGTGATGGAGCAGTCGCAGATGACTGGTTTCATGCCGTGCTGGGATATGACGAAAAGCGGGTAATTCTTCATGGTAGTGCATTGGTTGCTAACCCTGGCCCACGTATGACAGTGCATGGCACTAGTGGCAGCTTTACTAAGTTTGGTCTTGATACGCAGGAGAATGCGCTTAAGTCAGGTCAGCAGCCTGGAACTCCGGGGTGGGGAAACGATCCACTTTCTTGCAAATTATCGCTGAAACACAAAGACGCGATTATCGATCAATACATCATAACGACACCAGGCAATTACCAAGCATATTATGAAGGCATTCGCGATGCGATTTGTCTTGGCAGCCCAAATCCAGTAATGGCAGAGCAGGCCCTTTTGGTCATGAGACTTATTGGACTCGGCATTGACAGCGCTGAAGAAGGTCGTAAGTTGAGAGTGTTTGATCTCTGAGTATATGCACTAAATTTTTATATTATTTTAGAGCAAGAATACTTGCTCAATTAAGGAGAGATTACAGTGTTTGATGAAGTCATTGAATATGCAGAAAGCCTGTTGAATAAAGATGGCAAAGAGTACAACGTTAATGATGTGTTAGATAAAGCCGTAGGTTTGTTTCTCGATTCAAGTCGAGCAAATGAAAAAGCTCAAATAGCTCAACATGGTGCAAACCATCAAAGCTTTATCGAGCGAAATTTAGCCCGTTGGGAAGGTGGCTTTGATAAGTTAGATCTATTTTATATTACAGCTCAAGAGGCAGGAGTTGTATTCCAAGAGAATTTTACATCTATTCCTGATTTAGAGAACGATCCGCTACTTGGTGTGTTAATGCGACAACACGCTCATGCTTGTCGAATCACTTCCGAAATAATTCATCTACTGAAAGGTGGCTATGCTGATGGAGCTCTTGCTCGTTGGAGAACCTTGTTCGAAATATCGGTAAATTGCTTAATAATTAACAAGCATGGAAAGGATGCAGCCATCGACTTTGTACGTAATGGGCAAATCAAAAATGTCGAAGGCATTGAAGAGTATCAAAAAACGGCACAAGACATGAATCTTGAACCTTATTCTGATGAGTATTTAAATCAAGCTCTTGCCTTGAAGGCTGAACTTGCAGGTGATGAGAAATCCTTCCACTGGGCACGAAAATACGCAAATGGAAGTAAAATCGAAAAGTTACGAGAATACATAGGATTAGGGGCTTGGTCTCATAACTATAAATTGGCAAGTCGAAATATCCACGCTGACTATACCGAAATGCGCTCTCTACTAGGTATGTCTGAAGCATCAGAAGAAGTGTTGTTAGTGGGACAGTCAAATTCAGGTATTACTTATCCTGCCCATTTAACAGTCATTTCTCTTCTTCAAATAACTGCTAGCTTTGTTACAGCATACATTAACGAAGAGACCGAAATTGATTACCAGAATTCAATGTTCTTCCTCGTTTTACTGAAGCGATATGCTGATGAAGTAGGTGAAGCTTTTTTAGAGTGTCAAAGTACGGAGTAATTCCAAGATAACAAACGTTTAAGGCTTCAAGATACTTTTACTAATCCCTGTTCAGTGAGCTAGAACAGAAAGTCTAGCTCGTCACTGTCCAGAAACGGGTTAGGAGGCTAAATCATTTATGTCGGATAGACGACACTTGTTGCCAAGTGCCGTCCTCCTAAGAACCCAGCGTGCAACTTTCACTGCACTAGGCTCAAGCCTCCACTAAGGCATTTTAGCTACTCAGTAACCTACAAAGCAGTTGGGACAGGTTCAAACCACGATTTTCTGCTTTCCTTAGTCTGTTTTTGCTTCCTTAAGTAGTCAGCAAATTCGGGATGCAATGGGTGGCAGCATTTCGGTTTTTTACATGTCTTTTTATTAGCGTGAAACATGGTCACCCATTCCAATTGGATAAATATCATACACTCAACAACACTTTAATTATTCTTTATAGAAATGGCTCAGCCCAACCAGTGCTAGCCCGAATAGGACAAGGATAAGGATAAGGTAAACCTAATCCGCATGGGTGTTTCACATATACAGGCGCAGTGGTACGGATTTCATTAGGGGCGCAGCTAGACTGTTAAGCCCGTTTTTTATAAACATCAGAGCAGTACAACTGCTTTAGCGGTAAATGAGTCGCATCAAAAGCAATGACAAGAGTGATCTGTTGAAATAAAAACGAAGGCCAAAGGCCTTCGGTTAGCATTCTATTGTCTTGACTCACTTGGAGCGTCCATATACGGCTATGTATTTACTTATGGTCTATTAATCCTTGCAGAACACGCTATTAAACAATAAATAACAAGAACATATAACAAGAAAATAATTGTTAATAGGCTGTCGTTATTTATTACAAAACCTTTCCTAGGTGTTTATCTCGAAGTTTGATACTTTAGTTTATGAATTAAAAACGGAGAATCTTATGAAGTGTCACCGTGTTGATGAACTTATCGAGTTAATGCATCCTGAATGGCAAAAAGATTCGGATCTGAGCTTAATGCAATTCATTATTAAACTATCCAAAGAAGCTGGATATAAAGATGCTATCGAAAAACTAACGGATGATGTTCTCATCTATCACTTAAAAATGCGCAATAGCCCAAAAGATGAAATGATTCCAGGGCTAGCAAAAGATCAGGTGGATGACTTCAAAACGGCCTTACTCAAGGCTAGAGGTATAATTGAATAAAAAGTTACACTTTTATAGCAATATTACACTGTAAATTTGAGGCGTGTAGTTAAGTGGCCAATCTTATGTAGTTATCCACTATATTAATGATTCATACAAATAAGGATAGGCCGCGCGAAGCCGTGTCCTTATCGCAAGTGTTGAACAAGCCCGAACACTTGCGATGTTACTCTTTATTAAGTAAATAACAGATCGAGATTACGTTCTGTTTGACGTGACAGTTATTGGGCTTTTTTTCTTGAGCCAGCACGTCCCCTTAGCACTATTGCTAATCATTTAAAGAATATAAAGATCAGTGTATTGAGCTAATTTCTCCTTAGTATCCGTTAAGTCATTTCCTAAGACATCATTTTCAGTGTTAGGTGATGGGTATTAACTGTGTTGGTCGTTTGTATATGCCCATAAAGCGCATGGATTGATGGCAACATGGACAACTGCGTGTCGCTAATCTGCGCTTTACCTCGGTCAATATTGGAAATGTCGCACCAGCAATCGCCAACATAAGCTGTATCTGTAACCTGAGCTTCTTGGTGATACCTCTGAACCATCCACTGTTTGTTACAATAGTCCCGCACTCGTCGTAATCCCTTAGGTAAAATAGGTTGGAGCACTAACCATAGAAATTCAGTGGTAGGTAAAGTGCGTATTTTTGTAAACTTAGTTTGATGTCTTGATACTCAAAGCTGACTTGTCCATCGACATTACTAATGATGTTTTTGTCGGGAAGTACGCCGCGATAAAGGTAGCGCGATAGATATTGTAGCGCTGGTAAGTCTTTGCCCACATACTGGCAGTCTGTCACCCACTAAAAATGAATGAGAGTGGCTCAAGGATTATGCATAAACTAAGCGTTTGCTACTCATCGCCTGTCTATCTCAATTTATGTTGTACCTGCTAGGATTGGCAGTCAAAGCGGCTGATAAGCATAGGTAATACCAAGCGAATTCGATCAAACATCGTAATGTTTTATCAAACCAATTTATAGGAATAAGAGCCTACAGAGATAGGCATTTGAAGCAGCTGAAGTCTCACTGGCTAACAAGGATCAAGACGCTACAAGATTTAATCAAGGATCCACAAACATGCTGTTAAATTCGTGGGGATCCCTCAGGGTCAGGGTAGACTTTATTTCCAGCCCTTAATCTGATAGTCATAAAGGCCTATCTTTATTCCCAAAACTGACAAAAGTAATGACATTTCATCTGCTGTTACTGACAGGGTTAGTACATATCAGATTGGCATTCTTTCCCAATACAAATCATCATGTTAAAAGGTTAGTTTAGACTCGTTTATTTCCAAAAAAACGCGTTTAAATGTGATTTAATTGATCATGTCTGTCGACAGCGGTTAGCGCTATTGCAAAGTAGTCATTTTATTCATAACTTGGTATGGTTCAGTTGGACTTAAAGGTTTTTTTATGGCTAGTTTTTATAGATAGTTTATTACAGGAAATGTGGATATTAAATGATTGATGCAGTTTGTACTTATGGTGATGAAAGGCACACTTTCTCAATTTTGAAATTTCAGGCGTTACCCGAAATAGAAATTGAACAATTTAGGCAATTTTTAGAATGCCCTGAGTGCAAAGGCAAAGCGTATTATCGTAAGAGAAGCTCAGACGGTAAAGCGGCGTGTTTTGGTTCTCGATATCATATAGTAGGATGCGATGAAGGCTCGCCATCAACGCAGCGGGAGCGGGAAGTTAGCCATAGTCTTGAAGTGAATCAAATTATTGCGGGCGCTGATGTAATTAGTATTGATTTCCTATTATCAAAGGCGATCAAAAAATCTAAAGATAAGCTAAGCACCTATAAGAAAAGCACCGCTGAGCAAACCACTGCCTCAGTACTCAATCCTAAAGTAAATCCTAAGCCTGACATTAGCAGTCGAATAGACGCTGAAGAAAAACCGAAAAGTAATATCAAAAGGTTAGGCTTAGAAAAAATACTCAACAGCCTAATGCGGGGTAGCGATTTAGCCCAGTCTAGTACCTTGATTGAGCTTGATCCTGGTTATACATTCAAAGCCAAAAATTTGTTTGTTAACTTTGCCGATGCCGAACCCAGTGACAGCGTAAAACAGGCTAAACCTAAAATGTACTGGGGCACCATTTCCCATCTAGACAAAGAGCTTGATTGGTTAAACCCATCTGATTGCAACGATGTAGGCATACCTTTGTCTAAACATAAATCAACAATATTATCCTACTTTAATATATCCGAACCAAGACAACTGGAAGGCGCTGGGATTATTGTATTTGGTAAATGTTTTTGGAATGCCAAGAAGACGCGCAAAATAATCGAGCTGTGGAATGCTGAGCGGATATTTATTTCAGTATTAGAGGAGTAATGTAGTAAAACTTTATTTTCACCCTTCCTTTATCTTTTCTTTATCCTATCTCCATCAAAAAAAGCTCGGCAAGCTTGCCGTCACACCACTAAGTGTTGCTGACAAAAATGAATCAACTTATTGATGAATGAGTTGTTGTTATGTCCGGTCACGTTTACAGGTTTAGCCTCTGGCATATTGTGTTGACCTTTTAGTCTATCTTCTCTTATTTGACGTCGGTCATCGGCGCGGTTAGCGACTTGTGCAAAATGTTGTCTCTGCGCTAATGTCATGCTGGCCATAAAGCGGTGAAAGGGCACTTTTGGCGTAGCAGCAGCTAGATTGGTTTTGGGTGAACTGCACATACTGATCCACTTCGGCTAAATGACTATTGGGTGCTTAATAGACCGAGCTGAGGGGGATTATATTTCACTTGATGATGACCATGTTCTGTTGAGTCGCTATTGCTTATACATTGGGTTCAGAGATTGGTTCTGTGATTGGGTGAGAGGTTTTTGACACCTAATTATAGCGATTGCGCGCAAACATTGTCATTCTGTTGTTTTTAGCCCGATACAGACAATCAACAATCGACAATAAAAAAGCCCAGAATCGCAACGACTCAGGGCTCTAGATTAATGATCATACTTACCGGCTACAGCTAGTTACTGTGTCTTGACTCGGCAGAGGCTAGATCCGCGCCATACGCTTAAGCAATAACAACCACAATATAGGCAGCAGTAAGATATAGAAAAACAATGCTTTGGCGCCGATATCACCATAAAACAGTGTGTTGTTAACAAATCTTACAATGCCCATAGGATCCCATGGCATGTAATGGCTATTGCCGTGCAAAAACATGGTGGCCACAATCATAATTGTGATGGCAATCCATTGTCTGGCAGGCTCATAGCTGCGCACCACAAAGGTTGGAATTAACGCGGCTAGGCCAATGCCAACAAAGTTTTGCGCTAAGTGCATTGCGGTAGGATATTGACTACTATTTAACCACCATAATAAGTTGCCGGCAGCGGACTGGCCTATTGCCAATATAGTCAACGCATAGTAGCCAATGCTAATACACAGACTTAATAGTACTAATTTGATAAAATTCATTTAATTCCTTTAACACCCACATTCCATAAGATATTGTTGTCGTTATTAATACACTATTAATACAGTAGGTTAGCAGGATAATAGACTGTTTGATAAGCGCTTATTATCTCGACGCTATTATCTCGACGCTATCATCCCAAAGCTATTATCTCGAAACTTAAGCTACAGATTAATTACTGCATTATAGCGGTCAAATGCAGCGTCTAAATCGGCAATCAAGTCGTCGGCATCTTCTAGCCCAATATGCAGTCTTATCAAGGGCTTGCTACTATCCCATTGGGTGGCGGTGCGAATCTTGTTAATGCCAAATATGCCTAAAATTAAGCTTTCGAAACCGCCCCATGAAAAGCCCATTTTAAAATGGTCCATATTTTCAACAAAAGCAGTGACTGACGCTAAGTCGCCTTGTTTTAGCACAAATGAGAATAGGCCATTGCCACCACTAAAGTCACGCTTAAAAAAAGCGTGGCCAGGACAAGTATCAAACGCAGGGTGACGCACGTGATCCACTTCTGGGCGAGAGGCCAACCAGTTTGCCACTTTTAGGGCATTTTTATCATGCTGTGCCATACGAACCCCTAAGGTACGCAAACCGCGAGCGGCTAAATAGACGTCATCAGGTGAGGTGGTTTGGCCCATTACATAACTGTTTTCACGTAGCTGTGGCCAGTATTGTTCATTGGCTGTGGCGGTGCCCATCATCACATCGGAATGGCCAACAATATACTTGGTGGCTGCTTGAATGGAGATGTCGACACCCATATCAAATGGGCGAGAGTTAATCGGTGATGCCCAGGTATTGTCTAGCATCACAATAATATTATGTTGGTGGGTGATGCGGCTGAGCGTAGGCACATCTTGCACTTCCATGGTGATTGAGCCCGGTGATTCTAGAAATAATACTTTGGTATTTGGGCGGATTAAATCACTAATGCCTTCGCCAATCATGGGGTCGTAATAGGTGGTTTCGATGCCAAACCCTGCCAGCATTTTGTTGCATAAATCGCGAGTGGGTTCGTAAGCCGTGTCAGCCATTAATAAGTGGTCGCCACTTTTTAAGAATGATAATAATGCGCTGCTAATAGCGGCTGTACCAGAAGGGTACAAAGCGGTGCCTGCGCCGCCTTCAAGTTCGCTTATGGCTTGTTGAAACGAAAAGTGGGTTGGGGTACCACGACGACCATAAAACATTTCGCCATTGGTTTTGTTTTTAATCGCAAAGCGCATCTCGTCCATAGTGTCAAACACCACGGTTGAGGCACGAAAAACCGGTGGGTTAATAATGCCTTTAGTGAATTTTTTATCACGACCTAGGCTAACAATTTTGGTCGCTAATTTATCGTCTTTACTCATATTGTTATTTCCATTTTTTAGCAGCGTCTATGGTATGTGCTTTAGCTAATATTTATTAACCAAATATCAATGACATGGATAAATGCGCTGCGGTGAGCGGTTTGCGATTGATTGTCATCCTAGCACCAACGAGCACATTTAATAGCGCCTAAATGCTGAGGTTGATTATTTTTCATCACTTAGCGGTAAACTGAGGCACATTTCGACCCCTTCGATGCCATCCTCTATGATGTTGGTTGCTTTAATGGTGCCATGATGGAAGTCGGTTACCAATCTCGCAATATACAGTCCTAAGCCTAAATGGGGCTTGCCATTAATGCCTTGAGGCCTGATTGACACCATAGATTCAAAAATTTGGCTGTTCATGTCTTTGGGCAGTAAAGGGCCAATATTACTGACTTTTAATATCGCTTGTTTTTGATATTGGCTCAGACTGACGGTGATGGCGCTATCGGGGTGGTGAAACTCAATTGCGTTGTTGATCAGTTTATCCATTAATTGGGCAATGTATTCAGCTACGCCATCGCAAAACATGGCTTTATCTTCAATGTGGACGCTAAAGCGTTGGTCCGGGTAAGTGATCTGATAACCTTGGATGCAACCGCTGATGACTTTTTTTAATGAAAAACGACAATTTTCTGCTTGAGTTAAACTGGCTTCTAGACGGGTTGCTTCACTTAAATTATTTAAAATAAGGTGCAATCGGCTGACGCCTTCTTGCGCACGATTAACGTACTTTTGTGATTGCTCGTCAAGTTGCTGCAAGCCTAAATGTTCAAGCGAGCTACGTACTACGGCAACGGGGGTGCGCAGTTCGTGTGACAAGCGTGACGACATGTTTTCTAAATAATGAGTGTATTGACCTAAGCGGCTTACAATACTTGAAAAGCTGCGTGACAAGTCGCCAATTTCATCGCGGTTCTTTGATGCCACAATTTGTTGTCTCACTCGACCTTGGCTGTCGATAGCTAATTCGGCCTGGTCGCGCAGACGACGAATGCGACTTGAAATGCTCGAGGCAAAGATAAACAAGGCTAATGTGCCCATACTCATCACGGTTAAAATGACGTTAAACAGCTTTTCCAGCGCGCGATTACGTAAACTACGAATACCGTGTGTGGTTTCTTCTGCTATCACCACTCCCATCACTTTATCGTCAATCCAGATAGGACTAGCAGCCGCCAGTACCACGGCTTTATTGTCTGGGGTTAGGCGCCATGTTGAGCCTTGTTTACCGCTTAAGGCTTTTTCAATGTGGCTACCAGTGAGCTCGGTTGAGTCTTGCAGTGAATCAATAAAATTTTGCGGTGGACGAGTCAATATTTTGTAGTACAGCGGCAATATGTATTGCTGTTTAAAATGCAGCCAAAGTGAGTCTGGTTGATTGACGTTAAGGTCATCGGCCCAGGTGTTAGATGATGAACGAATATCGCCCGATTTTGCCAATACGCGGCCATGATTGTCGACCACCCAGATCCGTGAGCTGTTATGGCTCATGCCTTTAATGATTTTTTCAATTTCAGGAGAGGGCACTAATACCGTGCCTAAACTGGCGACTGAATCGGTGGCGGATGTGCCAATAACATTGACCAGTTGACGAGTTTTAGCATCGTTAACATTATGAATCGCAAACCCTAATTTACTGCCAACCATATCGAGTGGCAGTCTAAATTCGATATTGTAACCTTTGTTTGTTGTTAGCCATTGGCCTTGAATGCGGACTTCTGGGCTGACGGGCATCGATTGGCTGGGATCGGCGGGTAATTCAAATGCGCTTAACCAACCACTTTTACTATTGGCAATGATATAGCGTCTGAACTGACCATCGGGTGATTGAGTTGCCATCACTAAGTGATCATTTCTATCAATCCGCAAACTATTACGACTACGAAAAATCAGGCTTTGGTCACTGACGTTAAAAAATCCATAGAGATAACCGCCATATTTTCCCACCATGTGAGTAAAATTAATATCAATAGGGTCGGCTTCATTATGTTGATAAATAACATGTTCATCAGAGTAGTTAAGGGTGCGATGTTGATATAAATCCCAATCAGCCAGTTTGCCATCGAGTTGAATAGGACCTGCGAGTGGGTAGGCATATAAGTCGCGACCTTTTTCAACTTGGTTTAAAAAGCTGGCTTGGTTGTCAAATAACTTAGGCCGTTCATGCAGGGCAGTCGCAAGGGCTTGGGTGGTGCCTTCGAGGGTTTTTTCTTGACCATAACGGAGGTACTTTTCCATTTCCCATACATATTCATACCCTAACCAAGGTAGGCAGAGTAAAAACAGCGATAAAATGACGACTTTGGCACGCAGCCCTATCGGTAAATTCATCTGTTAGATATTGTCCCAGCGGTAACCCATGCCATAAACGGTATCGATACAGTCAAACTCAGGGTCGATGGCGATGAACTTTTTTCGAATGCGTTTAACGTGTGAGGTAATGGTGCTGTCGTCGACGTAAATTTTGGCTTCTTGCATTAAATCTTGCCGGCTACGCACATGGCCTGGGTGTTTTGCCATTGCGTGAACCATCCAAAATTCGGTGACCGTCAGTTCTATCGGTTGCGACTTCCAATATACCTGAATACGGTTGCCATCAATGGTGAGGTGACCGCGCTCGAGTAAGTTGTCTTCAACTAGGCTTGAACCGATCAATTCAGAACGGCGAAATAGGGCTGCAATACGGGCCATTAAATGAGGGAAGCTGACCTCTTTTGATAAGTAGTCGTCGGCGCCTAAACGTAGGCCGCAAACGGTGTCAAAGTCACTGTCTCTAGCGGTTAAAAAGATAATCGGTAAGCTGCTCGACATCGCGCGTAATGCTTGGCATAGGGTAAAACCGCCGTCAATTTCATGCTCTAAACCAATATCAATAATGGCTAAGTCTGGTAAACGTGCATTAAAGGCGAGCATGGCTGCTGGCCGATTTGCATAGGCTTGCACGCTATACCCTTGCAGTTGCAGGACATCTTTGTAATTTTCGCGGATAGCGGTTTCGTCTTCAACAATGGCAATTCGTTTCATGAGTTGATTTCAATCAATAAGCTGGTAAATGGATACAGTGCTGACTATACAGGATTTTATCGACCAAAAAAGCCGTCAGCGGCAATTGCCATATTGTTGCCACATTTGATCGCCACATTGCCATTTTTGAACCCAAATAAAGCCATGTATGGGGTGTTTAATAGCGACATAGAGTTAATCAGCCACACATTAACTCATGTATTGATGATGACATTCATTTTTAAACTACCGCTAAAAGGGATTCTTTATGAAAAAGCAACTTATTGCCGCAACAATGATCAGCACTATGATGGTTTCAAATATGAGCTGGGCGAATGACGCTGACATTTCTGCTGAACGTGAACACACTGAAGAACTGGTGGGGTTAAGTTCTGGGATTGTACTGGGTGCTGTGATTGGCGGCCCTGTTGGTGCCTTTATTGGTGCATTAACTGGCACATTTATTGGTAAAACGGTTGGAGACGATGCCGAATTAGCCCAACAAAAACAACAGTTAGTGGCGAAAAATCAACAGTTGGCTCAAACCAACGAGCAATTAATAGCACTCAACACTAAACAGCAAACATTGGAGCAGGTGTCAGATAAATACTATCAATTACAGTCGAGCTTAGCAGAACAAAAAGCCAATCAACAACGAACACTTAATGAGTTAACTATTGGGATGCATGTGCAGTTTAAGACAGGATCGAGCCATATTGAACCATTATTCGAGCAGCAGTTAGATAATGTGGCTTACATGATGAACTTGTCACCAGAACTGACCATTGATTTAACCGGTTATGCCGACCGCCGTGGCGATAATGATTTTAACCAAGCTTTGTCTGAGCAACGTTTGGCTGAAGTAACTCAATATTTGGTTGCACAGGGTATTGAACGGCAACGTCTGCACGGACAAGCTTATGGCGCTAGTTTGCCAATGCACCAACAACAAAATTTTGAAAATGACTTTTTTGATCGTCGCGTTACGATCAAGTTAATGGCGCCGGGTGCTGAATTAGCCGCGAATTAAACTCACCACGAGTTAAATACCCAGTCAATTTTCTTTGTTGTTTTGAATATGACCCATAGGCGCAAACAATGGTGTTGCAGCCTATGGGTAAGGATCCGCTATGCAGCCGTTTTTTTTTGTAACACGTTTGTCTGTACATCATGTCGGTAAGTTGCTGTACTTATGTCTATTTATTGTTGTTAATGCCAGTTTTACAACTGTGCATGCATCACCGGCAGGATATCAAGATGACGATATCACCCAAGGCAGCTTAGTGTATTTTCAACAAGGCCAGGTGATACAAGCCTTGGCTTTGGACACGCAAGTCAGTATGAAAGTATCGGGCTTACTTAATCGAGTCACGGTTAAACAAGTTTTTATTAATGACTCGGATCTATGGGTTAATGGGCGCTATTTATTTCCGTTACCTGAAACGGCAGCAGTCGATAGCATGGCGTTACGCATCGGTGACAAAGTCATTAGCGGACAAATCCAACCTAAAAAACAAGCGTTACACACTTTTGAAACCGCAAAAAAGCAAGGCAAACAGGCTAGCTTGTTACAGCAACAGCGACGTAACTTGTTTATATCAGAGGTAGCTAACTTAGCGCCGCACGGACAATTAGTGGTTGAAATCAGTTATCAGCAAAAGATTGAATATAGCGATGGAGTATTTAGTTTACGTTTCCCATTAGCGATTACTCCGCGTTATAACCCGCAAGATAATCATGGTGCAGAGCCGCTAGCTCAGCCTGCTAGCCATATTGAGGCTATGCCCGTTGTGCAAGCTCAGCCTGAATTAATGGCCAACACGCAGATCAACACGCAGATCGATACGCAGGTCAATATGCAAGTGAGCATTGATGCTGGTTTTGAATTGACATCCCTTAGCAGTCTGTATCATCCGATTAAACAATCTAACAAGGATCATCTATACAGTGTGAGTTTTGCTGGTAAGCAAATTGCCGACCGCGATTTTGTGTTGCAATGGCAAGCCAATGTTGGCGCATTACCGCAAGCGGCAACCTTTTATCAAACCGGTAAAACCCATGATGAAGCCGATGTTAAAAGCTATTTTGAAATCAACAAGGTTAATGGCACCGATCCATTGCAAGGACAATCCCATCCCGTCGACAACAGTTTGTACTCGCTGGTGATGTTAATGCCGCCCAGTGTCGAGGTCAGTGAGCAACATCTTATTGCTCGAGAACTGATTTTGGTGATCGATACCTCAGGTTCAATGTCAGGTCAGTCAATCACTCAAGCCAAACAAGCGTTGCCATTTGCGCTTGCGGGGCTGCGTGATATCGACACCTTTAATATTATCGAATTTAATAGTGACGTGAGCATGTTGTCAGCGACACCATTGCCAGCCAATAGTCGTAATATTGATCGAGCCAAGCGGTTTATTTATGCATTAGAGGCTGATGGTGGCACCGAAATGCGCAGTGCACTTCAAACCGCGCTGGTGGATAGTGTGCAGCAAGATTCTGATCAAACCGATATACGCAGTAATATGTTGCGCCAAGTGATTTTTATGACCGACGGCGCTGTTGGCAACGAACATGAGTTGTATCAGCTTATTAACGATCAATTGGGTGACAGCCGCTTATTCACCGTGGGTATTGGCTCGGCGCCAAATTCAGATTTTATGCGCCGAGCCGC
>TARA_R110000851_G_scaffold215944_1_pt1 | contig 25060 bp, 28 predicted proteins | sample TARA_R110000851 | Tara Oceans TARA_R110000851 (sample SAMEA4397627) | marine metagenome | biome: Polar Biome; feature: [DCM] deep chlorophyll maximum layer (ENVO:01000326); material: water (ENVO:00002006), including particulate matter (ENVO:01000060) such as... | depth 17 m
TAAATATAAATCCACTCCTGTCCCCACCGTACTCGCCAGATGGCGTCATTGTGGCGGCTGCGCAAGTCATCGCTGACATAGCTGCCGTTCATCTTTTCCAAAGAGTTGAGATCCAACTCGGCGATCCAGCTCTCAGGCACGAATCCCGTCAGCAAGTCCCTGACCATCTCGGCATGAGAGAACAGCAACCGGTAGCTAGTGTCATGGTCATCCATACTTCCCTCCAAAAGTGTGAAAGAAAGTATGGCGAGCCGCGGCCGATCAGGTTGTACGTCAAAACCTCAATCTATGTCAGCGAAGCGTGCGCCGTTTCGAAGGATAAGGGATATTACGGAACTCAAGAGCCGATTAAGCTGCTTGAGCTATTCTTTAAACTGCCGGGGCCGCCGAAGCTGGCGCACCTCGCGCTCGATGGATTCGCGCTGCCCCTGCTTGAGCCCAAATAGAGGATTCGCGGTAACGAACTGAACGTCAACGCGACTACCCAGCGCTCGTGCCGCCCGCGATAAAGTATCGATGGTCATCCCTTCATCGCGTTCGTCCAGCAGTCTCGCCACAGCCGCCCGACTTGTGTTCATCCGCTTCGCCAAGTCGCTCCGGGTCATCTTCGCCTGACCCATCCGTTCCTTAATTTGCCAGGTTATGGCGCGTTTTATAGCGGCTGTAGAGCAGTCTTCCAGGATGTCATCCGCTTCCAGGAAGTCATCGAAGTCCGATCCGACATGCTTATTCATAGCGTTTCACCTTCTTCAGCCGACGGGCTAAGAGCCGTGTTATTGTACCAATTGTGGTACAGTGCACAATCCTTGCTTACTGTCAGGGGTCCGGTGGGTGCGAGATTGATTTTCGCCCTTGTGGTGCCCATATTGGCACCACACTCCATATGAAGAGGTGTCGCATGATGACGGCAGCGACTGAGGTCGCCCGAACCACACGGATCAATGCAAACCGCAGCGCCTTCGAGAACGTGATGACGGCCCTGGACCAGCCGGCTCGCGAACTGCCCCGCCTGAAGCGGGCCGCACAACACTACAAGGACGTGGTGCATGACTCGGGTCCGAAAGCAGCCACTTAGCAAGCAACACGACCGGGCCACTCATTTCTCATGGGCGCGTAGCAGGCACCAGCAGGCGGTGATCAGGCCCAGGTAGCCGGCCAGGCCGCGGGCGTCGCGGAGCATGGACTGGGTGAGGCCGAAGCCGATAAAGGCGACCACCACCACCAGGCCGGCCACCGCCAGAGCCCGGGTGGTGGCGTCGGGGCGGCCACGCAGGGCGCGGGCGAACAGCAGCAGCGGCACGCCGTACAGCATCAGCAAGGAGCCCAGGCCCACCAGGCCCCGGCGGGCGGCGGTGTCGATCAGATCGCTGTGAAGCTGATCGTGCTTGCTCACCGCCGGGTGCAGATCCCAGGCCGCCACCCAATCGTTACGCCTTTCCTGAAGCCGCCCCTCGCCCCAACCGAACAACGGCCTCTCGGAAAACAACTGCACGCCGACGCGCCACATCTCCACACGCACGCCGAAGGAGTTGCCGCGCTTACCCTCGTCGTATTGATCCACGCTCTCCAGCGCCTGGCCGACCCTCTCGGTCACCGCCACCGTGGGCGACAACGACGCCAGCAGCAGCAGACCCAGCAACGCCGTCACACCGATGCCAAGCACCGGGCGCGGCAGCGTGCGCCAGAAGCCAAGGCCCACCACGGCCACCAACGCCGGGAACACCACCCAGCTGCCCCGGGTACCGGACAGCAGCGACGCCCCCAGACCGAACGCCAGCGCCAGCAACAGGCCGGCCCGCGCCCAGCCGGAACGCAACGCGAACACCCCGACCCAGGCCAGGGTGCCAAGCAACAGGGAGAGCATGCCGAAAGGAATGGGATTGATACCGTTGTCGGCGCGGCCATGGCCCAAGATCCAGACTTCCCAGCCCGCGATCAGACCGGCCAACACCGCGCCCAGGCCGGCGCCCCACCAGAGCGCCGCCGCCGGCGGCCGCAGGCGCCGCCAGCCTAGCCACACAAAGGCCGCCAGCAACGGCCAGAGCGGCAACCAAAGCCCTCCCCGCTCAATGGCCCGGGGCCAGACCCCGGTGCGCGCCACGTCCGCCAGCCAGATCAAAGAGAACGCCGCCAGGGCGGCCAGAAACCAGATGTCCTCGCGGCTCAGCACAGTGACAGTCCGGCGCGACCGGACAAACGCCACCAACGCCAGGGCAGCCGCCGCCAGCGGGACCACGGCGTAAGCCATAGGCCAGGCAACAAGCAAAGACTGGAAAGCGGCCAGAACAAGCCCAGCCAGGGAAGAAGAGATCATGGTGGTAGGAGACGACTAAGCCGCAAAGGTTCCAGCCCTAAGAATCGCTCTGCGGCTCTCCGTCATTGGTACTAACTTCTGTGGTTCTGGTGGCGTAACCTGCTTTCATTTCGCGCACGGCATGAAGCAGCTTTTCTCCCAGCTCTTCATCCGTAATATCATCTTTGGTCTTACCCATTCTCCAACTCCTCGCGGATCGCTTTAGGCAATCACCTGACCGGCTTCGGGATGTGCGGCTATCCAAACACAAAACTAAACGCTATTCGCCTCTACGTTGGCCTGAAGTGCTGCAGGTTTCGAAGATTGCACGGGCACGCTTCAAAAAGAAGCCGGCATCCACCATAACCGCAGTAACCGTAGGAGTGACATGCCTGAGAAGATCGGATTTTCTGCCGCCCTGAAAAGAGTTGCCCCCGGGTTCGGCATTCTCTGGATCATTGAGAGAAGACTTACTGCCGGGGGCGGATGATGCTTTAACCATAGTCAAAACCTTTTTCTTATTCAATATTCTCCGGGAACATTTTTGTAACGCCTGGCTCGGCGGTGGAATGGGCCAGCATGGCAGGTCTTACCCGACTAAACTGTCGGCCAGAACGTCAATCGTTGTCAGCGAACAGCTATTGGTTTGAGGGAGGGCTTTCCCGCTGAGGTGATGGGTGCCGGGCGGCAGGTCGCCCTTTCGCGGGCGGGGCCCGCTCGCACAAGGGATCAGCCGGAGGCGCGGGCGGCGCCTGGCGCGGTGGCCTCGGCCATGACGGCTTCGAGGGCGTGGCAGGTCTGGGTGATGTGGCGGTCTTCCAGGGTGGGATGCACCAGCACGGCGTCGACGATACGGTCCCGGTCTCCGCCGCCGGGACAGTGCGGCGCGGCGTTATGTATACTGCCAGAATCTGGTCATCGGCAGGGCGACGCGTTTAAAGGCAGTGACAATGAGTAAGTCGAGAGAGACTGGCATCGAAGAGGAAATCCGTAGCCTCATCGAGACCAAAAGAAGAGAAATCAAAGAGAAGTTTAATCGGCATGTGTCCGTGCAAGACTTGCTCACGGACCGCTGGGAAACCGCGCATTTTTACGGTTTCGGCGAGGGCACATCCTGCTACAACAATGTGCTGATTCTGGGGGACGTGAAAGTCGGCAAGAACACCTGGATCGGACCCAATGTGGTGCTGGACGGGTCCGGCGGGCTGGAAATCGGTGACTACGTCTCCATTAGCGCGGGCAGCCAGATCTACACCCACCACACAGTAGACTGGAGCACCTCTCTGGGCGAAAAAGGCATAGAAAGACAGCCCACCCGCATCGGCGACGGCGTCTATATCGGGCCCAATTCAATCGTACAAATGGGTGTTTCCATCGGCGATAAAGCGATTATCGGGGCCATGAGCCTGGTAAATAAAGACGTGCCTGCCCAGGGCAAATACTACGGCACCAAACTCAGAACGGATTAAACCGCCCCACCGCAGCGCAGCACGGCACCGACCACGAAGGTTCCGAAGCGCTGCCGGGCATTACGTCAGGCGATTACGTAGTGACCGGACAACGCGCTTACCGCTCTCTTCCGGGGAAAGACCGGCGATCAAACACTCCTGGATGATCATCATGCCGTCCCGGGTGGCCACAACCGGGCAGCCCCGTTCCGAAAAACAGACCTGGCCAGGCACCGCCATGTAATCAAAGTCGATGTCGAACGGCGCTGCCCGAAACACGGTTACCCGTGTATCCGTACCATTCAGGAAGCAAAAGGCGCCGTCGAAAGGCCTCGAGCTAGCCCGTACATTGGCAATGATGTCCCGCCGACTAAGCGTCCAGTCGATACGCCCGTCCTCAGGCTTCCTCGGATAGGTACGCAACGTCCTGACGGTAGCGTCCTGCTCAACAAAGTCTTTCGTCGGCAACAGATCAAGGGCTTCCACGAACATCTCGGGAACGGATTTATCAAGCCACGCATAAACATCCGTTATGTAAGTGTCGTCGGTAACCGGAAAGTGCCGCTTCAAAATGTAGGGGCCCGAGTCGAGCGCCTCCGTCATCCGGTGGACGGTCAGGCCAATCGACGGCTCGAAGTTGAGGATCGCCCAGTTAGCACAGGCATTGCCCTTATACCGGGGCAGGTCGCCGGCGTGCGCGTTCAAAACACCGAAAGGAAAGGCGGTCAGAAAGCGCTCTTTAAGCAGGGTCAACCAGTTGATCGAGACACACACCTGGGCGCCCAACCGTTTGATATCATCCACATGCTCGTTCGGATTAACGCCTTCATAAAAAGGGCATCCCAATTCCGCCGCGAGGTCCCGAAAATGAGACTCATCAACCTCATAGTAGGCTTCGGCCCGGCATGTCATTACGAAGGCAATCTCATGGCCGCGCGCCAGAATCTGCCGCGCTGTTTCCAGCAACATGCCTGTCCGACCGATGATGCCTACGCGCATAGCAGACCTTCGAAATCGATGTGCTGGTTGGGCGAAGCCGCCATGGCTTCAAGGAAGGATCGAGCACCTTCACCATTGTTCTGATATTGCGTGATCTCCGCCTCACTAACCTGGGTGAGTGGAACCTGAATGGCCTGTTTCAAGGCGTCGTAGTGCTCACTGCCGCTTGAGTTCAGGTGAATATGAATGGGATGGAAGTCGTATACGCTTACCGGCCCAGGACAGAACGGCTTCGACCAATCGAACTCATTGTCAAAAAAGGCAGCATCGTCTTCCCAGTTATAGTTCACGCGGGTAAACTCAGTACCACCGAACGACCAGGAGAACGGCTCGATATGCGGAAACTTATACATAAAGAGAGAGAGGTCGTAACGAAGCTGGGGGAAACTGGAGAAAATACGCTGAAACAAAGGAGAAGACTGCACCAGCGCATGGGTCCTTAGCGCCCTAGCGTTCGGCACGATGTTGAGCAGATACTCAATGATCTTCTCTGGTTCATCGCCCTGGGAGGAGCCCGGCAGGAAGTTCGGATGAATGCCGATTTCGTGACCATCCGCGATCAGATCACTGACAATATCCGACGGGTGGGTAATAAAAAACGTTGCCTTGATACCGCGAGGGTTGATTACTTTCCTGATAGCGTCAATCGACACATCCGGCGCCCAATCAATATCAAAGGTCAAATGGACTTTATTGGAATGGCCCTCAGCAGACCGGTTTTCAGGGGTATGTGTCATTCAACGTCGCCGTCGCAATTTACGGATAAAACCCGACGAGAGTCTACCAGAGTGCGCAAAGCTGCCAAACCCGAGTACTTAGGCAAACTAGCCGCACTACAGCCGTCCAGCGTCAGGCCGGCATCCTGGAAGCACTTCTCCGGGTACACCTCCGAGCAGGGGCCCGAGAAGCACGGCGTTGAGAATACGGTCCCGGTCCCAGCCGGGTCCGCGCATATAGTGGCCATCAGGGCGCCATGGGGCCCGGCGAGTCGCCGCGATAACTTAGGTACTCTAATTTTAGTTCGACGGTGTGCCTCATGTCCCAAAGCGTGAAGGCCTGCTCCGAAACGGCTTCACATTGCTCCAGATAGATAGCGCTATAGCCCTCTTCCCCAGCATGTTGCTCGGCACCTTCTTTGACTGACTCAGCCACTGCCACCGCGGCATGGTGCGCGGCCGGATCATCCACCGAATAAACAAAGTACACATTGAGTTCGTAAGGGGTTTCTTCGTCCACCTCACCATCAGGATCGAAAGAAACCCAAATGCCGACTATGGAGTCCGCCTCTTTCTTAACGCGCTTCTGAATAAGCTGTAAGAAACGGCCCCCACGCGCAACCAGCGAGTTCGGAAGGGCATGGCGCTTATAGCGGCAAGCCAGCCAGCGTTGCAGTAGATCGAGAGTGCGGGTATCAACGGTGTAATCGGTATACGGCTCATGATGGGCTAGCAGCTTTTTGTCTAATCGATACTTGTTCCCAGCCTTGGCTTCAAACCAGTTTTCATCCCCGGCACCGTCCACCACCGAAAAATGCAGACATCTAGGGTTTTTTCCATGGGTCAGGCTTTTATCCGCCACTCTCAGCGGTTCAAGCAGAACTACCTCGACGTCCGGCTCAAGCGCCATATTGTCATTCGCTACGTCACAATCGTGGGAGATGACAAGAGCGAAAGCATGCTCATCCCCTATAGGGACGTCCAATGCCTGCAAATCGGTTCGCTCTATCAGGCTTCCTTGCCGCCAAGCGGTATCACGCGTCCAGGTGACCATTTACTAAGAATCCTTCTCAACCCCCTCCGAAGAAACATAATCAGCCGCTTCACGGGCCGTCCAAAGTTTGTTTCGGCCTTTTTGGGTCATGCGCTGATCGTGCTCTGTCCTAGCAATATGAGCCAGCTCATCCAAGGCACGGTCCACTGCCCGGCCATCCTTGATCAGCAGCAACATTGAAGCCCCGGACTTCAGCGGACGCTTAATAAGTTTATCGACTCGCGGAAGCGCCAAAGCGTCCACCTTCTCAGCGTAGGATTCAAGCGTCGCCAGCCGTTCAACGTTATCGGGTCGTGGCTCCTGACCCTTTAACCAAGCATATATGCTCGGCCTGGCCACGCCAAACAACTCAGCCATGTCCGTGATGGTCAAACCGAGCGTTGTTTTTAGGGTCTGCAGGCGCTGTTGTAACGTTGCCGATGCGTCCGATGAGAAGTGCCTAACGTCGACCCTCTCGACCTCGGCACTGCTGGAATCGGTACTGATCCAAGCAGGCCTCGCTTTTAAGGCGTCAGCCGTCATCATACCGCCTGATCCTGCATCGGAAGCGGGAGCAAGGGGGCTGGCCACAGCAAGCATAAAAGTCATAGAGGCATAAACACCCCAGCCGGAGGTCACGGAAGCCGGAGAATCCCCCGAAGCCATCCAGTCTTTCTCCATTACAATCCCCATAGCGCTTTTGCCTCGTCCGTAATGGCCGCCTTAAAGGTGTCGATGAGTACAGCGTGCGACGCTTGAAACTGCTTTTCAATAGCGTTCATATCAAACTTAAAACGCTTCTGAACGAAATAGTCAGTGTCCACCAACAACAGGTCACCCTGATAGCTCTTTAGCGTTTCATCCAAATTCAGAGTCTGATTCTGTAAATCAGGCGGAATCGCCAGCCCTTTCTCATTGATCAGAGTCCGCATCACCAGGTTCCCGTCACCCACTATCTTACGTGTCTCGGAAAAGCCATGGTCCAAATCGCCAGGCAGCTCCGAATAGGGACCTAACAATGTAGGCTTGACCAAATCCGCTAAAGCAGCTCCGGCAGCCGGCATAACAGCGTCCAGATACCGCATACCGACGCGCTCCACGTACGCCAGATCCACCCGGTCATGCAGAATCCTCAATGCCTGAAGCGCCACGTCCCGACAGTGCGTAAAGCAGTCATAACGGTTGGTGTGATAAACCAGGGCGTCATCCAGCAGAGTAAAACCTTCCGTTCTCTCCATATTGAAAAAACGCCAACGGTTTCTGGGGCGTTGTTCTGGCGGTCGAGGCCCGCTAGGTCCCATGCTGATCAGCAACTCCGTCTGGGTATCCTCTTGATAGTCTGGAAAGCCGTTGCCCCGAAGGGCTTCCCGAAAGTCAGAAACGAAACGCTCCATCTGAACGGCGTTGAACTTCACCTGAATCAGAGCATAAAAAACTGGCGGCTTATGCATTTTTGGCCACTCCCTCCATAGAGCACGGACTTTACACTAAACTTTACACCTCATCCATGGAGACCAGCAAAGTCCCGGAAAGTGCCACAAACAATGCCGTTTCGCGGCTGGCAGCAGGAGGAGATCAGCCGGAGGCGCGGGCGGCGGTGTTGCGGGCGGTGGCCTCGGCCATGACGGCTTCGAGGGCGTGGCAGGTCTGGTCGATGTGGCGGCCTTCCAGGGTGGGATGCACCAGGAACATCAGGCTGGTGTCGCTCAGCTCGCGGGCGTTAGTCAGCGGCGCGTCGGGCACCAGGCCCGCGTCCTGGAAGCACTTTTCCAGGTACACCTCCGAGCAGGAACCGGAGAAGCACGGCACGTCATGCGCCAGCACGGCCTCGAGAATACGGTCCCGGTCCCAGCCGGCGGCCAGTTCCGAGGGCTCCACGAACAGGTAGCACTTATAGCCGGCATGCCCCACGGCCTGCGGCACGGTGGGCACTCGCAAACCCGGCAGCCCGCGTGCGGTCTCCCAAATGCGCTCGCAATAAGCACGGCGCATCCGGGTCCACTCGGGCATACGCGCCAGCTGGATACGCCCAATAGCCGCCTGGATCTCGGTGAGGCGCCCGTTGGTGCCGAAGCTCTCGTGCAGCCAGCGGTAACCGGGCGGATGCTCGCGCTCGTACACCGCCTCCCAGCTTTTGCCGTGGTCTTTGTAGCTCCACATCCACGACCAGAGCGCCCGGTCGTTGGTGGTGACCATGCCCCCCTTCCCCGCCGGTGGTCATGATCTTGTCCTGACAGAACGACCAGCACCCCACATGGCCGAAACCGCCCACCGGTCGGCCACGCCAGGTGGCACCGTGGGCCTGGGCGCAGTCCTCGATCAGATAGAGGCCATGCTGCTCGGCCAGCGCCGTCATGGCGTCCATGTCGCAGGGCCAGCCGGCCAAGTGCACGCAGAGCACCGCCTTGGTGGCCGGCGTCAGCGCCGCGGCCACGGTTTCGGCGGTGATGTTCTGGCTGTCCCGGTCCACATCCGCGAACACCGGGCGCGCGCCCACATTGACGATCGCCGAGGCGGAAGCCAGGAAAGTGCGAGAGGTCACCACCACATCGTCCCCGGCCCCGATCCCCAAGGCCCGCAACGCCAGATCCAGCGCCACGGTGCCGTTCGCCACCGCCACCGCGTAGTCGGTGCCGACGAAGGCGGCAAACTCACGCTCAAACGCCCGACACTCGTCACCGGTCCAGTAGTTCACCTTATTCGACAACAACACCCGCTGAACGGCGTCCGCCTCTTCAGGGGTGTAGGAAGGCCAGGGAGGGAAAGGTCCATTCAACATTGCAGCGCTCCTTCAATGCGCGTGATCCCCATCACAGCGCTAATATACCCATCACCATAAGCGATGGTCTGTACAACTGTAGAGTGCGATTTTGTTATCGGGCGGGGACACCCATAACCGTAGCGCCGGCGGGCACATCGGAAACCACCGCCGCGCCGGCACCGACGATAGCGCCACGGCCCACCGTGACGCCCTGTTTGACCACGGCGCCAATACCCACCCAGGCGCCCTCTTCCACGGTCACGTTGCCACCCAGGCAGGCCCTGGGGCTGATATGTACCCAGTCGCCCAGCCGGCAATCATGCTCGACAACCGCACCGCTGTTAATAATCACACCGTCACCGGCACGAGCGTCCGGGTTCACCACCGCCCCGGCAAACGCCACGGAGCCGGCACCCAGGGCCGCGAACGGGCTCACGGCGGCCAGCGGGTGAATCACCGTGGCCACGGGCACGCCCGCCTCACGCAAGGCAATCTGTTTCGTCATACGGACGTCGTTCGCGCCGATAGCCACGATGACACCCTCGTAGTCACGATGGCGTACAAGCAACGCCGACCAATCACCGACCACCGGCCAGTTACCGTTGTCTTGCTTGGCCGGCCAGGCATCGTCGAAGAACACCAGGTCCCGGCAACCGCCAAGAAGCGCGGCGTCAGCAATCACTTTGCCGTGCCCGCCGGCACCCAATATCGCCAGGGATTCAATCGTCACGGTTCGACCCCTTGAACCTCGGCATCGTGGCCTCCTCGCCGTGGGAAATGCCGTCACGCTTAAGGACCTGCAGCACGGTCTTAAACAGAATCTTTATGTCCAACCACAGGGACTGGTTATCGACATACCAGACATCCAGTTCGAACTTTTCTTCCCAGGACAAAGCATTACGTCCGCTGACCTGAGCCCAGCCAGTAATGCCCGGACGCACTTCATGACGGCGTGCCTGTTGGGGCGTGTAGAGTGGCAAGTACTCCATCAACAATGGTCTGGGCCCGACTAAGCTCATATTACCTTGGAGTATATTAAAAAGCTCTGGCAGTTCATCCAAACTTGTTGTTCGCAAGATTCTACCGATAGTCGTTATACGCTCGGAATCTGGCAATGGTGTGCCATCTGACGCCGTTTCAGCAAGCATTGTTCGAAACTTTATTAAACGAAATGGGCGCCCATCCAGTCCGGGCCTGACTTGGCAAAAAAAAACAGGCCTCCCCATGCTAATCAGCACCAATATCGCGACAAAAAAGAGAATGGGGGCTAGCAACAGAAAAGCAAGGGCAGAAATGGTGACATCTAAGAACCGCTTCATAAAACACCCTAAATAAAACCTATAAAATAGCTGTAAATGTCATCCAGTTTAACAAAAATAAACCTATCACAAAGCGCATAAACCTTCCAAGATACTACCCCAGCCAAAACGGTCAATTATTGTTCGCCGCCATTCTTCATGAGAAAAGACGGGCATTTCAGCCATACTTTAAAACCGTCTTGCGATAACCAACACCTATAGCAACGGGTATCGACATCTCTCCGGCTTTGAAAGCAAGATCAAAGCGCCACTCACGAGCAGCTGAAGTCACTTCAACGCCACGACCGAAGTTAGGGGTGGGCCGGAAACGTCGCGCCAGCAACGTAGCGGGAAGTAGTCGGTGACCAGTATAACTACCCTCCCCCACTCACCCCCAGCCAGCGAAGTATATTGGGTCCAGGCAGGGTCCAAATACCCAAGCGGCGCCAAGCGAAGAATAAAGCGGCCAAATTCTGGATAACAAGGATAAAAGCCAAGGCAAGAGCGGCACCCAATGCTCCGAACAGCTGCGGCAAAAGACAGAAGCCAATCACACCTAGAGAATTGCATATCAAGGCGATATTGCGCATAAGACGCTCGTGGCCTGTCATGTTGAGTAAAAAGCCCAAAGAGCCGGTGGCCACATTAACCAGTTGCGCTAGCGCTATAATGCGTAGGAGGTTCGCTCCTTGGCGAAACTCCTCACCAAACCAACTCAACACCCAGCTCGGAATTACCAAACAAAGAAGAAGCAGTGGCGCCGACACCACGGCTCCAAGAAGAGCGCCTTGTCGTGCGAGACGCGCTAGAGATCGGTGTTCTCCTCGATAATATAAAGTCGCGAAACGTGGCGGAAAAACGGCGTTGATTACGATCAGGATAAATCCGATCAGAACCGCTGCCTGCTGCGCCGACTTAAATAAACCCAGCTCCGTACTAGAAAGTATCCAGCCCGCGATGATTATTCCAACCACAGCCTGCATAAAATGCGCAAGACTAGTGACAAAAAAAGCGCGAGAGGTAGCCATGAATTCGCTGAAGAGAACTGCCGGCATACCAGTAGTTGAGCTCCACCAAGGCTGGCGTCGGCACCAACATCGAACTTGCGCTCCTCCTTGCAACGCCACGAGCCAAGCAGAAAAAGCATAGGCATAGCCGATTATTGCCAAGCTCTTCTGGGCCATCATTTCATGCCAAAATATAATGAGCATCCCAGCCACCAAAGCTACCGAACCATTCTCCAGCAAACTAGCAGTGGCAGGCTTTCGGATGCCTTTGAAAAAGCCCGAGAATAAAAAACCAAAGGTATAAGCAGGTGCTGCCACCGCAATACCTACTAAGACAGATGCCAAGCCAGGCATATCAAATAATGCCGCCAGCCAAGACCGTGCTAACCAAAGAGCCAGCGCAGCACTCACACTAAGCCACAACCCCCTCCGTAATGCCCAGCAAAGATAATGAAGCACGTATGGCGAGGTGTAATCTTGTCCAACATAACGCATCAAAGCATTGTCCATGCCAAGCCGGGCCAAGGTACCAATGCCCAACAAGATGCTATAGGCAAGAGCATAAACCCCCATACCGTCGGGCCCAAAAAACCTGCCTATTACTAAAGCCAAGGCCAAGGTCCCGAGAGCAGCAGCGCCCCGAGCCAGAAAAGTACGCACTAACGCCCGACCCATTTCACCGCGCATACGGGTCAGTAGAACACGCATGATAGCGATAATCCGCGCGCTGCTCTGTGAGTTGGGACTCATACAGTGCCTGCCTGGATCAAAGCCTTCATGAAGTCACGAATTTCGGCGGTATACGTATCCCATAGGTGGAATGAACTAGTTGAAAACTCATCATTACTATCCTCTACAATATGTAGTTTATTGCTTAGCGTCCCGGCAAGGTACGGTATCAATATTTTTGGCCGGGACGGGTCCTGTCCTGTCCTGTCCGAGCAGACTAGGTAGCGCGTGCCAGTACAGAGTTCGTTTTTTTTGGGTGTTACCTTTCAGCGAATGGAAGCAGATCCCCACGACCGTGATTCCATCGGGCACAGCCCTAAGCACCAAAGTGCCGAGACCATCACATCTTTACGCAAAGCTTACATCTAGTGAGCCGCAGCGTCTGATTACCTGTCAAAGTGCCTATAGAAGAACTTAAATATCTAGTCATCGACTCAAATCTACGGAATACAATACGTCCTGTTCGGATGTTTTGCCCCAAACCGTTGTGTTCCGCCCGTTAATCTGAATCCAACCGGCGGCGCCGGAGCGCACGTCGCTCAAGCAAGCCCGTCGTTGCGAATAAAAGCAAACACTTCGTCAAAAGCGGCCGAGACCACATAAGAATCGTGTGGTTTTTAAGCACGTTAAAAAGTCCCTGTATTCAGATGGGCTAGCCAAGCATAAGAAGCGAGCAGGTGGTAGAAGAGGAATCCGGCATCCGAAGTCTATATAGCGGTCATTGCGCGCAATTTTCTAATTTATGAAAACCGCCCAGCCTTCCGCTGGACGCATCTTCAGAAAGCGACAGCGGACCTGAAAATAAAAATAAAAACTGATTATAATCATTTAGCTTCATCAGATTCATTGATTTATTTTAAAACGCAGCGAAAAATAATGTTAAACTGTTTGGTCATAGACACGATCACACAGGGCAATTATTTCAGCCAGCCTGCTCACAAACCTATCCATGCTCAACAAATTCACAAGTTCGCTTCTCCGCTCCACGGAAGACAAACAGTGTTTTTCTTCAAAGCCCCCGCCTTCTAACTCCTTAAACAAACTAATAATTCGTTCTTTACTTGGCACACAAACCCGGCCCAACGCCCATCTGCGAACCCAACGACCGACGCTTGTCTCATCGTGGCATATTGCTAATATTTCGCAGCCGGATAAAACATATGACGATGTCTTACTTGGAAACGCATATTTGGTTACCTCATCATTGATCGGCAAAAGCGCCCACCGATGTTCCGAGACGACTCGACTTGCCTCTCGGGCAGAGACCAACCCCATATACTTGAAAGATTCAAACTTTTGGCCCAACTTATCGAGTTCGGGAGAAAAAAAACCTCCTCCGACAAAGGTAAAAGAAAGTCGCCCTCCCTCGTTAAGATAATCATGAATAGACTCGATGAGTAGAGGCATCAGTTGCAGGCGCCCTGCGTTACCACTAAAAACGACGCCCTCGCGTTTTTTATTTACATTAAACTCCTCCGAAGAAAAAGCAGGATTATTTATTATATAAACGTCCAGGACAGTCCTTGACCGCTGCAAAATATAGTTTTTCATCTCATCCGAAAGAGTTACCACTGCATGGGCATTTCGCACCACCAAAACATCAACCCAGTGAAGAAACCGATACAATAAAGGATGGACCTTAATTACAATATTAGCCGCTTCGGGGTGTATATCTTGAAGATGATACACATATCTCGCTCCCAATATTTTGCAGTATAAGAAAACTATAAAAGGAACCAAAACAGGAGGGTTAGTGGACACATACACCCGCCGCGGCCTTTTCCAAAACAAGAAAAAAAAAGTCCACCACATAAAAATGAATGCTTCATATACTCTTATTATTAACCCAGAAGAGGAGTCAGTGCGAGAGACTCGATCCAGAACTTGAACTGCGTGCGCACGCCCCTCTCTTTTTAAAAAATTCTTTAGATTGCCATCTGATTGCGTAATCACACATACGGTGTTTTTTTTAGAAATATGCTCTGAAAGGCGCAATAATGCTTCACCAACAACTTGCCCTTGAGGGCCAAAGGAACGGTTAATAATAGCTACGTCTACTCGTTCTATCATAGCCAGTCGTACCTATTAAAACTATCCATGTTTTGCCATCGGCTGGTCAACTTTGCTGTACCGGTAATCAACCGCACCACCCGTTCGGACGTGTTGCGGACTTGGTATTCCTCCGGAACCTCTCTCGCCACACCGGAAAATGTCTCCCGGGATGCCGTGGCGATGCGTACGCCGTCGATCAGCACATCTCGATCCAAACCGGTTAGCGCAATCGACCCAGCATCTAGAGCCTCCGGTCGCTCAATAGAGCGCCGCAAGGTCACGGCCGGGAAGTCGAGAATAGACGACTCCTCGCTAATGGTGCCACTGTCCGAAATCGCGCAAAATGCGGCCATTTGCAAATGATTGTAGTCAAAGAAACCAAAAGGCTTGAGGAAACGAATCGCCTCGCTGTCGTCAGCAAGTCCCAGCTTTTCCAAACGATTGCGGGTCCGGGGATGAGTTGACACCACCACAGGAAATCCGTACTCATCGTGCAACGCCTGTAGAGCGGCCACCACTTCCTGAAGATTGTCGCGACTATCGACGTTTTCCTCACGATGCACACTCACTATGAAGAAACGGCCTGCCTCTAAACCCAGCCGTTCCAACACATCGGATTCGCGAATTCGATCCAATGAGTGCTCCAGCACCTCGCGCATCGGCGATCCGGTTAAATAGATGAAACGGTGAGGCAAGCCTTCGCTGATCAAATGTCGACGCGCATGCTCGGTATAAACCAGATTAAAGTCGGCTGTATGATCGACAAGCTTGCGGTTGATCTCTTCCGGTACATTGGCATCGAAACAGCGGTTCCCCGCTTCCATATGATAAGTGGGGATCTTCATGCGCTTGGCCATGATGGTAGCTGTGGCGCTGTTGGTGTCGCCCAGCACCAATACCGCGTCCGGCTTTTCCTGAAGCAAAACCTCTTCGGTCTTGATCAAGATCTCTCCCAGGCTGCGCCCCAGGGAAGATGTGTCCACATTAAGAAAATGATCAGGCCGACGGACGCCCAGCTCTTCAAAGAAGACCTCGATCAATTCGTAATCGTAATTCTGCCCAGTATGAACAAGCTTGTGATCTACCACCTGATCAAGGGCAGCCATGACCCGCGACAGACGGATGATCTCCGGGCGCGTACCCAGGATAGTCATCACCTTCATTTAAGACTCCGTTTCCGGCAGCACCGGTTGAAAATAGGTGTCAGGGGCCTCGGGATCAAAAATCTCATGGCTCCAAAACAAGGTCATTAACTCGTCATTACCGGTATTAGTGATGCTATGTGTATACAGAGGCGGCATATCCACATACACGGGTTGCTCCCCGGATACATGAAACTCCTCCACTACATCACTGAACAGCCGGCGGAGACGAATGACCGCCTGTCCACGAATCACCAAGAAACGCTCAACCTTATTGAAGTGATAGTGGTTACCACGAGTAATTCCGGGCCTGGTGGTAGACAGAAACGCCTGACCTCCATTACGGTTCTTCACTGCCTCAAAAAGTGCGCCTCGGTTATCGGTGTTGAGCTTGAGCGACTTGGGGTAATAATCCGGATAAAGAAAAGAGCGCAAAGTATTGAATAGCTGTAAGTCGAACCGATCGCGAAGATCGGGAATAACATCGTTGGTATAGCTATCGTGCATGGCGGCTAGACGACCAGCCACGTCCGCAACAGTGATGAGACGTCCCTTGAGACGCAGCCCGCCAATCTCGCCGCGTTCGATAACATCGACGATGCGGGCGCAAATGTCCTGAGCGTGAAGCAGTTCAAGCTTGCCGCCGACTTGAACATTCAGAGGTTCGCCCTTAATAATCTGCTGGCAGAAAGTGAACACCACGGAATTATAAAAAGGTCGGCCACATTCGCCGAAGACATGAGGAAGCACCAGATTCGTATAAGGAGCGTTGCAGGATTCGGCCCAATGAGATAACACCTCATGGGCACGCGTCTTACCGCGACCGTAAGCGTTGTCTTTCGTCCAGTGGATGGTGTTGGTATAAATCAGATGGGGACGCGCTTCGGCGGCGTGGAGGCCCTCCGCTAGGCGGCGCGCCATAGCCTCGTTACCCTGTTCCAGGCTCTCGTCACTGGCACGATTTATACCGGCGCAATGCACGACGACCGATGCACCTGTCAGCGCATCCAACAGGGCGGCGTCGTCATTGAAAGTCTTCCGATCCAGCGCGATCACTGAGCCTTTATATCGTTCCAGGGCACCCAAGTGACAACGGAGATGCCAGCCCAACAATCCGGCTGCGCCGGTGATGACGATATTCATGCGGTCTCCTTTACGCCGACAGCGCAGCCTGGATCTCGGGAAGACTCAACAGCAGTTCCTTGAGCTCTACCCGAGTCAACCGATGCGTATTATGTGAATGGTAATCCTCGGTCTGCGCCTCTTCTACGTCGCCTTCGGTGAAATACTTGTTGTAGTTCAAGTCACGATTATCGAAATGAACACGGTAATAGTCCCCCATATCTTCGGAGCGACGCAACTCTTCCGCGCTGGCGAGCGTTTCATATAATTTTTCGCCATGGCGCATTCCTATCACCCGAATTTCGTTATCCGCCCGAAAAATCTCTATGAGCACTTCGGCCAGCTCTTGCACGGTGGTCGCCGGGGCCTTCTTGACGAAGACATCCCCCTGGTTAGCATGTTGAAAAGCAAAACTCACCAACTCTATAGCGTCATGAAGGGACAGCATGAAGCGCGTCATGGCCGGCTCGGTAAGAGTGACCGGTCTCCCATCCTTGATCTGCTTAATAAACAGGGGAATAACGGAACCACGCGAACACATGACGTTCCCGTAACGAACACAGGAGATAGTGGTATCGGATTCAGAAAGCTGACGGCTGGAAGCTTGAGCGACCTTTTCCATCATAGCCTTGGACATACCCATCGCATTGATTGGCATGACAGCTTTATCTGTACTTAAGCAAACAAGACTTTTCACACCAGCATTCACGGCAGCATCGATTATGTTCTGGCTCCCAATGATATTGGTTTTAACCGCTTCCATAGGGAAAAATTCACAAGATGGAACTTGTTTCAGTGCAGCGGCATGGAAGACCAAGTCAACTCCCTTTATAGCCTTATCAACAGCACGCCTATCACGTACATCGCCGATATAAAACTTTAACTCTGGCCGCGAATAGGCAAGCCTCATTTCTTCTTGCTTAGCTTCATCCCGACTTAAAATTCGCACCTCTCGACAGCCTAGACGAAGAACATAGTCTGTCAAAGCTTTACCAAAAGATCCGGTTCCGCCCGTAACAAGAATGATCATCTCGGATATACTCATAAAACCTCAGCTTTAGCCAATTTTATTCCTATTCCACAGAGCGTTAAATCTATAAAAGAGGAGGCCTGACGTCAGATACATAATCTTGGGACTCAAAATATCTCCACTCATAAGCGAATTAAGCAAAGAGTAAAAGAACAGCAATGCCACTATTTGATAATCTCTGCCTAAAAACAAATAGAATCTATAAAATTTAATAGAGGAATAAAAAACAAACAAAATAAATAGCATCAAGAATAACGCACCAAGCTCCACGCCAATCTCCAAAAACTGATTATGTGGGTACCGCACTCCAACCTGAAGCAGAAAGTACCCGAGTCCACCACCATCTAACGGATTCTCTGCCATTAGCTCTATTGATTTTTGTATGAAGAAAAATCTGACGGAAGTGGAAGCATCAGAACTATCGCCAACAAGATCGGAAAATCGACTAGTCACCCATTCCGGCAAAACTGAGGGCAATAGAACAAGAGTTATAACAGCAACGAAAGAAAATGATATGTATTTATACTTAACGGACCCACGAAACGAAGCACAAGCATGAAAAACCATAACAGCCAGAAGCGCCACAACTGGTCCACGCGAACCAGTCAAAAGCATCGACCAAATCATAAAAATAGCGATAAAAATTTTAAGATAGGTGCGCATCCCCAAAAAAGGAAGTATTAGTACTGACCATCCTATTGAACGAGCCACCCAAATAGGGTTGCTTTCCCCGACAACCGTCCTATCAGCTGACGTTACGCGGCCACCAAAACTTAGAAATAGGGCCACCAAAAGACCCAGTGAAAATACAGAGAAAATGAAAATCTCTAGCCTCTCTTCATTATATATAAGAAACGGAAAATATATAAAAAACGCAACAAAATAAATAATATAATAAAGCCTTTTTTCAACACCGTACGCATTAACTGGGTCGGCAAAGATCCAAAAAAACCACAAGAAAGCAACGCACATTAGCATCTTTACTGGAAATGCATAATTTATGCGCAGACGACGAAGAGGCATACCCAAGATAAAAAAAGAAAACGATGCTATGGCAAAGTAGGCGGACGCATTTTCCGTAAACCCAAGCGGTCCAGAGAGGATGCTGGAATATAAAGATATAGAAAAAAGGACAACATCGAAATGAAGAAATAATTTTTTTAAAGACCATTTATTAAAAAAACTGTGCGCTAGCGACTTCATAAAAGCAACCGTTTAACTATACTCAATTATCTACCAACAACATAACGATATAGCTTGGTTTTTAACTTGTATAAAGTTGGCGATGATGAAAAAACAGCCTTTATTTTGTCTTTTACACTAACCAAACCCAGGAAAATGATAGAAAATGTCGATCCAACATATATGCAGATTTCAACAGCAATATAAACCACAAGCTCACGCTCCACATATTCAGAGAATCGATGAGCATACCGAGCGTAAAAATATAACGCTGCTCTCGACCTCTCCCATAACATGATTTTATATTTTTTATGGCCGATTCCCCGTCTATGCGAGTTTTGTGAATGCAACCTATAATGAAGCCCTACTTCAGGAATATGAAGTATTCTCACGCGGTTGAACCTCAAATACAGATATATCCATGTGTCTTCATTAGGCAAAGAATCCGGAACAGGGAAAATGTCCGTGGCGAGCGCTCTTGAAAACATAACCGAGCCGCCAGACATCGATCCTAAGTTTCTTTTTTTCGGCAAAATAATGCCATCTAGCGATGATTTATTAGAAAACGTCCTAATTTTGCAAGCCGACGCAACTTTACATGGGTAGGTAGCCTCAGAGGTTAAGGCTTTTAATGTATCGACTCGCTTCTGGAGGACGATCGGTTCTAGCTTATCATCCCCACCCATCAAACATATATACTCTCCCGAAGAGGCCTGAAATGCCAAATTGAATGCTGAATTCTTCCCCTTCTTATTATTTTTTAAAACAGAAACTCCTGTATACTGAGACGCCAAATCTTTTAACTTCTGATACGTGCTATCTTCCGAAAAGTCATCCACTACAACCAACTCAATCGAAAGACCATCCCGGTAGTTGTATTCAAAAATAGATTGAATTGCGCTCTCTATATACTTTTCTTCGTTGAAAACCGGCATAAGAATGCTAACATCGGCGCTCATAACCCCTCACCCTATTCATCATGAGCCATCAAGGCTTTATTAATAACGTTTGCTAGCATCTTTGACGTAATAGAATCGACCAGCAGAGCGCCTCCTGCATTAATTGAGCTCATCGAAAACGCTCCCCCTCGCCGATTTGATGGTGACGAAAAGACAACATGTGCGGTATTCCTATCTCTTGACCGAGCTAGCAAAGTAAAGCGACTCCGCGCTTTTTTTGTCAGCTTATCTGTCTCAAACCCAGCTGCTCCATAACCGTTTAAACGCAATGTAGATGGGAGCGCAGGATTGTAATCATCAGTTGAAATATCCTTATTATCTATAAGGCATTGGTCACCAAAAACATCTCCTTTTTTCACGATGCAGCCTTCATAAACCCAATGGCCAGGCGCGACTACTTTGTACGGGGAAGCGAAGCCATAGGAATGTTCGTCAAATCGAACGCCCGTTAAAGAGGACTCGTCGTTACCGGATAATGCAAAAACAAGATTTCGCAATTTAACTGAAAAATCGGGACACACCTCAATTTGCCTATAAATGCTATTACCCGACATATTCACGATCCACATTTTTTTATTGAAATGGAAATCTTCGATGGCTTTATACATATTAACAGACCAGTATTCAGAGTGGCCCATCAAAACTGCTATGCGACGACGCGCACACAAAGCAGGACTTTTTTCCAAATCGAGGTCAGCCACACATTCGTATTCTATATTATTTCTATCAAACCAAGTGAGGATCTTTATTTCCAATGCTGCGAGGTGGTTTAAAGTTCTGACAGATGCAGGGACATCCAAGCCAATATATTTTCCCCATGGACGATTCCAGGATATTTTCTTTCTCATCCAAGGCTTAGATAGGCTGTTTCTCCCAAGAGCTTTCTTTATTTTTAAACGGGCAGGCTCATCCAGAAAAAAATGTAATATCTTACTTATTATCAATTTAATCTGTGGAGTTTTGCCGTTAATTTTTTCATCAAATTCATGCGACCTATACCTGTTTCTACCTCCCCAAAAGTTGTAACACATCCATGTCGCCACGCTCGATACCAAAATAACTCGAGGAACTGAATATTGCTCGTACGACCGTATAATAAGAGGGGCTGCAGCCACCTCTTGGCCCGAAACTATCTCGACACTCCAAACACCGCTCCTCGTTTTTGGTATCCTGGCTGTAACATACGGCCAATCAAGCCCTTCCTCCACCAAGCCTGTATCCGGCACCTCCGAAGTAACAGGGTCAATGTCGAAAAGTATATAGGTCGATTTCTCATTCTTTCTAGGGTGCGTAAGCCTAAGCTGCAACCTCCCACCTTTTGGGGCGTGATAGTGGACAAGAATAAGGTCGCCAGCCTTGGCACTAGGAGTGCTTGTATATAAATACGGCTTTTCAGGCAAAAGACTTACACTGTCAGGAAGTGAGTCCGGTGTGTACTCTTTGGCACAGTACCCCTCCTTAAATACGCGTATATAGTCAAACGCAAGGTTGTCAATAATGACTGTGCCGTCGGAATCCGATAACAAAGAGCTGATTCTTTCTCTGTCGCCATTCAGCAGTGACACTTCTGCACCGCCGATAACATCTAGATCTTCGCAGTTTTTAATCTTTAAAGATCGACTAAACATACCCATATTTCTCTAATGTCGGCGCTAGTATAGCCTCGATACTTGGCAATTGTTCTTTAGGTATGTCCTTTTTCCACCTTCCGAAGGACGAGTCGGATAAAGCCACGTCCATTAATTTCTGGTCCCACTCCAAGCCCCAAAATTGGCATATTTCTTTAAAGTAGCGCTCCGGGTCCCCGGTTAGCTCTTCTAACTTTATTTCTTTATACGTGTGTTCGGGGATACTTTTTTTACTTTTTTTCCAGCCTTGCATTACAGAGGCATATACTTTTGCAGCTTGAGTATAGTCGTCAGGAACCCATGGTTGTTGAGTGTAAGAAGCGACCACATCTCTAGGGTCCCTTATGATGTGTACCAGCCTTGCCTCCGGCATTATTTCTAGCATTTTTTCAAAGAAGAGGATGTTCCATGTGTTTTTCTCAAGATGATACTTTACTCCCTGGTTTCTACATACGTCGTCTGCAACTGCCAACAGGAAGGCGCGACAACAAGCCTTGATCTCTAGAACGTCCTTTTCCGAAAAACGTATATTTAGATTATCAAAAGCTTTCGCACCCACCCAGTATCCGTCATAAGAAAAATCATATAAACTCGCTATGAAATCTTTCACAAGGACAGAAAAACTGGGTGCATATCTATCACACTGAAACCCCGCGTAAGCGGTGGACATTCCAACCCCGAATATTTTAGAATTAAAACCTCTGAACTTCGCAGATCCGATGCATTTTTTAAAAAAGGAGGCGCTTGACAACTGAAGCAACATTCTTTCCAAGCGCTTAAGTCTTAAATCATAATGAAACGGACTATTTACTCCATTACTAGCTGCGTTATAAAAATCAATCACGCCGTCCGGGTCAGTGGCGAAACGCCACTCGGGGACATCCGAAAGATCCCTGTGCATCGCCATCGCCTGAGACAGAATGGTCGTCCCTGAGCGGCCACTCCCACCAATCAGCAGAAATTTTTTCTCTTTATTTCCATTTTTCATAAAACAACACTCTTTTGACGATAGCTTAGAAAACATCGATATATATATATATCGATTTTAGTCTCCCCCGATTTTCAGAGGATCTAGTTTATCGCTTAAATACAGCAGGTCGTCCTGAAGACGATATTACGTAAAATTGGTGTTCTTTATATCTGAAGCAAATGCTATTTTAGTGCGTCCGATTATTCTTGATTTCTGTCCCGGCGAACGATGCCTCCACCATTATTATAAAAGGCGATATAGATAAGGGTGGGCTTCTCCCAGCTCCGCTTCCACCTCCAGCGCGCCACAAATCGTGCAGACCGTTTCCACACAATGCCGAGCATCCTCAATACCATAGCCTCGACCAGCCAGAATCTCTTCGTAGCTCACGGTGTGCAAGTCGGTGAAGCCGCCAGAGAACTCGATTTCATCGCCGTCCACGGTGATTGAGCGGTAGGTGGGCTGTTTTCCTTGTACATTTTCCGGAAGGTCCTTCGCATCAATGGAGAGGAACCACGGCACGCGGGCCTTTTCGTATTCCAGGTAGCCAGCGGCTTTCTGGTTGTCCGCGTAGTGCAGCACGTTCTTTTCGAGATTCCCGAAGATAAAGTGCAGCATGTCGAAAAAGTGGACGCCGATATTGGTGGCCACCCCGAACGACTTCCTGGGGTCACCTTTCCAGCTCTCCATGTACCACTTTCCCCGGGAGGTGATGTAGGTGAGCTCTACTTCATGCTTTGGGCCGGCAGGCTGGGCGTCGACTTTCTTCTTGAGGTCCAGGATAGCCTGGTGGTGGCGCAGTTGAAGAATGTTGTAGACCCGTTTGCCGGTCTCGGCTTCCACGCGGCTCAACTCATCCAGCAACTCGGGAGTGGGCACAAGGGGCTTCTCGCAGATCACGTCACAGCCCAGACGCAGGCTGGCAGCAATATGAGGATGGTGCAGATAGTTCGGTGAACAGATCGCGACGTAATCCAGGGCGGTTTCCGGATTCCGCTTCAGTTGCCAGGCGTGCTCCTGGAAACGTTCAAACTCGGTGAAAAACTCGCTGCCGGGAGAGAGCGAATCGATAATGCCGACGGAGTCGTTGATGTCATACGCCACTGACAGGCGGTTGCCGGTGTCGTTGATCGCTTTCATATGCCGGGGAGCAATGTAGCCGGCAGCGCCGATGAGTGCGAAGTTCTTCATTCGTTTCTATACCTTATGCTTTGACGACTTTGGGGTCTTGTGCCCGGTATTTACCGCGCGTATCGACGATGATCGCGGCGTTTTCTCGAATCATTTCATAGTCGAACCGGTCGTGATCGGTGGTCAGCACCACCGCATCGAAGCTGGCCAGGGTATCCGGCGTTAGCGGAACACTGTCCAGTTCGAACCGGTGCTCGCGCATCTTGGGGAAGGTCGGCACATGAGGATCGCTGTAGGCCACCTGGCACCCTTTATCCTGGATTAGCTCCATGATTTCCACGGAGGGGGATTCCCGCATATCGTCGACGTTCTTTTTGTAGGCGATGCCAAGCACCAGGACCTTGCTGCCCTTCAGCGCCTTTCCATGGTTGTTCAGGGCGTCCATAAGCTTACCGACCACGTACTCCGGCATGGCCTGGTTCACCTCCCCGGACAGCTCGATGAAGCGGGTATGCAGACCGTATTCACGCGCCTTCCAGGTCAGGTAGAAGGGGTCGATGGGGATACAGTGCCCGCCTAGGCCCGGCCCCGGGTAGTAGGGCGTAAAGCCGAAGGGCTTGGTAGCGGCGGCGTCCACCACCTCAAAAATATCGATCCCCATGCGATCAGCAACCACTTTCATCTCGTTGACCAGCCCGATGTTTACCGCCCTGTGGATGTTCTCGAGTAATTTGGTCATCTCGGCGACTTTGGTGCTGCTCACCGGGACCACCTGGTCGATAGCCTGTTCATACAGCGCCACGCCCACATCGCGACACGCCGGGGTGTGCCCACCGAGCACTTTGGGAATGGTGCTGGTCTGGAAGTCCAGGTTGCCGGGGTCTTCCCGTTCCGGGGAATAGACCAGGAAGACATCCTCGCCCACCTTGAGGCCCTGCTTGGTAATCCGGGGAAGCAGCTCTTCCTCGGTGGTCCCGGGGTAAGTGGTACTTTCCAGGGACACAATTTGGCCGGGCCGGAAATGAGGCTGCAACGCCTCCACCGTGTTGACGACGAAGCTCAGGTCCGGCTCTCTGTACTTGTTCAGCGGCGTGGGCACACACAGGATCAGGGCGTCGCATTCCGCGGCGCGGGCAAAGTCCGCGGTGGCCTCGAACCCGCTTTCTCGCGCCGCGGTGACCCGTTCAGAGGCGAGGTGCTCAATGTAGCTAACCCCGTTATTGAGCTTATCCACTTTGCCCTGGTCGATATCAATGCCCAGAACCCGGAAACCAATGCTGTTGTAGCGCAGCATCAGGGGCAGGCCCACATAGCCGAGGCCGACGATACCGATTACCGCCTCCTTGGTCTTAAAGCGCCGAATTACGGCTTCTTTGCCACCGCTCACACGAAGTCTCCTTGTTGCTTTCTTTATGGTCGCCTTTTTTGCGGGCGCCATTGTAATCCAGACACGCTACCGCCGCAGGGTTTACCGTCGGTTCCCTGAGGACGGATGTTTGCCGGTTTGTCTCTGAGTGGCAGGTCTCTGGGATCCTGCCGGCAAGCTTTGCTTGCCTTTCG